>Ga0315268_10005570_pt1 | contig 13508 bp, 12 predicted proteins | sample C1_top_MG_FD_204535 | JGI IMG/M metagenome (GOLD analysis project Ga0315268, IMG submission 204535) | Sediment microbial communities from Yellowstone Lake, YNP, Wyoming, USA - C1_top | ecosystem: Environmental > Aquatic > Freshwater > Lake > Sediment | place: USA: Wyoming | collected 2017-08-01 | reverse complement strand
CCTTGAGTGCGAGCTCAATCTCTTCGATCGCCTGATAGATGACCGAGTAGAAGCGAACGTCCACACCCTCTTGGTCAGCGAAGATCGCAGTTTGCGGTTCAGGCTTCACATTGAACCCGATAACAACGGCTGTGGATGCAGAAGCAAGAGTGATATCGCTCTTGGTAATTGCACCAACACCACGGTGGATTACTCGAAGATCAACTTCGGCTCCGACATCGAGTTGTAACAAGGCATCTTCGAGGGCTTCAACCGAACCGCTGACGTCACCCTTGAGGATGAGGTTAAGGGTCGTGATCTTGGATTGCTCCATGAAGTCTTCAAGAGAAACCTTCTTGCGAGCCTTGGCCAATTGAGCATTTCGCTCGGCAGCTTGGCGCTTCTCAGCGATCTGGCGGGCTGTGCGATCATCGCCTGCAACTAGGAATGTATCCCCAGCATTTGGCACGGAAGTAAATCCGAGGACCTGTACCGGACGAGATGGTCCAGCGCTGTCGACCGCGACTCCCTGCTCGTCCAACATCGCGCGAACGCGACCGAAGGATCCACCCGCAACAATGGCATCTCCAACTTTGAGAGTTCCGCGTTGAATAAGCACCGTTGCAACTGGGCCGCGACCACGATCAAGGTGGGCTTCGATTGCCACACCGCGAGCGTCGTCATCTGCCACTGCCTGCAGATCAATAACAGCATCCGCCGTAAGAAGAATGGAATCGATAAGTTCCTTGATTCCGTCGCCAGTTTTCGCCGAGACGTTCACGAAGATTGTGTCTCCGCCGTACTCTTCCGCAACCAAGTTGTACTCGGTCAACTGTTGACGAACCTTCTCTGGGTTGGCCCCTTCTTTATCAATCTTGTTAACCGCAACAACGATCGGCACATCAGCGGCTTGAGCGTGGTTAAGCGCTTCAATGGTCTGAGGCATCACGCCGTCATCGGCTGCAACAACCAAGACGGCGATATCGGTTACCTTCGCACCGCGAGCACGCATGGCGGTAAACGCCTCGTGACCAGGTGTATCGATGAAGGTAATTGCCCGATCTTTACCGTCGTGATTGTGATGGATCTGGTAGGCACCAATGTGCTGCGTAATTCCGCCAGCTTCACTCTTGATGACTTCGGTCTTTCGTATTGCATCGAGCATTCTTGTCTTACCGTGATCGACGTGACCCATAACTGTCACAACCGGAGGACGTGTGACTAATCTCGAAGGATCGATCGCTGCTAGCTCATCATCAAGGTTGATATCAAAGGTCTGAAGCAATTCACGATCTTCGTCCTCAGGGCTGACGATTTGGATTACGTAACCCAATTCAGTTCCGAGGATCGCAAAGGTGTCTTCATCAACCGATTGTGTTGCGGTCACCATTTCACCGAGGTGGAATAGCGCAGCTACTAATGCCGCTGGATCTGCATTGATTTTCTCCGCAAAATCCGCTAGTGATGCTCCACGGCGCATGCGAATCGGGGTTTTTCCGTCACCGTGAGGAACAACAGCGCCGCCAAGTTGTGGCGCCTGCATATTGTCGAATTCATCGCGCAGCGCCTTCCTGCTCTTTGGTTTGCGCTTGCTGCTCTTGCTTGCATTCTTTCCAAATGCTCCACCAGTGCTTCCGCGCTGCGGGCGTCCGCCGCCGGCTGGACGTGCTGGGCCACCAGCACTCGCGCCTGCCGCTGGTGTGCGATAAGGACTTCCGGTTCCAGTTGATGGACCGCCTGTACGTGGAGGAAAACCTGTTCCACTTTGTGGTGGGCGTGGAGATGAAGGGCGTGCTGCAAATCCTGGACGCACTGAACCCGGGCGTGGACCAGACATTGGTGGCCTTGGGCCACCAGTACCTGACGGTCCCGAACCTGTCGGACGTTGCTGTGGACGCGGTGTTCCAAAAGCATTGTTACCCGGTCGAGCCGCTGGTGGACGTGGAGCCGGTGGACGCGGTGTTCCAAAAGGATTGTTGCCGGGACGTGGAGCCGGTGGACGTGGAATTGATGCCGCAGTTGGTGAGGATGGTGCGCCTGGCATCGGCGCTGAAGGTGCAGGTGTTACTGGACGCGCTTGCGCCTCTGCGACCCTGTGCGCCTGTGCCTGTTGGATCGTTGTTTGCTCAACCAACCCTGGTGCAATTTCTGCCAAAATTTCAGTGGCCGCTTCGGGAGTGAGTTGCTCTTCCGCAGGTTTTGCCACGGCCTTCTTCGCCGCTGCCTTCTTTACAGGCTTAACCTCATCTGCCGGCTTTGCATCTGGAAATAATTCAAGCATCTTGCGCACGACGGGCGCTTCGACTGTCGATGATGCAGATCGGACGAATTCGCCCATTTCTTGGAGCTTTGCAAGAACAACCTTGCTCTCCATACCGAGTTGTTTTGCTAACTCATGTACGCGGACCTTTGCCACAGTTCTCCTGTCTTGGCCCGCAATTCTTTGGGATGCGAGCCCTAGTTGTCTAACCTCATGATCGGTTCGAACTCATTTGAGTGTCATATCTTTCGCATCCGTTTCGTAGTTGTTTATATAAGCCAGCAATTCGCTGCCATCAACGTGTTCGTCTCGTCGGAATGCCCAACGGAACGCTCCACGTTCAACAGCTCTTGCTGCACAGTCACGGTGTACCCACGCCCCCCTGCCGGGAAGGCTGCGATGAGGATCGGGAAGAACTCTTCCTTCAACACACACCACTCGAAGTAACCCCGTTGGATTCTCGCGTTTACGACAGTCGATGCAACTTCGCAAGAACTTGCTAGATCTTCTAGCTGGACTCACTTCGCTGACGACCTCATCGCTCAAATTCAACGTGCCAACCTTACCTTCCATCTCTTCAATCACATAAACAGCCCCAAAAAGGCCGTCTTTGAAACCTTAAAGACGAGGTCAGGAATGCCCACCTGGTAGTGGCTGGGTTTTGGGTGCATCAGAGTGGATATCGATTCGCCAGCCGGTAAGTCGGGCGGCCAACCGAGCATTCTGGCCATCCTTTCCGATGGCAAGGGAGAGTTGGTAATCAGGAACAGTGACCTTAGCTGAGCGCGTGAGGAGATCGACGATCTCCACTTTCTCAACACGAGCCGGGGCAAGGGCATGACCGACAAATATGGCCGGATCCTCAGACCAATCGACGATATCTATCTTCTCGCCGTGAAGCTCATCCATGACAGCGCGAGCTCGAGATCCCATGGGGCCAATGAGCGAACCTTTTGGACTCACCCCAGCGCGGTGAGTTCGCACCGCAATTTTTGTCCGATGGCCCGCTTCACGCGCAATCGCCATAATCTCAACGATTCGATCAGAGATCTCAGGAACTTCCAAGGCAAAGAGTTGTTTGACCAATGCAGGGTGGCTTCTAGAGAGCGTCACCTCGGGACCTTTCATGCCTTGCTTTACTTCAACAACGAAACATTTGATGCGCTCGCCATGAGTGTAGATCTCCCCGGGAACCTGCTCTTGAGGAGGAACCTTGCCCTCTACTCGTCCAAGGTTCACATAGACCATACGTGGGTCACGACCCTGTTGCACAACGCCGGATACGACATCACCAACCGAGGCTGTGAACTCACCAACGATATCGGCATCGTTTGCCTCACGCATTTTTTGCTTAATAAGTTGGCGGGCCGTGGATGTTGCTATGCGACTAAAGCCCTCGGGGCTATCTACAATTTCATCAATCTTCTCTCCGTCTTCACCAAAGACGGGAACCATGATCTTAATTTCGCCGCTCTCGCGATCAAGATGGGCATAAGCATGAGGCTTTGCAAGTGGCATGTGCGCATACGCCGTAAGTACCGCAGCCTCTATTGCGACTATAAGTCGCTCGAGTGGGATTTCACGTTCGATGGTTAGGGATGCCAGTGCCTTCATATCTACATGCATTAAAGATCATCGCCTTTTCGGTTGAATTCGATCTCTACCTGAGCACGTTTGATCTCAACATAGGGAAGTTCGATTTTCTTTGGGATCTTACCTTCGACGATCACGCAGACAGATTCATCATGAACTGCATCGACTCTGCCTGTAATTACTTCACCATTGACCATCACCGAACGCACAAGGCGGTTGATGTTCTTGAGCCAATGCCGTGAAAGAGTTAAGGGGCGATCTACGCCAGGGGAGGAAACTTCCAATGTGAATGGAGTGTCGCCCATAAACGCGGATTCATCCAGGATTGCTGAAATCTCTTTCGTAATTGAAGTTACTTCATCGAGATTCAAATTTACAGTTCCATCTACGACGACGGTGACCACACGCCGATTACCCGGGGATGCAACATGAACGTCTTCAAGAAAGAAGCCAGTTGCCTCAACCACAGGAGTGATTGCATCTGTTATCGATTGTACGAGACTCATTTTGTCACTTTCTATGAAGTTGTATTTCGGATCATAACCTAGAAAGCAGCGCACTACCAATGGGTAATGGTGTCAACCCCCACTTTAATAATCAGAATCGCGGTGACAACGAGGAAAATCTGACGAACGAACGCCGATCCACCTCTGATAGCGAGCCGTGCTCCCATCAGTCCCCCTGCAACATTTGCAACGCCGAGCACCAAGCCAACACGCCAAAGAATGACTCCATGAAAACCGAATATAAGGATTGCTCCAAGATTGGTCGCGACATTGACAACCTTTGCAACCGACGACGCAGTCAAGAAGGCAAAACCAAGCAGTGCAACAAGTACAACCATAAGGAATGTCCCAGTGCCTGGTCCGAATATTCCATCGTAAAAGCCGATACCGAGCCCTGCGATTACCGCAATGATGTTTCGCCGACCTGGCGTGTGACGCAATAACTCGACGTGCCCCAATGTTGGACGTCGCCATGTATAGATTCCCACAGCAATGAGAAGGAAGAAAACCAATGGTCGCAATGCGTGAGTTGGAAGATGAGCCGCAAGAAGCGCCCCGCACATGGAACCTGCAAATGCTGGAATCGCCATCGCTAAAGTAAATGAAAGATCGGGTTTGACCCTTCTTCTATACAAGATCGCTGCAGCACTTGTGCCGAAGAATGATGACAACTTATTTGTGCCTAGCACTTGCACGGTTGCCGACTGGGGCAATCCAATGAGGAGGGCGGGAAGTTGAATCAAGCCCCCTCCGCCTGCAATTGCATCTACGAAACCGGCACATAGAGCGGCCACACCCATGAAGGCCATTGACGCTAGAGATACATGGCCAAAGAAACCCATGTTAGGAAAGGAGCTTGGCTATTTCGCGTGCGGCATCGGCAAGGCGCACTTCTGAACGCTCTCCAGTTCGACGAACACGAACTTCAACGTTGCCTTCAGCAAGTGCTTTGCCAACCACCACAATGATCGGAATACCTATTAGTTCCGCGTCCTTGAATTTAACCCCTGGACTTGCATCGCGTCGGTCATCGAGCATGACGCTCAAACCTAACTGCTCAAGTTCCAAAGATAAAGACTCGGCCACATTGAAGGGATTCTCATCCTTGCCCGTTGCAACGACATGAACCTTCGCAGGTGCAATCTCTGCCGGCCAGCACAGTCCGATCTCATCCAGAGTCTGTTCGGCGATAGCGGCCACCGCCCGCGAGACGCCAATTCCGTAGGAGCCCATAGTAACCACGCGAGATTTTCCATCACTGTCGAGAACTGTGAGATCCAAAGCTTCGGCGTACTTTCGCCCAAGTTGGAAGATGTGGCCGATTTCAATCGCACGATCGATAACAATAGGGGCCGAACAATCTGGGCAGATATCGCCGGCGCGAACTTCTGCAGCCTCAACATAACCATCGACGTCAAAGTCTCGACCAGTTACGACATTGAGTGCGTGAGAATCTTTTTTATTGGCACCAGTCACCCACGATGTTCCGGGAGCGATGCGTGGGTCGGCATACACAGTCAGTCCGAATTTTTTGGCATCTTGAGGTCCGACGTAGCCTTTAACGAGTCCCGGATTCTTAGCGAAATCGGCATCTTCAAATAATCGGATGTCTAACACACCGGGTAGATTTGCTTCGAGTCGCTTAAGGTCCACTTCTCGGTCCCCTGGAACAAGTACCGCAATATTCTTCTTATCCGCAACAAGCAAGACGTTCTTCAAGGTATCGGCACCTGTAAATCCGCCGCCGAATTTCTCATTGAGCACCTGAACAAGTGAATCGATGGTTGGCGTGTTAGGGGTGTCAATTACCTGCATAGCCGAAACAGACTTGGAATCTACGTCAGGGACGATTGTCTTCATTGCCTCCACGTTGGCGGCATAGCCGCATTTTTCGCAGAGTACATAAGTGTCTTCACCAGTTGGGCAAGGAGCTAAAAACTCCTCAGAGCGCGATCCACCCATGGCCCCCGACATCGCGCTGACTATGTTGTAGCGCATTCCAAGTCGATCAAAAGTTTTGATGTAGGCATCTCGATGTTTGTTATATGACTCTTCGAGACCCTCATCGGTTAGGTCGAAGGAATAGGAATCCTTCATCACAAATTCGCGGCCGCGGATGATTCCGCTACGAGGCCTTGCTTCATCGCGATATTTGGTCTGAATCTGATAAAGCGAGAGAGGAAGGTCCTTATAGGACGAGTACTCAGACTTCACCATGAGCGTAAACATCTCCTCGTGGGTCGGGGCCAGAAGATAATCCGCCCCCTTTCGATCCTTTAGCCGGAAGAGATTCGGGCCGTACTCAGCAACACGATTGGTCTGCTGGTAGGCGTCAACCGGCAGAAGGGCCGGAAAATGCACTTCCTGAAATCCGGCACTATCCATTTCTTCGCGGATAACACGCTCGATATTCCGCAACGTGATGTAACCAAGTGGCAACCACGAGTAGATACCCGCAGCAATGCGGCGGATATATCCGGCGCGAACTAGTAGGCGATGGCTAGCAACTTCAGCATCGGCAGGATCATCACGCAAAGTGCGCAGGAATAGAGTGGACATTCGCAACATGAAAGTCAGCCTACCTGAGTAAGCAGGTGCACAGCGTTAAGTGCGTATTAGCGAACTTGAACAGATGGTTCGCCGGACTCAATTCCAGCGACTTCCATTTCCTCGGCCAATCTCATGGCCTCTTCTATCAGGGTCTCAACGATCTGGGCCTCCGGAACCGTCTTGATAACAACACCCTTCACAAAGATCTGACCCTTGCCATTACCCGATGCGACGCCAAGGTCTGCTTCGCGCGCCTCCCCCGGACCATTGACGACGCAGCCCATGACGGCAACTCGCAGCGGCACGGTCATTCCCTCGAGTCCTGCCTGCACTTTCTCGGCCAAGGTGTAAACATCCACCTGGGCGCGACCGCACGACGGGCAGGAAACGATCTCCAGTTTCCTCTGGCGCAAGTTCAGTGATTCCAGAATGGAGATTCCGACTTTGACTTCTTCAACTGGTGGGGCTGAAAGCGAAACGCGGATCGTGTCGCCGATGCCCTCTGAAAGAAGAATCCCGAAAGCAGTCGCCGACTTGATAGTCCCTTGAAAAAGAGGACCCGCCTCGGTAACGCCCAGGTGCAACGGGTAGTCGCACTTCTGCGCCAACAAACGGTAGGCGCTAACCATTGTCACTGGATCGTGGTGCTTCACGGAAATCTTGATATTTGTAAATCCGTGCTCTTCAAATAACGAGCACTCCCAGAGCGCGGATTCCACCAAGGCCTCTGGAGTTGCCTTGCCGTATTTGGCGAGAAGCCGCGGATCCAGAGAACCAGCATTTACTCCGATTCGAATTGGAATCCCAGCATCGCCTGCTGCCTTAGCAACCTCTTTTACTTTGTCATCAAATTGCTTGATATTGCCCGGGTTGACGCGCACAGCCGCGCAACCAGCGTCAATGGCCGCGAAAATGTATTTAGGTTGAAAATGGATATCAGCTATAACTGGAATCTGCGATTTCTTTGCGATCTGCGCGAGCGCATCTGCATCGTCCTGACTTGGAACAGCAACTCGCACGATTTGGCAGCCAGAGGCAGTTAGCTCGGCTATCTGCTGCAAAGTCGCATTCACGTCAGAGGTCAGAGTTGTGCACATGGATTGCACGCTCACTGGTGAATCACTGCCGACACCGACGGTTCCCACTTGGAGCTGGCGAGTCTTGCGACGCGGAGCAAGTGTTGCGGGTGGCGTTGCTGGCATTCCTAAATCGACCATGTCCTCATTCTGCCCTATCTGCTTAGAGATTGAAGTTCACGGGATTGACCACATCGGCTACCAACAGAAGGAGCGTGAGACCGGCAAGGAGAACGAAGACAATCATCGTAATCGGCGTCAAGACCGCAACATCAATAGCAGCTGGTCTCTTACGTCCACGAAGGCGGGCTAGGAAGGCGCGTACTTCATCGGCAATGGCTACGGCCATGTGGCCGCCATCCAATGGGAGTATCGGCAGCAGATTGAATATTCCGACGAAAATATTGAGTTGGGCAATTATGACGATGAACGCCGCGAATCGTTCGCTGGTCGTCAGTTTCTTGCTCCCGACTGCTTCACCTGAAAGGCGGGCAACTCCAACAACACCCACCAGACCCTGAGCATCCCGCGGTTTGTTCCCCACTGTTTGTGACCAGAGGGCGGGAATTTTGCTCGGCAGCGAGATCAAAGCCTTGACGGATCCGCTGATTAAAGATCCCGTCGTGGTTACTGATTCCTTGACTGCCGCCACCGGATCACTTCTCACAGTCGCATATGTATTGATCACACCGATGTATCCGATGTTCTTCCCGTCGCTGATCCTTGTGGCAGGGGTAATGGTGATCTCTAAATCCGGCTTGCTCGAATCAGATCCACTGATCTTCTGTCCACGATCGATTCCGAAAAGAAGAGGCTTACCTGGAGAATTGCGAATGATCTCTACGTCCTTGGACCAATTCGTTATTCGCTTGCCATTGATAGAAACAATTCTGTCCCCAACTTTGAGACCAGCAAGTTGCGCGGGAGTCCGTGCCGATGTTGCAGTGCACGCCTTAGCGGTAGTAACTGCATCGACGCACTTGCTGACTTCACCAATAGTGGAGCTCACTTGGCTGGTTCCGACACCCATAAAGAGAATCACCAGTAAGACAAACCCCAACACAAAGTGAAGAAATGACCCTGCTCCAAGAACAACTAATTTTCGAGGTCCGCTGGCGCGATAGAAATCTCGCTCATCGCCGACGCTGCCTTCGCTGGGAGACATGCCTTCAATTCGACAGTATCCGCCGGCAGGAATCGCCTTGATGCCGAACTCGGTTTCACCTCGAACCGTGGACCAGATCTTCGTGCCAAAGCCAAGGAAGAACTCGCTGACCCTCATCCCGTAGTGCTTTGCTGTGATGAAGTGACCAAACTCATGGACCATAACGGAACAAAGTAGGGCAACAACGAAGGCGAGGATTCCTAGTAATTGCACGGAGGTATCTTCTCAGGTTAGACCGACAAATGAGTACTTTTAACTGCTGTTAGGATTGCTCCATGACTACAGTGCCACAGGTTCGAAAGCTCGTTACAGCCATTCCTGGTCCAAAATCTGAGGCAATTCTCAAGAGGCGCTCAGATGCCGTCTCTGCCTCCCTCGGAATGGCCATGCCTGCCGTAATCGAACGAGCAGGCGGCGGGATATTGGTAGACGTCGACGGCAACTCCATTATTGATATGGGGGCGGGCATCGCAGTAGTAAACGTAGGCAATAGCGCCAAGCGCGTCGTCGACAACGTCAAAGCACAGCTTGATGTATTCACGCACACCTGCTTCACGGTATCTCCCTACCTCGGATACATCGAAGTATGCGAGGCACTCAATCGAATTACACCTGGGACGCATAAAAAGAAGTCCATTCTTGTTAACTCCGGTGCCGAGGCGCTGGAGAACGCCGTCAAGATTGCGCGCCACTACACGAAGCGCCAAGCGGTAGTTGTCTTCGAACACAGTTTCCACGGTCGAACAAACCTCACGATGGGTATGACGGCAAAAAATATGCCGTACAAGGAAGGTTTCGGACCATTTGCTCCAGAGATCTACCGAATGCCTATGGCCTATCCGTTGCGCTGGCCTGGTGGTCCAAAAGTTTGTACTGAAGAGGCCCTTGAATTTGTCATCCATAAAATGGAGAAAGAACTTGACCTAAAAAATGTTGCCGCCATCGTAATCGAGCCCATTCAGGGCGAAGGCGGATTCATCGTTCCACCGAAGGGATTCCTCCCAGGTCTTGTGAAGTTCGCCCAGAAGCACGGCATCGTCTTCATCGCCGATGAAGTCCAGACCGGCTTTGCGCGTACTGGCCAGATGTTTGCTTGCAATGAAGAAGGGATTGTTCCTGACCTCATTACAACTGCAAAGGGCATTGCTGGCGGGTTCCCTATTGCCGGCGTGACGGGTCGAGCCGAAATCATGGACTCAGCTCATGGCAGCGGCCTCGGTGGAACTTTCGGTGGCAATCCGATTTCCTGCGCGGCGGCCCTCGGGGCCATCGCAACCATTGAGGAAGAAGATCTTTGTCAACGTGCAGCAGAGATGGGCGAGATCATTTCCACTGCCCTCAATGCCATGAAGTCTAAGTATCCGATTGTCGGCGAAGTACGTGGGCGCGGTGCAATGCAGGCAATCGAATTCATATTGCCAGGTGGCATTGAACCCAATCCATCTGCGCTCAACACGGTTCTCGCGTTCTGCCAGAAGGAAGGAGTCCTACTTCTTTCTGCAGGTACCTACAGCAACGTCGTGCGCCTTCTGCCTCCCTTGGTCATGCCAGAGAACTTGCTACGTGAAGCGCTTGAAGTCCTCGATCGCGCAATTGCTTCGGTCTAAAGCCAGTAGCGCCTGACTCTTTCACCGTCGTCTGTATTGATGGTGTTCTCCAGAACGCCTCCACATCTCTCAATCACGACGCCGGAAGCGGTATTGGAGTCATTGCATGTAACCAGGACTTTCTGGACGCCGAGATCTCGCACAATTTGCAGAGCTCTTAACAGTATTTCCGTTGCGTACCCACGGCCGCGGAATTCCGGTCTGATTCCATAACCAATGTGTCCGGCACGCATTTCTAGATATGCGTTCAATTCATGTCGGATGGAAACCCGTCCGATAATGCGGCCATCAACTTCTGCAACTAGAAATGTGGAAGGAACCCATCCATCCGGAACATTTTCACCACGCCTGACTAATTCCAGACGGTCCAGATAAGCGGTCCAATCTCCACTTTCGTCATACTTGCCAAGGGAGTCCAATAAGAAATCGAAGTTATCGAGGGCCAATTCCCTGTGAGCCTGAACAGCCTCGGACCTGTCCTCTGGAGTCAGCGGTCGCAAGATCATTTTTCAATTCTTCCACGAACATCTCAACCCTGCGGGCTATTTACCGACAGCCCGCCTGTAACATCTGGTCTCATGGATGTAAGAGCAAAGACCTGCCAATGCTTCATTTCCGTTTAGCAACCAACGAGCCGCATGAAATTGCGGAGATTCTTAATTTTTGGGCAACTAACGCAGAGAATGGATCTCGACCCACCGATACAGCAGAGGCTATCCGAGCGTTAGTCGAAAAAGATCCCGAAGCCCTCATTCTTGCCGTCGATAATGATGAAATCGTCGGCACGATTATTGCCGGGTGGAACGGTTGGCGAAGTGGCCTGTACCGTCTTGCCGTCCGCGAAGATAAGAGAAGTCAAGGGATCGGACGACTCCTTGTTGAAAGAGCCCTTGAGAGATTCATTTCCCTCGGAGTAAATAGAGTCGACGCAATGGTCTTGGATGACAATGAAACTGCGCATAGTGCGTGGGCCTCGTATGGGTTCACTCGTCAGAACAACTGGTCAAGATGGGTAAAAAACTTGTAGGAAAAGGCTTTAGGCTTCACAGGTGATCCGGGCAATTGGTTTTGATTTAGACAACACGCTTTTCGACCACACCGAAGCAGCCGCTTCGGCAATGCACTTATTGATTGCCCAAAAGAATTGGACTTATACAGGGGCATCCTCGGTGGGAAGCGAGTGGCACCGCATCGAGACAATCTACTTCTCGCAGTACGCCGCAGGGATCTTGACACTTGTCGAACACCGCCGCGCAAGGATGCGCGAATTCTTGGAATCCACTGATGTTGATGTTGATGAGAGCGAATTGGATTTGCTCTGGGCTGACTACGTTCTTCACTATTCCAATTGCTGGGTGGCCTACTCAGATGCACTAGGTGCTCTTCGTGAATTGAAAGCCGCTGGCTACAAGTTGGCGGTCCTCACCAATGGTCAACAAGCGCAACAGGAAGCCAAACTGCAGGCGATCGGTTTGAGCGATATGTTCGAGACCTGTTTGGCAATCGGAACAGTCGAAGCTTTAAAGCCTGATCCGCGTGCTTTCGCCCAGCTCTGTCGAATTCTTAATTGTGATCCACAGGAAGTACTCTTCGTTGGGGACGACCTCGACGTAGATGTTCGCGCCTCGTTAAATGCTGGATTGCGCGGCGTATGGCTGAACCGAAACAGACTACCAACCCCCGAGGGAATCGGCGCTCAAGTGCAATCGTTAAGTTCTTTGAAAGATTTCTTGTAACTTCTAGATCATGAAGGCGCGAACCACGAGTAAGAGTGCAAATATGAGAAATAAATACGCGCTGGTCTGATCGATACGACGAACCCAATGTTCCGAAAGTCTTCGCCCCAAGTAACTGGCAGCCAGACTCAATGTTAAGAAGAAGAGGAACGACCCTCCTCCCACCCCGAGGGCAAACCCGATTTTGCCTACTGTGGTGCTTATGAAAGTGCCTGCTGCACTTAGCAGAGCAACCCACGAAATAATCGTCAAAGGATTGGATGCGGTCGCAAGGAGCGACAATCGCAGAGCGGATCCGAAAGTCGGAGCTTTCTGTCCAGCTGTCTCATCGAGACTTGAATCGATCGTTTTTCGATGGGTGATGATCGTCTTGACTCCAATCCAAGTGATGACCAATGCGCCAACAATTGAGATAACCCGCTGTGTTGAGTGAGCGGAAAGAAGCACTGCTGCCCCGAGCGCCCCGAGAACGCAATAGAGCGTGTCGATGGCCGCTGCGCCTAAACCAATTCCAAAAGCCGCAAGGAAACCAAATCGGATTCCGTTACGGAAGCAGAGAAGCCAGATTGGCCCTACCTGTGCCGCGATGAGGAAACCCGCCCCGAAACCGCTAGCCAGTACGGAAGCGCTCACCTGTCAACATTGCCACAGATTGCAGGATTGGGGCTATCCAATTGATTGCGCGGGAGAGAAATCCTCACGACAATGGAGCAAATGGCCACTGAACCAACTGTTCGACCAACTGTTCGAGTATTGATGCTCGATGAACTAGATCGCGTGTTGCTCTTTCGTGGCCAAGATCCATCAAAGCCAGAGGTTCGCTTCTGGTTCCCAACAGGTGGTGGCATCGAAGAAGATGAGACACCCGAAGATGCAGCTCGACGCGAAGTATCGGAGGAAACAGGCCTAAAAGATTTTGTGCTTGGTCCCCATATTTGGAACCGTCGCCACGTTTTCACCTTCTACGGGAAGGAGCAAGATGTGCGCGAAGTGTGGTTCTTCGTGAGGGTTCCAAATTTCGAGGTGGACACGTCTG
>Ga0315268_10005569_pt1 | contig 13508 bp, 15 predicted proteins | sample C1_top_MG_FD_204535 | JGI IMG/M metagenome (GOLD analysis project Ga0315268, IMG submission 204535) | Sediment microbial communities from Yellowstone Lake, YNP, Wyoming, USA - C1_top | ecosystem: Environmental > Aquatic > Freshwater > Lake > Sediment | place: USA: Wyoming | collected 2017-08-01 | reverse complement strand
TTTTCACAAGTTATATCGGCAGCTCGATCACAAACTTTGCGCCTCGGGGCTGGTTATCCTGAACGCGAATCATGCCGTTATGATCAGCGACAATTGTACTTACAATGGTAAGCCCCAGGCCCATACCGCTTTTTTTGGTCGAGAAATAGGGTTCAAAGAGCCGAGTTTTATCTTCATCAGAGATGCCTTCCCCATTGTCGGCAACTTCTATGCTTACAATTTTTAAACTAGAATCGCTGTTTATGGTTACCGATATGCGGCCCTCATCTTTAATGGCGCTGACGGCATTGTCCACAAGATTAATCATCGCCCGCTTGATTTGCTGACGATCAAGGTTAAGTTGAGGAATATCGTCTTTGATGGTGAACCCAAAGCTGATATTCGGATATCCTTCTTTGTAAAGGGCCAGGGTCTCTTCAATGATGGGCGGCAAATCGCAGGGTTTGGGGTTTGCAGTCGGGAATCTTGCAAAGGTTGAGAATTCGTCTACAAGGTTGCGAATCAACTCCACATGATCCATAATGGTCTGGGTACACTCATCAAACACCGGCTGGTTGAGTTGCTTGGAATATTTTCGTTTCAAGCGTTGGGCTGAAAGTGTTATCGGGGTCAACGGATTTTTAACTTCATGGGCAATTCTGCGGGCAACTTCCCGCCAGGCCGCCATGCGCTGGCCTTTTTCCAGTTCCGTCAGATCATCGAATACAATCACGATTCCCATGTGCTGACCGGTGTCGTCCTTAAGGGCATTTACATGCATCATAAAGCTTGAGGGGCTGCCGTCTATCGTTATTCTTAACGGTAAGGCGATGGCGTCGTCCCGGGCGAGTGCAAGATTTTCCATAATCTCTTCGGCCAGCTTCAGGTGCTGGCCGTTTAAAAGTTTTTGATAACTTCTATTAATGATTTCCTCTGATCTAAGGTCCAGCATTCTTTCCGCCGATTTGTTCATCGTGGTGATAATGCCGCGGGCATCAAGGGTTACAACGCCGGCGGAGACATTCTTCAAGACAATCTCCATGTACTGCCGTCTTTCTTCAATTTCAACATTTTGCTGCCGCAGCATGCGGGCTGAAAGTTCAAGCTGCTCCCGGCCGATCCGCAAGTCCCGGGTCATGGTATTAAACGAATCTACCAGGCTACCGATTTCATCATCTGCTCCCTGCCCGATACTGAAACTCAGGTCGCCTTCGGCAACCCGCCGAGTTCCTTCGGCAAGTTCCATGATCGGGATCGTAATCGTTTTGGCCAGGTAAAAGCCGAACCAGATGGCACAAAAGACAACCAGCAACGCTACGATTGAAAGCGTTATATAATAGGTAATCTGAATCGGTTTTTTAAGAAGTTTTATCTGCTGGTATTCTTCAAAACCCCTGGAGATGGAGGCCATATTTTCGGAAAGTGCCGGACCAATCAGGATGTTGATCACAAGATACCCCTCGGTATCGGTGCGTTTTGCTCCAAATGGCACCGTTGCGATGGTTCTGATAAGTTCGCCGGCAGCAACACTTTCGGTAATTGTCCTGACAGGTTTTGATTCCACCTCTTTTTGAAGATTATCGGCGGAGACAATCTTAAAAGGTTTATCTTCCAGTCTCGGAGCCAGGGCCAGTGTAAGGCGCTTGGCGTTGGCTGCATAAACTTCAACCGCATCGAAATTAAACTCTCTCTGGACGATCTGAATATAGTGGGAAAGGACTTTTTCTTTTTTAGGGTCCAGAAGCTTTTTGGCATTAATCTGATAGGAAATTCTTTGGAGGAAAAACTGATTGCTTTCTGCGGCATGCAAATATAAACTTCGGCCGACACGCAGGGAGTTTTCCAGGGCCTGTTCAACCGGGACATTGAACCAAAATTCAATGCTGGTGGTGATAAAATTGATTGAAAAGAAAAACAGCACGATCGTCGGCACCAGCGTAAGCGCTATAAACGCAACGACAAGTCTTGTACGGAGCTTTGCTCCCATTACTTTGCGCCGGCGTTCATAAAGCAGCTTGACTAAATTTCTAAAAACAAGAAATATCAATAAGATCAACAGCAGCAGATTGATGTTGATCAATATGAACATCAAGATCGTATTGGAAATGGGAATGTCGGTCCCAAAATGTATTATCCTGTTTTCAGCGAAAGTTAAAAGAGCTACCACAGCGATAATGACGACAATAATAATGCCTTCACGTTTGCGCCTGTTGCGCTCTTTTTCTGAGAGGTAAGCTGTTTGTTTTTGTAGCTTCCTGTTGCTCATCACAATTGTTAAATTTTTGGCCTTATCAACCGGTTAATATATAAAGTCTAGCGCATATAAATCGGTTTCAAAATCCCAGAGAGAAACAAAGAATAAAACATAATGCAGATAAAAAGGAAGGGTTAGTTTGCTAAGTTCGGCTTTGGCCTGGATCTGATAATGCCGGCCCTTTTCCAGCATGCTCAGCGGGATAATTTTTAAGCTGTCAATTTCGGCCATCAACTTCTGGGCCTCGTCAAAAGATTGCGTAATCAAAGGGTCATCGTTTTTCCATGAACGTTTTATACTAAATTCCTTTTTAAGGTTATTGTATTTTAACGTATGGGTGATTTTTATATCAGCGATCTTTTTGTCGAACCACAGATTGCGTTCCTGGTATAGGGAAATATAAAATAAAAACGTAGTCGGCACACCGCTTAAAACGGCCTTTTTCATTTTTTCTCTGAAAGCGCCTTCCACTGTCAGATAAACTAGCAGGTCGTCACGCGTGTTGGTGACGATGATATCTTTCATTCTGGCATCCTGAGCATAGGCCAAATTCTGCATCACAAGCAGTATGCCAAGAAATATGGCACAGGTTTTCCGGTTACGTAAATATTGCATAAGTACGCCTTACAGTCATCAGACCAAAAATGAAATTTTTACCTGTAGTTCCAAATGGTAATCAATCTGATTATTAGCGAATAGCTTACTAAATGGCAAGTGATTTTGGTTGAAAGGGGGATAAATCCTGTACATCCTGGATAGTAACAGTCTCCCACGACTCCTTTTGGGCAAATAATTCTTTAAGAAAAGCATGGTTAAAGGCATGACCGGATTTTTCCGCCACTACATGACCTAAAATCGGCATGCCGAGAAGGGCAAAATCACCGATACAATCAAGAATTTTATGTCTTACAAACTCGTTCTGATACCGCAATCCACCCTCATTGACAACGTTATGACGGTCAATGGCAATAACATTTTTAAGGGATACGCCCTTTGCCAGCCCGTATTGTTTTAGATGTTCATACTCATGGAGAAAACCGAATGTTCTGGCCCTGCAAATCTCACGTTCAAAAGTGCGGTCCGATAGATCCACCGAATAGGTTTGCCTTTTAATCAGGTCATGATCATACTCAATGGTACAGGTTATTTTAAACGTTGAACAGGGATAGACGCCAACGAATTTTCCGTCTTTTTGCAGCTCAATCGGCTCTTTGATCACAAAACAATATCTTGGAGCGGCCTGCTCCTTGATACCCGCCGCTTTGATCGACTTCGTAAAAGGACCGGCACTGCCGTCCATGATCGGCATCTCATAAGCATCCACCGCAACCAGGGCATTGTCTATGGAAAGCCCCGCGAGAGAGGCCATGAGATGCTCTATGGTTGAGACGATAAATCCATCAATTCCGATGACAGTTGCCAGACTTGTATCCACGACCATATTAAAATGGGCTGATATACTCGGGCAATCCGGAAGGTCTGTTCGGATGAATTTGATGCCATGATTGTCCGGCGCGGGCTTTATGGTTACCTTGACCTTTTTGCCCGAATGAATTCCCACACCCGAGCAAGTGACCGGCCTGGCTATCGTTCTTTGTTGACGGTGCATAATTCAGTATCTATAACCTATTGAGATTTGTTTTGGCAATAAAAAATAAAACTATCCACCGGCTTTCATGCTTAAAATTTTCCCGTGCATCCGACGATAAAAGGATTGTCCTGATTACAGCTATCTGTTATAATTAATAAATTTTTAAACAGCCAATGGCAGCAATTCGATCTTGGTATGTGTGAAAAATAATTTCGAAAAATTAAATTTTTCTCGAATTATCAAATGGATAAGCAAAAGGAGGAAACATGCTTGCCAAGGTTTTAAGCAGTGCCGTAATCGGAATTGATGCATATCTGGTGGAAGTGGAAGTCGATATCAGCTCCGGTCTGCCGACCTTCACAACGGTCGGGTTGCCGGAAGCATCCGTAAAGGAAAGCAAGGAACGGGTTAAGTCGGCGATTAATAATTCGGGCTATACATTTCCGGATGACAGGATCACGGTCAATTTAGCTCCGGCCAGCATAAAGAAGGAAGGAACCGGTTTTGATCTGCCGATCGCTTTGGGAATCCTGACGGCAACCAGGATCATTCCTCAGGAGATCATTTCCAGATATCTTGTTTTGGGCGAACTTTCACTGGATGGTCGCATCAAGCCGGTAAACGGTTCTCTTCCTATGGCACTGGCGGCCAAAGATGCCGGTTATCACGGCATCATCGTACCTTACGACAACGGCTGCGAAGCCTCGGTCGTTCAGGAAATTTCTGTTTTTCCTGTTAAAACGCTGTCACAGCTCGTTGACTTTTTGCGTGGATTCACCCCGATCACACCGTTGAAAACCGATATTTCCGCCGTCTTTAAGGCTGGAGATGACTTTGAGATCGATTTTTCCGAAGTCATGGGCCAGGAGCACGTCAAGCGGGCTCTGGAAGTTGCGGCGGCCGGGGCGCATAACCTGATTATGATCGGCCCGCCCGGTTCAGGCAAAACGATGCTTGCCAAACGTCTGCCGACCATCCTGCCGGACCTGACATTTGACGAATCCATTGAAACCACGAAAATATTCAGTGTTGTCGGCATGCTTTCAAAGGGCCAGGCCCTGGTTACTACAAGGCCCTTCCGGTCGCCCCATCATACCATATCCGACGCCGGCTTGATCGGCGGCGGACATATTCCTAGACCCGGCGAAGTGAGCATGGCCCATAACGGGGTTTTGTTTTTGGACGAACTTCCCGAATTTAAAAAGCATGTCCTGGAAGTTCTCAGGCAGCCGCTGGAAGATCTGGTGGTAACCATCTCGCGGGCAGCCCTAACCTTAACCTATCCAGCCAGCTTTATGCTGGTGGCGGCCATGAATCCCTGCCCCTGCGGGTATTTCTCGGATCCCAAGCACGAGTGCCGCTGCTCATACCAGCAGATTCACCGCTATCGATCAAAGATCTCCGGTCCGCTTCTGGACCGCATCGATATTCACGTGGAAGTGCCGGCAGTGCCGTACAAGGATTTGATGGGCGGTGCCGGCGCCGAGCCTTCCCAAAAAATCCGCCGGCGCGTTGCTGCGGCCCGGGGCATTCAGTCCGAACGTTTTAAACGCACCAAAATCTACTGCAATGCCCAGATGAGCAGCCGCCATATCAGAACACACTGCCGCATCGACCAGGCCTCGGACAGTCTGCTGGAATCTGCCATCGACAAACTGGGCCTTTCGGCCCGGGCCTACAACCGCATCCTGAAGATCGCCCGCACCATTGCCGATCTTGCGAGCGAATCCGACATCAGGGTCGATCACGTCTCCGAGGCGATCCAATACCGCAGCCTGGACCGCGGCAAGCGCTTTATCTGACTCGTGCAAAATCCGGGTTAGCAGCTTGGCCTTGACATCGCCATGGATTGTAGTTACAATGGTTACATCGCAATGTGATCATAATAGTTACTTTCGGAGGGCACCATGCATCCCATACGCGTCGGCATTCGAGATGCCAAAATGCATCTGAGCAAATTCATCAAGGTGGTTCAGAACGGCAGTGAGGTTATCCTGACGGACAGGGGGCGGCCGGTTGGGAAAATTGTTCCGGTCCGGCCGGAAGATCTGCCGCTTTCCGCGCGCATTAAAAAGCTTGAGGATCTGGGCGTATTAAAAGCTTTGCCTCCAAAGAAAGGCATAAAACTTTCTGCACCCATTCCGGTCCCGAACAATATCGCCCAAACTTTCCTGAAAGAAGACCGCAACAATGCCTGATGATTTTAGCGTGATTTACTGGGACGCTTCGGCCGTCTTATCGGTCCTTTTTAAAGACAGCTACAGTGAAAATGCCGTTGCATGGGTAGAGAAAGAAGGATTTCATTTTATCTCCACCCTTGTATATGCAGAAGTTTGTGCGGTCATCGCGCGCCTGAAGAAAGAACGGATTCTTTCCCGCGCTCTGGTTGCTGCCAGTTTTGAAACGCTGGAGCAAGGCCCCTGGCGTTACCTCACGGCCGCCCCTGAATGGGAAATTACAAAGCATTTATCAGAAAAATGGTCTCTGCGTGGGGCAGACCTCTGGCACCTTGCCGCTGTAAAAAGTTTGCAGAAGGAACTTCCGGAGTTAACCCTGTTAACTTTCGATATGCGCCTTCAAAAAGCAGCAAATGGAGAAAATTTAGGGTCGATCACGTCTCCGACAGCAGTCAAATAGAGGGCCTGTTTTCATGCTGGCTCAGGAATTGGCTACCAAGGGAATTTAGAATTGTGAAAATATATTACCCGAAATGCGTGGAAGATATACCTGCTGAAAGGATAAAAGAACTGGAAGAAAATCTCCATCATTTCTTGCGGCTTTCTCCCTGTCAACGGCTTGACTTTATAGAAAGGGAGTGGGCTGAAATTCAGAATTATATTAAACGCTTTGGAGTGATATGGAACCGGAACTCGAGTTAGGTTTCTTCGATATTATTAAAGATTTCAACCGGATGGGGATAAAACACCTTATCATCGGACGAAGAGCTGTGGTGCTGTATGGGGCACCGGTTTTAACCGCTGATTATGACTTCTGGATAGATGCCGCCGATAGTGCCCGGGTGCTTTCCTATTTTATCGAAAAAGGCTGCACGCTTTCCGAGCCTGAAGATAGTGTAAAACCGATGATTCAAGTGTATGCGGGTCCCCGAAAGATCGATCTTTTTTTTCACAAGAAAATTAAAAATATTGAAGGCGACCTGATTGAATTCGAATCGTGTTATCGAAATGCAACAACCAAAGAGGATACTGAACAGGGCGTTTTCTTTTGTATTCCTTCTATTGATGATCTTATAAAAACCAAAAAAATAAGGAAAGAAAATGTAAAAGACCTGCAGGACATTGAATATCTTCTGAAGGCTAAAGATATGTCAAAATCATAGTTCTGCCCAAATCCGCAGTCTGGACCGCGGCAAACGCTTTATCTACTGAATTCAGGTACCTAATAATGTCTTTGTGATAAGATCTTTTAAGTAGAAAAACCTCTATTGACATGGCACAAGTTTCGTGCTATTTTATTTTTACATATTTCATCATGAGAAAAGGATTCGACTAATGGCCAATATCACCTTAAAAATAGATGATGAACTCCTGGGAAAAGCTCGCAAACTGGCTTTCCGCAGGAAAACATCTATCAACGCCATCGTAAAACAGAGACTTGAGGAATTTGTCTCCCGTGACCTTGGTCGCGAAGCCACCCTGAAAAGCCTGGACGCATTCTACCGACGCAGCAAAGCTAGAGTAGGGCCAAAGACTTGGACCAGAGACGAACTTCATGAAAGATAAGGTTTTTCTGGACACAAACATCTTCGTTTATTCCATCGACGCCTCGCCTGACCAGCATAAGAAGAGGAACATCGCTTGCCGGATCATAAAAGAACATATAAAAAATGAATTGGGAGTAATCAGTGTTCAGGTTCTTCAAGAATTTTATCATGTAGCGACTCGCAAAATTGAGGTGCCGCTTTCAACAGAGGAAGCCCTCGAATATCTGCATTATATGGCCATCCTTGAAACCGTTCAGCCTGATTTCCATATGCTTGTTGCTGCTGTTCGCCTCCATCAACACTATTCCTTTTCCTTTTGGGATGCACTCATCCTCCAGGCTGCCAAAACCGCTAAATGTTCTCAGATCCTTTCAGAAGATCTCCAGGATGGTTTTTCCTTTGATGACCTTGTCATCAGTAATCCTTTTTTAGTTTAACCCGAACTAACCGATGGTTGAAATAACAATCATTTCGGAGGCTGCAGATGAACAAATCGGATCTTATCGAGGCGCTTAAAACGGAAGCAGGGATCACAAAAACCGAGGCTATGGTGGTGGTGACCCTGTTTTTTGATAAAATGGCAGATGCCCTAGCCAACGGCGATAGGGCGGAGATTCGTGGTCTGTGCTCATTTTATGTCAAAAAGTATAAAGGATACACCGGACGGAATCCGAAAACTGGTGAACAGGCCAAGATTAAACCGAAAAACCTTCCATTTTTTAAATGCGGCAAGGAATTGAAGGAGAGGGTGGATAAATAGGAAAGTTACTGGTAAAGTTAAAATTTCGATGAGCATTGAAGGCGACTTAATACCTTAATCCTATCACAAGGGTTTGAAACCATAAAGATATTTGACTCTTTGGCAATATCCACAGAATGCGGGGTTTGAATTTAAACATCAAAAGGGTGTAAATTTTTCCATCGGAATATCTGTTCCCAAAATCAACTTGTTATCTGGGACTCTTTCATATAAATTGAAGTTTCTGATTACTCAATGTAAAATTAAATAGCGTTAGACTTTGAGGCAAGAGGATAGGAGGGATAACCATGATTAACAATGAAGGTCTCTTATCAAGAATTACGGTCAATCCAAAAGTCATGGTAGGAAAACCGACAATTCGGGGGATGAGGATTACGGTAGAGCAAATTTTACGAGCACTGGCCGGTGGAATAGCCGGACGGGAATTGTTAGAGGAGTATCCTGATCTCGAGCCGGAAGATATTCAAGCCGTACTTATTTATGCTGCTGAATTGGTTAGCGAAGAACAAATATATCCCATTGAGGTTTCGGCGTGACATCGCCTCGTTTAAAGTTTCTTGTTGATGTTGGTGTTGGCAAAAAGGTTGAACTTTTTTTAAAGAAAAAGGGATACAATACAAAAACTGTAAGGACAATAGACCCCCAAATGTCTGATGAAGAAATTATTCGCCTTTCGTTAAAAGAAAATCGAATAATTATCACAATGGACAAAGATTTTGGTGGGTTGGTTTACCATTATAAAAGAGATTCCTGCGGGGTCCTATTGCTACGCTTAGAGGATGCAACCGGATCTGAAAAGCAGGAAGTCGTTGCAAATATATTAGCAAGGCATTCTTCTGATATCGTAAATCGTTATTGTGTTTTTCAAAATGGTAGGCTGAGAATTAGAAAAATTGGACAATAGCGAAACAATCTCTAACCCGTGAAACTACCCCTTGGAGCGGACTCGACATTTCTTGCCGCTTGGGCAAGACTATGTACACTCTCGATATTAAAAAAACGATCAGCTCAAGTATTTGTTTTCCTGACATATCAAAAACGTATTTTAAAAGATATCGATCGGTTAGATAGTTGTTTGGATGGCAAGGTATCTGATATTGAAAGAGCAATGTTTTGACAACCCGTCTTGCCACTGATATCTGGGTCTCAATTCACACCACAATCGATAGGCTTTAGATTATGTTATTGAACCACAAGACCAAAAAATAGGCAAGGGAAGGGAAGATTATGGATCCAAATGAATTTCTCCACCGCATTTATGGCAGGCTCGATGGATTGCGCCAAGCGCGGCAATTGTACGCACCAAGGCTGGCTCCTGATTTCAGCAGCTTCAATTTCATTCTTCCAGATGAAATGCGCCTGTCCAAAATTGTTGCAACCCTGCTATCTCCGTCCGGGAATCACGCGCAAGGGCCGGCATTTCTCAATACCTTTCTGAGAAGAATCGATCTTGAAGATTATCTGTCAGAAGCCATACGCGCTAAAGTAAACACTGAGGTTCGCACTAACCGGATCGATAGTTCCATGCGAAGAATGGATATCCTGATTGATTTTGGGGAATCGGCCGTTGTTATCGAAAACAAGCCCTGGGCTGCCGACCAGAATGCACAAGTGAAGGATTACATAAAGCAATTGGAAATAAGCCATCCCAAAAAGCATTGCCTACTTTACCTATCCGGCACTGATGAACCGCCGTCTGATGATAGTATTGAGCCAAAAGACAGGGAAACTTTAATCCAAGAAGGAAAGCTTCTCATTAAACCTTACACTATATTGTTAGATTGGCTCTCTGACTGCAAGACAGTCTGTCAGTCTGAGCGGGTAAGAAACTTCCTCGATGATTTTTCAAATTATATCCAACAACAATTTATGGGGGTGCGCGATATGGCTGAATTCGATCAAATCTTTGATGCGGTCACAGCGTCCAATGAAATGTTTCAGACGGCCATGCAGGTGGCAAATTCGTTTAACGAAATCAAAAGGCGATTGTTAAAGAAGCTTGAAACACAACTTGACGAAAAAGCTAAAGCAAAAGGCTGGCAATTAGAGTGGGAAATTGATTACTGGGGTAGAAATTCGTATTTCGGCATTTTCTTTTTCAATGAGCAACAATATTATATATGTTTCGAATTTGGTGGCACACAATGTCAGGAATGGAGTTACGGTATTACGAAAAAAGAAGGAAAACTCCCGGACATGCCAAAATTCAAGGAGTGCTTGAGCCGCATTGCACCCGGAGAGCAATCTGAATGGTGGCCCTGGAGTTTGTACTTTGATGAACCTTACCGGAACTGGCTCAACAGCCATACACCTTGGATAGAGATTGTAGACGATTGTAAACTGGCGAATATGATCATCCGGAAAACTGAGGCTATTTATAAAGCATTGAAGCAAGATAATCTACTGGATGAGTTGCGATAAGAGTGTCGAGGGAAGTATCAATGTAAATAATCCTGCGATAATATCAGAACGAATTGTGCTTCTATGCCTTGTGTGCAATTATGAAAAATGCCAATATTTTTGAGGCGTGGTGTTAGCGGAAAATTATGCGATAAGGTGGCGTCTAACCTCTAAGGAATGACACGACCTGAAAGGCCGTTTTCAACCTATTGTTTAAGTAAAGTAAAGTTTGACAAGAGGTCTCTGAATTCAGCTTAATGTTCACAACATATCATCGACGCTTTTATTGTAGCTATTAACAGAGATTGCAAGTTCTTTTCTAATATAATCTTTCAATTCCTTTGGCTCCAAAACTTCAGCGTCAGCTCCATAAGAAAGAATCCACCTTTTAACATCCCACCACCCCGATGTGCTCATTAACAGTATAATAGATCCATCTTCCTGTTCTTCAATCTTCTGGGTTTTGGACCAATTTCTTTCTTTAATATAACGCGCCTGATCAGCGGAGAACCAGATTTTAACATTGACTGGATCGCCGTAAACAATATCAAATGCAGATTCTATCAATTCTTCTGGATCAAAATCTTTGGGATACTCAAAAAAATCGCCGGTCTTAGTAATCTTTTGAATTCTTTCAACGGCGAGTGTGCGGATATCTCCAAAAGTAGTTGTGTTGACAAGGATATAAAGTCCACCGTCATTTTCAAAAAAATGTAACGGGTCAACTTTAAAATATTTTATCTTATCATCGTAAAAAGAATGATATTGTATTTTGCAGGTTTCATTATTTAGCATGGCATCGGTTAAATGATCGATAATATCTTCCTTTCCAGAATAATCTTTTGCAAATTTTGCAGGTGATATAAACAGAGCTTTAATTTTGTTCAATTTATCTAATGTTCCTTTAGGAAGAAAGAGACTAAGTTTTCCAAAAGCGGATTTGATGTTTTTTTCAATCTCGGTTCCTTTGAATAGACCTTCCCCTCCTTTGAGTAAGTATAATGACAGCACTTCTGCTAATGTCAGATTGACATCTGGTATTTGCATGTTTGGCAGTTTTTTTAAATATGACTCTTCAAATTTCCAGCGCTTTTCTTTCTCTAAGGGGATTTTATCTACCCAAATAGGAAATCCAATATCCTCCATAACACTGATAATTCTATAAACTGATCTCCGGTCTACTGCAAGATGCGCAGCCATTTCATTAATGGTTGCTCCTTCCGGTTTTGATAAAAAGTCAATAGCTTTTAGCAGTTTGATTAAGGTTTTTCCCCGCATGATAATTCACCATTTTTTTAGCATCTATGGCCAAAAACGTCACATATATTGCGTAAAGAATGTTAACAATTCATCAATAAAGCGTCAAATTAAATGAGTCTTCAAAAATAAAAAATATTTTTAAACAAAAAAGGGGGAGTCTGCTTAGAGATTGGGTTGTAGGATTATGATTAATTTCTAAAAATGGAGGGCAATATGAAAAAAAGATATAAGATAAATCGTCGTCAATTCTTAACTGTTGCATCGGGTTTCTGTGCCGCATCTATTTTGCCCTATTCAATTTTTAATTTTTTTGGTCACAAGGTACCAATTGAATATGCACCTCCAATAATCAAAGTTGTTGGTGTCGGCAGCGCAGGGGTATTCATTATTAATCACATGATAGATTCCCGCCTCCAGGGTGTGAAATTCATCGTTGCCGATACCGACTCACAGTTTCTTGATTCCTCCAAAGCACCTGTCAAGCTGCGGTTGGGAAAAATTGTTGCTGATACTGATACTGATCCTGAAATTGGACGAAAGGCAGCGCTTGAAAGTGCTGAAGCGATCAGAAACACTCTTAAAGACAGTCAAATAGTATTTATCTTAGCAGGATTTGGAGGTGGAACCGGTACCGGTGCTGCTCCAGTCATCGCTGACATCTGCAAAGAAATTGGAATCTTGACAGTTGCGGTGGTGACAAAACCCTTCTCATTTGAAGGTCGGAAGCGGGTTGTAAGGGCAATAGAAGGAATCAGCGCCCTGGAGAAAGCTGCCGATACAGTCATCGCCATACCAGCTGATAGAATAAGGAGTCTTATTCCCAAAAATGCAAAAATGATCATTTTTATCAAGACATTAGATGAAATAATTTTAAAATCCGTTAAACACATTTATTTAGGTCTTTTGAGGTGAAGAAATTGGCAAGCCGCGGCAGGGGCATACCATCTTTGTTCAGAAGGAACAGGGCAAAACGGAGCATTTATAGCTGTAGAATAACCTAAAAAACAAAAAGGAGGAGCTATGCAGAACTTTATTAAACTTTATCAAAAGCTCAATCTGATCTCCAAGACAGGCAAGGGATTACCTCTTCATCGTGTGTGTTCAAACCGGGAGGAATGCTGGAAAAATGCAGTAGATCGCATTCCGCCCGATCACGACGATTGGTCTCATATCAGTCAGCCGTGGAAGGGATCGAGATATGAAGAGCTGCGCCTCGTAGCAATCGGCGAAAACCTAAACGAATATGGTGGTCTCGATGCGCTTGCTGAACTGACGGAGGAAGCCAAAGATCTGATCCTCAAAGGCTACCGACGTGTGCGTTTCCATGCTTCTTTTGATGAATATCCAGGTAGCTTACTTTGGCATCGTTTGGGTTGCTACTCGGCTGCAATTGGAGAATCTCTTGGTGTCATAACTCCTAAATGGGGTACGAACGACTATCCTGAACCGAAAAATGTTGCGGCAGCGTTTGAATGGATAGCGTTCACCGAACACGTCAAGTGCGCTCCGCGTGGGGAAAAAAGCAAGCCGACTCCTGCAA
>Ga0315268_10005568_pt1 | contig 13509 bp, 7 predicted proteins | sample C1_top_MG_FD_204535 | JGI IMG/M metagenome (GOLD analysis project Ga0315268, IMG submission 204535) | Sediment microbial communities from Yellowstone Lake, YNP, Wyoming, USA - C1_top | ecosystem: Environmental > Aquatic > Freshwater > Lake > Sediment | place: USA: Wyoming | collected 2017-08-01 | reverse complement strand
TGCACTACTATATAACCGCAACAGACAATCTCGGGGCCAAGTCCACAGCTCCTGCGGCAGCGCCGGCAGTGACCTTTTCTTACGTCGTGGGCTATATACCACCGCAGGTTTATATCAACGAGTTCATGGCTGACAGTAACGCAGCTATCAATACCGCAAATGCCGCTCATTCAGCAAATGCCTATAACCCGGCAAATGCCGCTGATCCAGTAAATACTGCTAACCCGGTAAATACTGCTAATCCGGTAAATGCCGCTCATACCGCCAATGGTACAGATGTTGCGACCGGTACAGGCGGGTATAGGGATTGGATCGAGCTGTACAACGCTGGTGCCGGCCCCATCAATCTTGGCGGGATGTATCTGACCGACAATCTCTCTGACCCGACCCAATGGCAGATACCTGCGGGTGTTATCATTCCTTCCGATGGTTATTTGCTTTTTTGGGCAGATGGAAATAACGAGCAGAGTAATATGCATACCAGCTTCAAACTGGACAAGAGCGGTGAAGCGATTGGGCTATTCGACACGGATGCAAAAGGGAACCAGGCGATTGACACGGTGACATTTGGGAATCAGACCATGAATATTTCTTATGGCAGGATTTACGATGGTGGAGCGCCCTGGATATTTTTTGAAACCCCCACTCCCGGCTCCCCGAATTATTTCCCTGTCGGTACGCATAATTTTGTATGGAAATTCTCCTCTGTTGTCGATAGTTATACGGTTATAAGAAAATTCAGTGACAGCGTGAGTGCAATCAAAAGTGTTAATACGACATCAGGTCAGTGGGAACTTGCTTACCCTCTCTGGGGAAACCCAGCCGGAGTTAATTTTCCCATAAGGCCCGAATATGACTATATCATATCGATAACATCAACCTCTCCCCACACTGTCTCCTTTAAAGGAAGTATGTTTGGCAAGTGATAACATTTTGATATTTTGACATTCAGATACAGCAAGTTTTATGATAAGTTGTCTTTTGGAAGTCTTGTTGCAGTATTATATTGCTAAATCAAAAGGCAGGTCACTGATGTCACGCAGGCGACGACAATCAATCATCGTTTTCAGCATATCGAATTGATCTTGATTATCGATTTCTTCAATAGATTCTTTCAGCTCAAGTAAAGCAAAGTGGTAAACACAATCCAGGTCCCCTGTTCCTAATGCGAGGGCAGCAATACGTGTTGGTAATGGTTCGGCGGTGACAGAGATCGCGTGAGGCAAATGACCTTTTCTATTGCGAATAAGGTTTAACGCTTCAGTCCGGGTATTCTGTGATCTATCACTTCGAATGGTCCATTTGCAGGAAATACTGGCATGTAGAATTGGATGAGGTTTGTTATAATTAACCTCTCGAAGAGGTGTTAATTTAGCTGAAGGATCATTCCCATCTATTATTTTTCCGAAGCGGTTAACCTCTTCATCTGGAACAGGGAGCCTGCTAATGACAATATCGGGTTTGACAATATAATCTCCCCCAAAGGCGGAAGCGAGGGTTCTATCTTGGCTAATTACTTTTTCCAGATGGGCCAGATGCTCATATTGATCGAAGCATGAAATTGCCGTCTGCTTAACAGAGTAATCCCATTTTCCTGGGCGTAGATGGTGCAATAATTCAAAGGCTTCCTCAAGAAAATCTTTTGTGATCGTCTCAAAAAGACCACCAGTAGTTTGCCCTTTAAGATTTTCGTAGTTTTCAGAGCAACCTAAGCGGTGTACTATTCCCCAAGAAATATCCCTGCTGGTCTTATTGCTGCCGTCTGCAAAGTTTGGATATTCACCGTTTTTCTTGTCCCTCGTTGTTCTGATGATCTCGTCAGAGATACGACAATGATACTTTTTACGAAGTTCTGTAATAGTCATCCTCTCTCCAAAGGAGATGATTTTGTTTTCAGAAATTGGGTTTGTAAAAACCGATAACATGCTCCTCATGCATACGCTGCTGAATTTGGGAATCTAAATCGATCTTGACCCCAGCCGGGAGCATTCGACGGTTGCGGTCTAAGAGGCGTATTCCAATTTTGGGAATCTCAAAACCTATTGCTCGGCCTATATCAGCTAAGCATGTGGAAATTTGGGTATCCCTGCCCCGCATGACAGAATTTCCTACTACTACAATAGCCGCTCTGCCAGGCTTTAATACTCGGAACATCTCTCGCAGTGTTTGGGTCATTTCAGAATAGTAGCGGTGTAATACCTGCCCTTTCTTTTTATCTTGTCTAGTAAATTCTTCAACCAATTTAGCTGTGTTATCAGGCAATCTCTCAAAATTCATCCCTGCTACTAATTCACCGCCAATGTATTCTTTTCTTTTTTGGCTAAGATCGTCAACAGAATATCGCATCCAGACAAGAGAAAATTTATGTGCTCTCATATAGTCTATAGCGTTGGAGGCATAAGGTGGGGAAGTAACTATCAAATCTATAGAGCCATCATCAAGAGGCAGAGATTGTGCATTTGCAAATTTAATATATGGCTGAATCTTATTTACTCCGGGCTTTGGTACCCCTTTTAAGTTCTGCCTGAATTTCTTATCAAACTCTTCCAGAGGCGAGCGAAGGGTTTTGGTTAGAAGTTTTATCCGGCGAGAGGAATTATTAACCGGATCATTCCCCAAAATAATTTTGCCAGTTTTATCGATAACTACCTTGGCCTTATGAGGCCGAGTATGAGCTAAATCGAATGCCAGAGAGACTCCACCTGTTTTAGTAATAATCATGGCAGAAAAGGCTAACTCAAAGAAATATCTAATCTCTCTATCAGGTACCGTTTCTATTTCAGTTATCAAAGCTAAAAGCTCTATTTGCGTTTCAGGCGCAAACCAATATTCAATAAACTGTTGTGTTTTAGAATCACATCTTTTCTTAAGTGTCTCCTCTAACTCAGTCCGTTTCTCCTTAAGTGTGGAAGAGACCTTTTCTAATATCGTATTCCCTATTTTATCAATTTGTTTTACATCGAGAGGAGTCACCTTAAGTTTAGATATCATGAGGGCAAGTGGATCAATATCAAATCCAATTCCATATCGTCCAGACAGAAAGGCTTCCAAAATCGTAGTACCAGATCCCATCATAGGATCAAGAACAGTATCGCCAGGATTGGTTAGTTCTACGATAAACTTATGCGGTAACTGTGGTGGAAATTTAGAGGGAAAGGAATGGAAATTATGAGATGCATATTTACTGTCTTGACCATGAAAATCTAAGTCACGAGTGAGAAGAGTAATTAATTTATCACGGTAAGTCTCATTAGATCCGATGTGATCAACAATAGAAATTTGGTGCATAGCCTCGATAGCAACCTCTAGGAAAAATTTAACCTTATAGATACATTTTTTAACTTACTATACCATATTTTTATCTAAATAGGAAATTAATAGATATACCGATAGCAGCACTCAAAAATCACAATACGATATAGCTATGATGTGTGCTCGGTTTATTGCTTATGCTGTGCCAGTTCTCTCGAATAATTGCTGTCGGAAAGCTGCTGCCATTCAGGGGGGTGATGGCCGGAAATCTGCCGATCAGGCCGATGATTATAGATCTGCTGATCAGGCCGATGCCCTGAAAGGCCATGATGATCGGTAAGTGTACGCCGTATTTTGTCATTTTCCTCTAAGGCCACAGACAGTTCCTGAACAACTTTTTCCATTTGTTTCTGGTAATGTCCGTATTCAACCCAATCCCCTTTTCGAAAGCTTCCCCTGGCGGATTGAAAATACCGGGTAACCTCTCTGGCCAGATCGATTATGGATTGCCCTGTAGCTCTGGTCTTGCCTGCACCTTGCACATCTTTGGCACCTTGCACATTTTGGGCGCTTTGTCCACTTTCTATGCCTTGTACACTTTGTTCGCCTTGTACCAGTGGCAGAGAAGCGGTTTCGGCTGCTTCTTCTTTGCCGAAAATCTCCTGCAAGGCTTCGCTGAGCGTTTGCTTCATCTCAATTTTTTCTCCATAGGCGACAATCACGCGCTTAAGTTCAGGCAGGTTGCTTTGATCATTAGCCAAAAGATAAACCGGCTCAATATAGAGAATTGATTTCTCGATGGGAATTATCAGTAAATCTCCCCTGAATATATCCGACCCCTGTTGGCTCCATAAGGTCAACTGACTGGAGATTTCCGTTTGTTGATCGATCCGTGCTTCGACCTGCCGGGGGCCATAGATTAATTTTTCCTTGGAGAATTTATAGACCAGCAGCTTGCCATAATCCGGTCCGTCGCATTGTGCACACATCCAGGCAATCATATTGCTTTTATTATCAGGGGTAAAGGGAACCATAAGCAAAAATTTCTCTTCGTCCTGATCCGGTAATCGCATGGTAATGTAATATCCTTTCATCGCAGAGCCGCCCTGTCCTGCAAGCCCTCGTTGCACAGGTAAATCCCATAAATCTTCCTTATTGTAAAAAACCTGAGCATTACCCATGTGGTAGATCCGGTACATATTGGCCTGGATTCTGAATAGATCTCGCGGGTAGCGGATATGGGCACGCAGATCTTCCGGCATATCGGAAATGGGTTTGAAAAGTTGAGGGAATATTTTCCCATAGGTCTGGATGATGGGGTCCGTCCCATCAATTACATAATAGGTGGTTTCTCCATTGTAAGCGTCGATGACTATTTTTACCGAATTGCGAATATAATTGATCTTTTCCGCCTGCTGGTCTGCAACAAGCGCTGATGGCGTCTGGGAAGGCAGGTCAGCATCGGGGAATAAGGCGACTGGTTCAGAATAGGGATATTTATCTGTAGTGGTATACGCATCCTGAATCCAGAAAATCCGGCCTGTTTTCGATACTACTCCATAAGGGTCACGATCATAGGTCAGAAAAGGCGCCAGTGTCTTGACTCTGTCCCTGATCTGACGATGAAACAGGATTTGGCTTTCAGGAAGTATATAGCCGGTAAACAGGATCTTAGGCTCTAAATACTTTATGGAAAATACCAGTTGCTTGAAAAGAGAACCGATCGCAACTCCGCCTTTTTCTTGATATTCAGTGTAGACATTGATATCTCCCCTGGGATAGTCGAATTCCTGGGATTTGGTGTTGACAATGACAAACTTGCTGGCTGTTTCCCCATAGTAAATCTCGGGTCGGGTAATAGCGGGCATACTTTGGCTCTGCGGAGGGATATCTTTAACCATCAAATGAGGCAAGCCCTTTTCGGTCACGTCATTGACCGGACTCATGCAAAGGCCATAACCATGAGTATATTTAAAATATTTATTTTCAAACGTCTGGGCCTGAGAGGGAAGTTTATCTTGATCCAACTCGCGGACGGAAAGCATTGTTTGCGTTTTTTCCCCATCAATGATGTAACGGTCTTCATCCACGTTGGCAAAGCTGTAATATAAGCGCATCTCTTGCAATTCACTGTACGTTTGTTTCAGGGGGGTCCTATCCCATAGCTTTACATTCTTAAGGGACAGGGAATTTTTTTCGATATCTTCCAGAGTCAGATTCGTGGAAGCCGGAAAATCCCTCTCTTCAATTTTATCCAGATTGTATCCGATGCGGGTATATTTAATATTATTCTTGATATAAGGCTCCTCCCTGGTTAATTCATTAGGCAGGACAACAAACTTTTGGAACACCCAGGGATAAAACTCATTTCCCAGAATGGAAAGGCTGAATAACGCGGCCAGGCAGATGAGTGGCCATTTCCATCCCTGGGCCGTCGTATTAAACCAGAATACCATGGCGCATATCGCAGCAATAACGATAAAAACCCAATAAGCAAACAATTGAGCGTTTATATCCGTATAGCCTGCGCCAAAAGCCACTCCACGGGAAGAATAAAGAAGTCCCAGCGTTTTTAACCTGCTGTCCCAGGCAATGAGAAGTAAAATGAAACCGTTCAGGCTACACAGGTGTGCTCTGGCCCTTTTGGTGAATGAGAACTTGTCTATATGCAGATTCATGGCCTTGTCTTTTATATAGATAAAACCCACCAGCAAGGTGATGAGGATCAAGGCATAAAAGAGCCATTTTTGCAAGAAAACATAAACTGGGTAAGTAAACACGAAAAACCCGATATCTCTCTGGAAGATAGGATCCAATTGGGAAAAGGGCACCTGATGCCAGAATTTTAAAAAGGTGTCCCATTGGAGAATTGCCGGCCACATTCCCATGAAGATACCGAGAACAAGACAAACCCCCATTAGCAATTTATTGACGTTTTCCGGGCCAAGAGGTATGACATGCACCTCGTTTACGTCTTGAGTTCGATAAGACAACTCCCACGGATCCTTGGGAGGACCGCCCGCTTTTCTGGCCAGATAAACATTGATACCAGCAACCAGAGCAAAGGCCATCCCGAAAAGAAGCCCCACAGTACCCTTAGTCAACAGAATGGTCCAAAATACCGAGGAGTACTTCAGCACCTTAAACCACAAAAATTCCCCATAAATATCGGCAAGTCCTTTGATGACTACCTCCAGGAGAAAATACCCTAATACCCAGAGACAAACACGTATCGTAGTTTTTTTATCCATTTTCATATGTTCTCCCCAACATATCAAGCAACTCGCCAGGAAGCTCAAATACTATCAAATTCAATTCCTGCGAATTTTTTGATTTTTTCTTTTCTGCGAATTTTTGGAATTCACTGTTTATGGTTTTGGCGCTATTTTTTGAATTCATAATCTTCTAACTCAAATATTGTGCCAGCTCGCTTTATCAGGTGTAACTTGTTAAAAAAATGGATATTTTTCAGGAAACCTACAAAAATATATGCCTTAGTAAATTCGCCCATCAGGACGACCAATGAGACGGGTTGGACGAGAAGTTTTTATCCCCACTTTTGTCTGGGGGGCAAGAGGAGATTTTATGGCTTTTGCTTACGTTGTTGAGAGATGGACACAAATACAAAAACAAAGAGGGCAAAGTCACTATTGACTCTGCCCTCTTTCGTCAGGCAGCCTCATTGGCTATGAGAGAACTGGTAGCCTCATTGGCCATGAAAAAAAATGAATCCAGACAGCCTGCTGAAGAAAATCAATCCAGACAGCTCGACTGGCCTAAATATTTTCTAAAAACACAAAGCGCATCCGATGGAGTAACACTGCCATCGTTATTCACATCAGCGTAATCAGGACAATCTGCTGATCCGAGATAACAACGAAACGCACTCAGGGCGTCTGACGGAGTAACGCTTCCGTCTTCATTGAGATCTCCATCTCTATAGAGATCTCCATCTCTATAGAGATCTCCATCTTCATTGAGATCTCCATTGTTAGAATGATCAGGGGTACTACCAGTATCAGGAGAGGTACTACCAGTACCAGGAGAGATGCTGCCGGTATCAGGACTGGTCTGATTTATGGCATTTGCAGAGCCGGGAGTAGGTGTTTCAAGCGCCCCCCAGGTGTCAGCGCCATCGTGCAATCTGCCTTGAGAAACATCGGTGGCTTGCTCTGTGAATTTTACTGTATCGATTGCCACATTTCCTCTGGCATCTGTGTCGAACAGTCCAATCTCCTCACCGCTCTTACTGAGTTTAAAGTTGACATGCGTATTACCCTGCGATTTATTTTCATCTGCCCAGAAAAGCAGATGGCCGCTGGCAGGGACAATCAGACCGGCAGGAACCTGCCATTTGGTCGGTTTGGTCAGATCATCGGTCAGGTACATGCCGGTCATGTCCACGGCTGAGTCACCCGAATTGTAAATCTCGATCCAATCCTCAAACTTCCCTGGCTCGTCAGGGTCTTCGATAGTCTTGCTATTGTCAGCCATAAACTCGTTAATGTAAAGCTGTGGAGTGGACACAACCGGCGGCTGAGATCCGGTGTTATTACCTGCTCCGGTGTTATCAGTTACTCCACTGGTATTGCCTGTGTTGTCACCTGCCAGAATTTCAAAGGCGGCTGACTTGGTAAAGATCATACTCTGACCAGCAATCGATATGGTTAAGGCCGTGTTCTGACCCGCTGTTGGCTGAACCCCTGCAGGAGGCTGAAGCCCGGTCGGCAGTTGGAAGGCACCTGAAGGCTGAACTCCGGTTGGAGGCTGGAACCCGGCAGGTAGCTGGACGTCACCTGGTGGCTGGAATCCTGCTGGTGGCTGGAATCCTGCTGGTAGCTGGAATCCTGCTGGTAGCTGGAATCCTGCTGGTGGCTGGAATCCACCTGAAGGCTGAACCCCGCCAGGCTGCGTGAAGCCACCTGCACCTGGAAATTGCGGTGCTGGAAATTCGATGGAAACATCTTTCATTCCAGGCTGCGCATCAGCCGGAATGTCAAATGTGGCCGTTACTTTCAGCGCATTGTAACCAAGATCTCTTCCTGCCAGACTACCAATCTTCACACTCAGTGGATTTGTGCCGGAAGGGATCATGGCCACCATCTGCTGATTTAAGGTTATAGTCACCGTTATATTAGTATCACCTTGTTTCGCGGAAGAAGGAGAGACATTTTCAATACCGCTCTGAGTTATGCCGTTTGCATTACAGACATTCTCTTCATCCACCAGTCCATCGCAATCGTTATCTTTGCCGTCGCAGACTTCGGCTTGCGGTTGAGGTGCAGTGCAATTTACCCATTTTCCGTTCTGACAGGTTTGCGTACCGCTGCCGCAGACGCTGGAACATGCTCTGGTCAGATTTTCGTCCACCTTGCCGTCGCAGTCATTATCTACACCATCACAAATTTCTGCTGCCGCTGGATTTATCGCCGGATTATTATCGGCACAGTCTCCTGCCTTGATTGTGTAGCCATCCCCATCATTGTCCACGTCTGAGCCTGGGTTCTCTGAGCCTGGGTTCACAGGGGGCACTTGGCTGCCATTGAAGAAATTATCGCTGCCCGGCGTCGGTTTGGACAGAAGCTGGAACTGACCCGTGCCGTTCGGGAACCTTCCGGACGATACATCAGCTTCCTGTTTTCCAAATACCACGGAATCAAGAAGGGCATTCCCCATTTCATCCTTATCCACGAGCAGGAGACTTTCCCCATCAGTCGAGAACTTGAAATTGGCATGAAGCCCGGGTGTATCATTCCCGTCCTCATCAGCCCAGATTGTGAGATAAGCTCCAGGGGCAAGGGTCGTCCCCTGCGGAATTTTCCACTTTAACGGCGTATCTTCCTTATCACTCAGATACATTCCCGATAAGTCTACCACTTGATTGCTGACATTCAAAAGTTCAATCCAGTCCTCATACTCTCCCTGGGGGTCCTGAATCGTTGTCTCGTTCTTTGCCATCAATTCGTTGATGACAACAGGAGTAGATACAGCGGCGGGTATAAAAACCCGGTAAGCGAAGACGCGGTCTTCCGTACCGGCTGGCGCAAAGGTGCTGGTTTGCGTGGTAGTATGGGCAGTATTCGTTGTGGTGGTTTGATCAGTACCAGCCGCTGGTGCCCCTTGCGCTGGAATGGTTCCCGCTGTTGGGAAAGTTCCCGTTGCTGGGAAGGTTCCTGTTGCTGGGACGGTTCCTGCTGTTGGGAAAGTTCCCGTTGCTGGGAAGGTTCCCTGGGTTGGAAAAGTTCCCGCTGTTGGGACGGTTCCCTGGGTTGGAAAAGTTCCCGCTGTTGGGAAGGTTCCCTGTGCTGGAATAGTTCCCGTTGTTGGGAAGGTTCCCTGTGCTGGAATAGTTCCCGTTGTCGGAAAAGTTCCCATTGCTGGGAAAGTTCCCATTGCTGGGAAAGTTCTCATTGCTGGGAAAGTTCCCTGGGTTGCAGGTGTTTCCACTACTACGGGGGGTAACTGGGACGAGCGGGCTTCAACATAATAACGGACCAGGGTACCGGCAGGGAAGGCCGGGATTTCACCACCAAAAGTACCGTCGCCCTTTTCACCATCCCCATGTGCTCCGTCATCGAACATGGAAACCTGGGCAAACTGACCCACGGCTCCCGGAGCATAATGGAGAATTACCTGTTCAGCGCCAGCTTCTCCCTCAATATCTGCTATTATCCCAACTGTTTGCCAGGGCGAAGGCGAAGTACTATTTCCTGGTGTTATCTTGCGGAGAACCGAAGTAATTCGAGGAGTCGGTCTGTTTATCTCCGCGTAGTTGAGCAGGTAATTCCGGCGGTTATTAACGAAGTTTTCAAGGTCCGCGAAACTTGATTCAAATTGGTCATTTGAATACAACTTCTTGGTATCCAGCCTGACTTCATCGGCAATCAGTGCCTTATACGCTGCAACTTTCGGTGCGAGGGCGCTCCAATTCAACCACTCGTCCAGAACGGTCTGCACGTGTGCCAGATAGCGCTGACGAAACTGAGGAACAGCCAGGAGCCTGCTTATTGCAGGTCTGCTTGCACTATTCTCGCCTTCAACCGGACTGAGGTTGACTAGCCCCGTGTTAAATGTCTCATTGCCATCGTGTTCCAATGGGTGAATCCGCCCTGTTTCCACTTCGTAATAGATCTGGTAATCCCAGCCCTTGCTCAGATAGCTGTCCTCGTCCGTGAAGATATTTTCCAATGCCAGGAACCATAGCCAATGATCAACAGCCAGGACAGTATCCGCAGTGTCTGCCAGTTGCTCTAAAGGCGTGTTGTTCAGAATGTCACAGGCTGTAATCAGATGTCCCCAGGGATCATCCGTTTTCTCTGACTTTAATTCATACGCTGCTTCGTACTTAGCCATGTCAGTTCCTAACCAGGTTATAGCGCCGTCACCACCACCCATCATCATCATGCCGCCGGCACCACCCATGCCACCGCCAAACATCATATTGCCACCGGCAGTAAACATGTTTGGATCACCAAATGGCATCATCCCAGGGCCGCCAGGAATCATGTTAGGATCAAACATGCCGCCACCAGGGAACATGCCAGCACCAAACATGCCACCGCCAGTAAACATGTTTGGATCACCAAATGGCATCGGCACAGGCATGCCACCAGGAGGCCATCCACCAGCGGTGGGAGCGAAAACAATCTGGTAATCTTCTTCCGTAATCTGGCCGTCACCATTTGCATCTGTCGCCGCAGGGCTGGCTGCCCAGTCCGCAAACGAGGGCTGTTGAAATTGACCGAAAGGCAAGCCCTGATGATTGGTTACAGCGTCCATAAGCGTATTGAAATCTTCTTCCGTAATCTGGCCATCACCATTCATATCTTGCGCCATAGGACTGGCTAACCAATCAGTAAATGACAACTGTTGAACTCCGCCACCAGGAAAAGCTCCGCCCATGCCGCCCATATTCTGCCCCACCTTCCAGCGGTCACCATCACTGCTCTGGAACCATTCTTTGATGAGGTCTGAGTTGTTTTGTTCAATATTGACGTAAATTCCCCAATTTTCGCCGTTAATGATCAGCTTGACGAAATTCGCTTTAGGACATGGTGTGTATTGTCTCATGACATTGAAATAGAGCACTTCCCGGATAAACGATGGGTCTAAGGAAGCGTTGTTGAGAATCAAGGTCTTATACCCCATCAGCGCTTGGTTAGGATCTGTTTGGTCGATCGTGATGTGGAAGGATTTCTTCTGGGAATTCCCCGTCATCATATATGATGTCATGCCCTTGAACCGGACCCCGACACCAGAATAGGTAATCCCGTCCATAGTAAGATCAGCGAGAATATCCGTTTCTGAATTGTAATTATTTATCAATTGCTGCCACCAGTCCGGCTGCGTAAAGGTAAGACTTATCGTCCGTAATACTGTCTCATCATACAGGTTGCCGCTAGGCGTAACAGGTATGTCAGATGCTATTTCGTCCATTGCTGTTAACTCAGTTGTTACTGACTGTTGCGCTCCTCCAGCATGACTTGCTGTTAAGCAAAGTACAGCCAGAGCTGCGGCCAGAGTTACATATCTTCGTATCTTATGACTCTTCATAAGCTTATCTTCCTCTCTCTACTCGTATGAATAATATTTCGTATTTAATATTTATAACTCGATGTTCAAGTTTTTTAATGGCGAATCGTAACTTGTTGATTTTATTGCTTGAATTAAATAATGGATATTTTCCTCGTTTTCAATAAAATCAATAGCTTAGACAAAAAACTTGAACATCGAGTATAATCTAACCCAGGATTTCTCCATACTATAGCGGTTCCCGTGCGTGTATGCTATAAGCACCGATGCGGTCTAATATTCCCTCTTCACCCCCGCTTACAAGGATAGGTCTAACATTCCCTCCTCACCCCGCTTACAAGTAGGTTTTCCGTGAGGGGGAGCTTCAAGGTCCCGCGAGATGCCTTCAAAATCCCCCCTGCCCCCCTTTACAAAAGGGGGATTTAATCAGAATAGAGATATTCCCCATAGAGATCAGGGAACATCTATAAGTGAGTTTAAAAGTTTATACTTTCAGATTCCCATACGGTCCCCTTTCTTTTCCTGCCACCCCAGATGTTAAAAGAATCCACCCATTTATAGCGGTTTTCGGTAACATATCCCCCGGCACTGGTTCAGTTTGATGGTAATGGATAAGCCCTCTGTTGGTGGACAAAGCTTCTTTTGTCAGAGGGATTTGCTGCCCGCTGTATGATGCGTGGAGGCAGCTCAAGTCCATCCTACAAGTGTTGCATGGTCAACAATGGTAGGGTGGACTAAACAGATTCGAGCGATAGCGAGAATCTGTGTGTCCACCAACATGTCATACCGAATTTTATGATTTCAAAGTAACCACCATCAAACTGAACCAGTGCATATCCCCCCATTATGGAGAGTCCTGATTAAAGAGCAAAGTCTCCTGCCGACTAAGAAGGCGAGACGAAAGAGATCCCCCATTGTCTCTGCCAGGTGTGGGGGTGAGGGTTTGAGCTTCGCCTGTACCATCTGGCAGGCGGCCATAACTGGTGCCAGCCGGTGCATCACCTTTCCCCCAATCCAGCACATCGGCAATGTTGGAATCCAGATAATAGAGGGTAACGCAGTCGTCAGAGCCTAATTTGAATGGTACATAAAACGAGCCGTCTTCTGGCTCCGTATCAGTAGCCTGGATAACGAAAAATTCACCAGGCTCTAAGGTAATGTCAGGCAAAGGTGCGGGCGTATGCTTTTTATCATCGTCAACCAGCGAATAATCTCCCAGGTAAACGGGATCTTCGCCGGTGACGTAAAGCTCGATCCAATCGCTGCCGCCATCTGCATCATCGGACACAATCTCGTTAATGACCAGGGTAGATTCAGGGGCCTCATCGGGAGGCGGATTCTCATTGGATGGCTGATTCTCATCGGATGGCTGAGTTACATCGGATGGCTGAGTTACATCGGATGGCTGATCGGTCTTGTTCGTTGCATTTGGTGTTGGAATCAGTGTCTGTGCCCTGCCTGTGCCATCTGGCAGGCGGCCATAACTGGTGCCAGCCGGTGCATCACCTTTCCCCCAATCCAGCACATCGGCAATGTTGGAATTCAAATAATAGAGGGTAACGCAGTCATCAGAGCCTAATTTGAATGGTACATAAGGTGAGCCGTCTTCTGGCTCCGTATCAGTAGCCTGGATAACGAAAAATTCACCAGGCTCTAAGGTAATGTCAGGCAAAGGTGCGGGCGTATGCTTTTTATCATCGTCAACCAGCGAATAATCTCCCAGGT
>Ga0315268_10005567_pt1 | contig 13511 bp, 12 predicted proteins | sample C1_top_MG_FD_204535 | JGI IMG/M metagenome (GOLD analysis project Ga0315268, IMG submission 204535) | Sediment microbial communities from Yellowstone Lake, YNP, Wyoming, USA - C1_top | ecosystem: Environmental > Aquatic > Freshwater > Lake > Sediment | place: USA: Wyoming | collected 2017-08-01 | reverse complement strand
CGCCGGCTTCTTTGTCGTCTATCCGAATGCGCCCAAGCGACGGCTCGCCGTCGAGCACTACACGACGAACGGCGTCCTCGACTGCGTTATTGAAGGCTCGACGCCAGCCGCGGTCGTGGCGGCCGTGATCGAGCGGGACTTCCTCGGCCGTCTCGACCATGCGGCGTACCTGGGCCGCGAGCTGGCGCGGGCGGAGCGAAGCCTCGCTACCGGAGAGCCGTATGTCCAGGATCGCGCGCCCGGAGAGCTCGATGTGCCTGCCAAAGGCTTTGGCTGCTCAGACTCATGCGCGCCGGAGGCGGGAGGGCGATGAAGCTCAAGTTGATCGGGGCGCTGGCGGTGCTCGTACTGGCCGGAGGCATCGTGGCTTGGCGACAGGCACACCGGAACCGGGCTGCGGCGCCCGCGCCTGTGCCGGGCGCGACCCGAGTGGTGCTCTTCGTGGACCTCAGCGAGGTCGGAGAGGAAGAGGGATGCGGAGCGATCATTCGCGCCGTGCGCGACGCCAAGAAGCGCGGCGTCGCCACCGAGGAGGTGGACGCCCGGGACCCCGGTGACCGCGTGAAGCGCTACCGCCTGCTCGTGGCACCGGCGGTTGTCGTGCTAGATGGGAGCGGGCGCGAGCTGAAGCGTCTGGAAGGCGAGTCATCCGACACCGTACGGGCGATCCGGGCCGAGCTCGATCGCCTCGCGCCAGGCCGATGACTCCCGCCCTGGAGCAGGCGCTCGCCGCGGGCGGGACCTGGGCGCTCCCGGTAGCGCTCGCGGCCGGCGTGCTTGCAGGTCTCAACCCGTGCTGCCTGGCGCTCTACCCGGCCGTGACGGCCACATGCTGCGCGGCTGCGGCGGCCGAGCGCCACACCGTGGTGGCCTCGCGCGCCGCGGCCTTCGTCTTCGGGACGGCAGCGGCGACCAGCGTGCTCGGCGTCCTGGCCGCGCTCGCGGGCCACGCCGTAACCCTTCTCGGGCGTGGACCGCGATACGCGCTGGCCTTCGTGCCGATCGTGATGGGCCTGCATCTCGTGGGGTGGATCCGCCTGCCTCTTCCATCTCAGGGAGCGGTCTGGCGCGGGGAGGGTCTGGCAGCGGCCTTCGTCGCCGGGCTCCTGCTGTCGCTCGTCGTGGGCTCGTGTGGCACGCCGGTGTTGGCGGGAATCCTTTCCTACGCGGCGTACAAGGGGAGTCTCGTGTTCGGAGCGCTGCTCCTCTTCGTTTACGGGGTCGGCAACGGCCTGCCGCTGCTGCTGCTCGGGACCGGCGCCGGAGCGCTGACCCACCGCTTGGGCGCCGGCCGGGCGCACACGTGGGCCCGGCGCATCTCCGGCGCGCTGCTCGTGGGCCTCGGTTTCTATCTGCTGCTGAGCGTGTGACGTCCGTGAGGTCGGCTGCCACCAACGCGCTGTGCCGTCAAGCCCGTGAGACCCCAGGTGGAGGACAGTCCTTTTTCGAAGAGGGAAACGACGACGGCAAGCAGAAACGATCGGGACGAGAACGCCATTCTGGATGCCCAGGAGCAGCACTGGGAGGCGACTTTCGTCCAGAAGCCCGACATGTTCGGGCGCGACCCGAGCGAGCCGGCTGTCTGGGCGGCCGAGCGATTCAGGCAAGAAAAGAAGCTGCGGCTCCTCGAGCTGGGGTGCGGTCAAGGGCGCGACACGCTCTTCTTTGGCAGGAGCGGCTTTCGCGTGACAGCGGTGGACTATTCGCAATCGGCTCTCGACGCCGTGACGGCGAACGCGCAGTCGGCGGGATTGGCTCACCTCATCGAGACACGGCGGCAGGACGTCCGGGACCCGTTTCCTTTTCCCGACGAATCGTTCGATGGCTGCTTCTCGCACACGTTGTACTGCATGGCGCTCACGACGCCCGTGTTGGAGCTGCTGTCGCGGGAGGTCTGGCGGGTGCTCGTGCCCGGCGGATTGAACGTCTACACGGTTCGCCACACGGCTGATGCACACCGTGGAACCGGAATTCACCGGGGTGAGGAGATGTGGGAGATCGGCGGCTTTATCGTCCACTTTTTCGACCGGGAGAAAGTGGCGCGCCTGGCGAAAGGTTACGAGATCGTCAGCATTGACGAGTTCGAGGAGGGCGGACCACCCCGGAAGCTCTTTCGCGTCACGCTCAGGAAGTCGGCCATTCACACGCTACCCCGCAGTAATCCCAGAGGGCGGCGGATCAGCCTTCGAGGCCGTATGCCCTGAGCTTCTCCCAGAGGTTCTTGCGCGAGATGCCGAGCGCCTCGGCGGCCTTACCGCGGTGGCCATCGAATCGCTCGAGGACCTCCTTCAAGGCTCTTCTCTCAAGCGCCTCCGACATCTCGGCGAGCGTTCCGGTGAAGGACGCCTGGTCGACAGTGACCCGGACGGCGGCCGGGCTGCGGTATTCCTCGGGCAAGTGATCGATCCGAATCAGCTCGTCGGATACCGTGACGGCGAGCCGCTGGACGAGATTCTCCAGTTCGCGGACATTGCCGGGGAAGGGATGCCCCGAGAGCCTCTCGAGCGCCTCGGGAGAGAACTCCATCGATCGTCGACGCTCTGCCGCATAGCGCCTGGCAAAGGACTGCGCAAGAAGGGGGATGTCCCCCGTGCGGTCACGGAGAGGAGGAAGAGTGATCGGGACGACTTTCAGCCGATAGTAGAGGTCGTCTCGGAAGCGACCTGCGGCGACCTCCTCGGCGAGGTCCCGCTTTGTGGCAGCCAGGAGCCGCACATCGACCTCGATCTGCTTGTTCGACCCGAGCCGTTCAAACTGCTGGCTTTCGATCGACCGCAGCAACTTGGCCTGTACCTGAGGCGAGGTCTCGGCGATCTCGTCGAGGAAAAGGGTGCCGCCGTCAGCCTCCTCGAAGCGGCCGCGCCGCTGCTTCACGGCGCCCGTAAAGGCGCCGCGCTCGTGCCCGAAAAGCTCGGATTCAAGAAGGGTCTCGGGAAGGGCGGTGCAGTTCAGCGCCACGAAGGCCCGGTCGCGTCGGGGTGAGACCTCGTGAATGAACCGCGCGACCACCTCCTTTCCCGTACCGGTTTCCCCCTGGAGCAGCACGGTCGAATCGCTCGCCGCGACGGTTCGCGCCAGATCGAGAATTTTTCGGAAGGCCGGGGCCTGACCCAACGGGCGACTCGCGACTCCTTCCAGCTCGGCAACGCGGCGGCGGAGCCGGCGTAACTCCAGATGACGACGGACGAGCGCGAGGAGCTGCTCATTCTCAAACGGCTTCGTGAGGTACTCGGCCGCGCCCGACCGGATCGCCTCGACGGCTCTGGTCACCGTACCGTAGGCCGTGAGAAGCACGACGGGGACATCGGGACACTCGTGCTGAACGGCGTGGAGCACGTCGAATCCTGTACCGTCCGGCAGCCGGAAATCCGAAAGGACGAGGTCGACCGGCCCCGCCAGGCCCACGAGAGCCTCCTGAAAGGTCCCAGCGACGATGACTTCGTAGCCCTCGTCGGAAAGGGTGTCTCCCAGAGCGAGCTGCAGGGATGGCTCGTCCTCAACGAGAAGGATGAGTGGCATCGTCCTCATTCGCGGCGATGGCAAGCGTTAGTCGAAAGCATGCCCCGCGCCCGCCGGAAAGCGCAAGGACGAGGTCCCCCCCCATCTCCCTTGCGCCGGCCCGCGAGACGGCCAGTCCCAGGCCGGTTCCCTGGCCGCGAGGCTTCGTCGTGAAGAAGGGATTGAAGATCCTGTCGGCGATATCGGCGGGCACGCCGGGTCCGGTGTCGGAAATGTCGAGTGTGACGAAGTGCCCATCATGAGAGGAACGCAGCACCAGCTCGCCGCCGCTTTTCACGGCGTCGCAGGCGTTGAGAACGAGGTTCAGGACAATCTGCACGAGCTGGGCCGCGTCCGCCCGGACCAGGGGGAGATCCGCCGGGGAAGAGCGCGAGAGAGAAACACGGTTCCGCTCGAGTCGCGGCGCGGCGAGGCCGAGCGCCCGTTCGATGGCGTCCGACAGCGACGTCGGAACGAGATGGACTTCGGTGGCGCGGGCGAACGTCAGCGTCTCCTTCACCGTACGCTCGATCCGGGAGATGGCGTCGCGAAGCACCGCCCCGTAGCGCTCGGCGTCCGCGGGGACCTTCGTCTGGCGGAGAAGGCGCTCGACGGATGCGCGGATACCCGCGAGCGGATTGTTGATCTCGTGGGCCACGCCGGCGGCCAGCATGCCGACCGTCGCAAGGTGTTCGACGCGCGCGAGGTCGCGCTCCCGAGCCTTCGCTTCGGCATGCAGGAGCTGCAGCCTGCGGGCGTCCGACTCGAGATGCCCGGCCAGCTGGGCGATCTCGTCCCGGCTCGAGATTTCGAGAGGCGGCAGCGGGCCCTCCAGGCGAACCGTCGATGCAAATTCGACGAGCTTCTCGACGGGCTTCGTGACCGTGCGGGCGACGAAGGCCGCTCCAGTGACGCCCGCCGCGAGAAATGCGAGCACCATGAGGGAGACGACCATCACGATCCGGCCGAGCGTTGCGCGGAGAGTCGTCTCCGCGACACCGACGTGAACCTCACCAAGCCGCCCGTCCATGATCTTCTCGGCCGCCTCGCGATAATTCATCCTGGGCAGCGGAGCGGTCGGCGACTCGCGCGCCTCGAGCCAGCGGGCCGCCCCGGGTTCGGCGCTCTTGGTGATGCCGCCCCTCCGGGCGTCGAACACGGCGACGTAGGCGAGATCGGGGTCGAGGGCGCGGCTCTCGTCGAGAAGCTTCTGGAGTGCGAGCTGGTCGTCGAGGAGGAGAGGGCGCGCGGCGCGCTGCGCGACGAGGCGCGTCACGAAGAGGAGCCGCCGGTCCTGTTCGGCACGAAGCGCCAGATAGGTGATCCGCCCGACGAGGACGACGTTAAGCGAGCCGAAGACCAGGACGGCGAGAATGATCGCCAGTTGCAGGCGCGCGCGGAGGGGCCGGGCGACCGTCACGGGACGACGGTCATTTCAGGTTGGCGTAGGCGTTCAGCTCGGGAGCCGCGAAGCCGTCGATGAGAAGCTCGTCCAGCAGGGAGCGCCCCCTGGCCGTACGCGACAGGGCGATCAGCTCGTCCTTGAGCTGGCGCGCATCGACCTCCGGCATCCGGACCGGAACCACAAGCGGAGGAATCGGAAGCGGGGGCGAGCGATCGATAACGCGGACTCCCTCCACTTCGGACGGAAAACGCCGCACGAGATGGTCGTAGATCAGTGAGTCGACGCTCGCACCGTCGACAATTCCCCTCCGGACCGCCTCGATCGACAGGTCGTGGCCGTGCGTGAAGAACGTCGAGGCGAAGTACGCCGAGGGGTCGCGTCCCGCCGACGAGACGAGGCTCCGGGGATAGAGGCAGCCCGTGAGCGAGATCGGGTCGGTGAACGCGAACCGCTTCCCCTTCAGCTCCTCGAGCCTATTCGCGTTCGAGAACGGACCTGCGATGAGAAAGGAATGATACGAGGTCCGGCCGCCGACGATGGGAACGGCGAGCAGCCGCGCCGCTCCCTCTTCCCGGAGCTGCGGCCATGCCCCGGTGCAGATCCACGCGAGATCCACCTCGCCGCGCACGATCAGGTCGTTCGTCTCGCGGTAGGTTCTCCGCTGGAGGAGCTCGAGCGGCCGCCCGAGACGCTGCGCAAGCTCGGCGAAGAACTCGCCGTATGAGACGAATGTGCGCTCCGGCGAGATCATCGCGCCGATCGCGATCCGCAGTGGGGGCCCGGGGGGGCGACGTTGAGGCGACGGCCAGCGGGCGCCGGTGGAAGGTGCCGAGCCGGTGACCACCGAGAGAAACCAGGTGCGCAATGGAAGACCCGGCACGAGGAGCGCCGCGAAGAGGAGACCGACCGCGGCGGCAGCCGCGAGCGAGAGGCGGCGCATCAGTCGGGGACGATACCTCAGCCCGGCCGGAGGGGTGCCCGAGGTCGAATCGGCAGGAAGCCCCGGTCCCCCTGCTGGACCTCTGGGGACGCTGCCTCCGTCTGTGCGAGGAGAGCGGCGGTCACGTCCGCCAGGCCCACGAAGAACGGGTGGGCCTCGACCGCTCGTGCCCGCGCCGCGAGCCCCTCAATGATGAGCCCCGGATGCTCCCGGATGAATCCCGTGCGCCAGCCGAGAGCGTTGACGGCAGCGGGTGAGCCATGAGCGAGGGCCGCCTCGCGTCTCAGAAGCGCTGCCACGAAGCGAAGCTCATGCCCGATGTGATCGGCCGGGAATTGGGTGAAGGGCTCCATGTCGAAGCCGGCGGTCGCGTAGAGCCCTGCCACCTCGGCCATCCGCTCCGGGCCCCGGATCCGTTCCTGATCCGGAAGGTGAGAGGATTCGTACGGGAGAAGCGCCCGGCCCCCCGGGATCCTCATATGAACGTCGAACGCCGCTCGCAACTCACCGATTCGGGCGGGTCCCGCGAAGCGAGAGAGACCCGTGCCGGGGAAAAGCTCCTCGAGGGGAGTGAGGCCCGCGAGGTGGCGCTCCTCGGCAGGTGCGAGCCACAGCTCGGCCACGTACTCGAGGAGCGCGGCCTGGGCCAGAACTAGGTCGCGCTCGGACACTTCAGTTTCGTGCGCGCTCACCGTTCCCACCGAATAGACGGCCCGGTCAAACGGGCGTCGGCGAAGCCTTCGGGGGAATCTCCGGGACCGGCGACATCCGTTCCGACTTGGATCGCCTTCCCAAGGCAGGCCGTGGCGCAGGCCGGCGAGAGCCCGGCGTCGATGCGGTGGACGCAGAACGTGCACTTCTCGACCTTGGACGTCGCCGCGTTGAACTGGGGAGCGCCGTACGGGCACGCCCAGACGCAGTAGCGGCAGCCGTTGCACTTCTCCTGGTCGATCAGGACGATGCCATCGCTCGTCCGCTTCGTGATCGCGTCCACCGGGCACGACTCGAGACAGGCGGGACGCTCGCAGTGGTGGCACGACATCGTAACGAAGTCCTTGGATACGTTCGGGTACCGCCCGGATTCCCTCTCGAGGACACGGCGGTACTTCACCGCCGTGAGCCGCTCACCCTTCATGGGGAGCAGGACGTCGGAAGGGATCGTCTTGTTCTCGCCGATGCACGCCACCGTGCACGTGTGGCAGCCGACGCAGCGGGTCAGGTCGATGATCCAGCCAAGCTGACGCATCTCTGTCTCCTCAAACCTTCTCGACGCGGACCCGGGCGTCGAAGAACGCTGCGCTGCCGCCGATCTTGTCCGCCAGGCAGACGTTCCCGAGGTACGGATCGAGTGACGCCACGAGGTTAGACTGAACTCCGAGCGCGCGAGTCGCGTCTCCCGCCACGCTCTTCCCGTCGACCTTGACGGCCTCGGCCCCGCTGGCCCAGTGGCCGTAGTGGTGCGAGATCGCGAGGACGCCGGGCCTCACGCCCTCCGTCAGCTTCACCTTTCCGGTGACGGAGGCTCCGTTGCGGCCCACCATCCGGACGGTCTCACCGTCCTGGATCCCTAGGGCCGACGCGTCAAGGCGAGCCATCTCGATGAAGTTCTCGGGTTTGATGGCGCGGAGCCAGGAGTTCTGGACCGTCCGGGCCTGCGCGTGGTAGGCATCCTTGTACGTCGCGACCGCGAAGGGGAAGTTCGGGTCCTCGGGGACCTCACGGTCCATCGCGTCGCGGACTGGCAGGACGGCCGGCAGGGCGTCGTAGGACGCGCCCGTCATCGAGTCCCGCGTGGTGGCGAGCCGCTCCACCCAGAAGTGGAGAAGGTTCTTGTACTGTGCCCGCATGTGGTCGCCGCTGTAGCGGTTCACCGGGTCGGCCGGCGAGCCGGTGATCGGCTGGAAGACGCCCCCCTTCTCGAGGATCTCTTCCGGGGCAACACCTGTGCTGACCGAGTAGTTGTTCAGGAGGTTCTGATACCAGTCCCAGGCGGAGTAGAGGTCTGCTCGCCAGTCGAGGCCTTCCTTCCCGCCGGTGATGTCAAAGGTGCCCTTACCGACGCCCGGAATCCCGAGGCGTGCGGCGAGAGCGATGAAGACGTCCTCGGCGAGCTGAGGCCCCTCGGCGGCCGGAGCGCTGGAGCTCGCCTCACCCCTGGCGATCCAGGCATCCAGCGCGACATTCCCCTTCGCGTAGGTCGGAACGTAGAACTTCCTCTCCTTGCCGTTGATCGTCGAGGTGAGGTACGACCCGACGACGGGCTTGCGCATGTTGCCCACGTCCGTCGGCACGGCCGGCGAGGCGTTGTGGGGCGTCCCCCACCGTTCGAGGGATGTCGAGTCGGGCAGCACGTAATCGGCCCAGCGGGCGGTCTCGCCGAGAACGACATCGAAGGAGACCATCAGCTTGATCTTCGTCGTGTCGGCGAGGGTTCGTTCGAAAGTCTCTCGCTGAGCCGGCGCGGCGTACGGAAGGGCATTCCAGTAGGTGATCAGCGTGTCGACCGGATAGGGGTAGCCGGCCTCGATGGACGGCAGGAGGTCCTGGTAATTCCAGTCCCGGTTGAAGGGGCTCCACGGACGCTTGGCCGGGTAGCCGTCGCGCTTGAAGAGGTTCGGGGCGTCCTTCTCGTAGAACTTCGAGTGCCGGGAGAGAGGGACGCCCTTCGGCGCGACGCCCCCAACGACTTTCTTCGGGTCGATGGTCCCCGCGCCTCCCTTGAACTCCTGGTACGTGCCGCCTCCGGCTGCGTTGCCGCCCTTCCAGTCGAAGTTCCCGACCAGCATGTTGAGCTGGCCGACCGCCATCGCTGCATACACGCCGTTCGTGTGCTTCACGGCGCCGCGGTACGGGTTGGCGACGGCCCGCTTGCCAAACGAAGAGAACTCGCGCGCCGTGTCCTCGATCAGCGAGGCCGGGACACCGCAGAGCGCCGCGTACTCGGCGACGGTCTTCTGGCGAACGCGCTCCACCCAGAGCGACCACGCCGTCCGGCACGCCTTGCCGGCGACGGTCACGGTGCCGGGCTCGAGCGTCCCCTTGCTCCCGGCGACGGTGACCGCCGAGACGATCTCGCCGCCCGAGACGACGAGGTTCTCGACCTTGTCGTTGACCGCGAACTTCCCGTCATCGACCTGGACGAGGAAGGTGGCGTCCGTGAACGACTTCTCACCATTCACGAGGGCCTTCGTATTAGTGAGAAAGCCCTCGTCGTAGCGCTTGGCATCGACGATCCAGCGCGCCATTCCGAGCGCGAAGGCAGCGTCCATACCCGGCTTGATTGGCACCCAGCGGTGGGACTTGGCCGCCGTCTTCGAGAAGCGCGGGTCGATCGTGACCATCTTCCCGCCCCGCTTGATCAGGTTCGCGCACTGCCGCGCCAGCGTCTGCATCGGAAAGTTTGCCTCGAGCGCGGACGCCCCGAACCAGACGACGTAATCGCAGCTCTCGAGGTCCGGCTTGAAGTGGTTCTTCCGGTAGTCGGTCAGGAGGTTGAATCCCGTGTGGTGGGAGACCTCGCAGATGGCGGTGTGGTCGTTCCGGTAGTTCGCCGTTCCGAAGCCGTTCGCAAAGAGCCGGTCCGTGAACTCGACCTGTCCGTTCTGCCACCGGCCGAAGGAAAGAACCAGCTTGTTCGAGATTTTCCCAAACTCCGGGAACGCCGGGTCGATGTCGGTGGTGTTGTCGTGGATCGTAGCAATGTGATCCGCGATCTCGTCGAGCGCCTGCTTCCACGAGATGCTCTGCCACTGCCCACCGCCGCGGGGGCCGACCCGCTTGAGCGGAGTGAGAACCCGCTGAGGGTCGTAAAGGAGCGTGGGGTAGGACTGCGACTTGGCGCAGTTCTTCCCGCGGTGGAGCGCGGCCTCTGCGACCGGCGTCGTGTACGGGAGGCGATCCTCCGGGTCAAGGCAGTTCGGGTGGTAGGGGCTACCGTCCACCTTCAAGAGGACGCCGTTGTTCACCTTGGCCATCACGCCGCACCGGCTGTGGCACATGAGGCACATCGAGAAGACGGTATCGACTCCGGCCGTCCCCTCGACGGGGTCGGCCTTGCCGTAGGGCCGGACCTCGACGGCATCGCCCTTCAGCACGGACGGGACGAGGGCGGCCCCAGCGGCGACCGTCGCCGAGAGCCGCAGGAAGTGCCGGCGGTCCATGAGCGCGCAGGGAGCGTTCGTGAATCTCATCTCTTCGCCTCCCTCACTTGTACAGGGGCTTGCCCGGTCCGACGGGGCGGTGGCAGAGGGCGCACGTCTCGCGCGTGACCTGGACCCTCAGGCCCGCCGCCGACCCGTCGCGGACGTCGACCGCCTGGTGGCACTTGACGCACGTCTCGTTCGTGATCCCCTTGCGCGGGTTGAAGCCCGGGGTGTAGGGCACCATCTTCTGGTGGATCGACGGGATGCGCGGGTCGAGCGAGGTCTCCTTCAGGATGTCCGGGTGACAGGAGAGGCACCTGGCGTCGTAGGATGGCGAGGCCGGGTCGTGGATTGCGACCGTATTCGACGGAGCCGCGGTGACCGCGGAGGCCGAAGCCTCCTCAGCCCCCCGGCCGGCCGCCGTCAGGGCGAGCGCCGGCAGGAGTGCGACGAGGGCCGAGGCGAAGGTCTTCTTCATCATGTCTTCGTCCTCTCTTCAGAAGTGGCCCCTCACGCCGAGCGTGAAGGCAGTGAGTGTGTAGTCATCGAGGTGATAGAGGGCTTCGTCGAAACGCCGGATCTGGACTCGCAGGAGCACGTCGAGGGCCTTGCTGATCGTCCTCTCGACGGACGCCTCGGCACGCCAGGCTCGGTGCTCGACCGCCTCGGACGGGGCGTCGACCCAGCCCGAGAGCGAGGCTGTCCAGCCGGCGGCCGGCTGGACGGAGACGCCGAGCGCAAACGTGAAGCCGCGGACTTCCTCGTCGGTGCCGACGAAGCCGGGGAGGGGCGCGCCGTCGTCGAACGTCCAGCGCTGGCGGCGCCAGCCCGCCTCGGCCCAGGCGTCCACCGCGGATCCGCCGGGGGTCGCCAGGTGCGCGATGAAGCTCTCGAAGCGCGTGCTGGCGCGGGACGTAACCAGCTGCCAGGACGGGTCGTAGTTCGGCTCGAAGGCGGGAGGCTCGAGGTCGGTCACTCCCCGGCCGCTGCCTGCGGAGAAGGAGAAGGGGAGCCTTCCGAGCTTCCCCGAGATCGAGCCTGTGATGTCGTCGAACGTTCCATCGTGGTTTCCGGTGAAGTAGCCGAGGACGAGGTCTCGGAGGTCGACCCGCTTCTTGTCCCAGCGTCGGCCTCCCGAGATGGCGAATCGCAGGCCGCTGGTCCGGTAGCGCAGCTCGCCGCGAAGGTCGTCCCGGGTCCTGACGTCCTCCTCGATGAGGAGCGAGGACGCCCGCGCGAAGCCCAGGTCGTTCGTGCTCCGCTCGCGGCCGCCGAGGAGGCCGATCCTGAGTCCGCTGCCGGCCCAGCCCAATTCGCCCCGGGCGGCCCATTGGTCGATGTCCTGAGACTGGTCGAGAGAGTAGTCCTGCGATCTGAGGGTCTCGCGCCCCGACGCGGATGTCTCCTCTCTGCCGACCCGGCCCGAGGCTCTCACGTCGAGACCGCCCCAGGGCTGTACTGAGACGGAGCCCGCTGCGTCCTTGCGGGTCACGTTGCTCCAGCCGGAAGAAGAGAGGACGTCGCGGGGCGTCTGGCCGTCGGCCCCGCCGGCGAAGCTCGGTGTGGACTTCGTCCGGTCGTACGAGACCCCGCCTGCGAGCTGGACCGACTCGTATTGCTTGGCAGCGGTCAGGCGGGCGTGGACGAAATCGGCGTCGTGCCCTTCCGTGAAGCGCGACAGCTCGAGAAGCGATGTCTTGCCCCAGACGGGGAAGCGGCTGGCCGTGTCGACCTTCCGCTTTCCGACGCCGGCGCGCGCCTCCCAGTCGACGCCGAACAGCGCGAGGCGGGTCCCGAGCGAGGCGTCCCACTCCCGCGAGTCCTGGTTCGTCAGCCCCGGGGAGAAGAAGGCCGGGGCGCCGAAGTCCCCGAAGGAGATCCCCTGCGCCTCGGGAACCCTGTCGCCCCTGAGATCCGTGCCCCGGAGGGTGAGGTCGACGACTCCCGTGGGGAACAAGTAGGACACCTTGAACCTCAGGCGCGTCCTCGTCTCGACCGGGTTGTCGTCGCCGAAAAGCGGAGCGAGGGTATTTGTTCCCGGGTAGAAGCTCGAGACGGGCGTCCCGAGAGGCGTCGTCTCCGGGCGGATGGATGTGTCTGAATAGCGGCGGCTCCGGTCGAGATGGAGCTCGAGACGGAAGGGCCCGTCGGGGCGCCAGGCAATGTCGAGCCAGCCGGCCGTCGTCGGCTCGAACTTCATGTCGAGCGAGAGTCCTTTTTCGTGATGCTGGACGACGGCGAGAAAGCCGTTGCGGTAGCCCTCGTGGTCATCCCGGCGGCCTTCATCACCGCTTTGAATTCCGGCTACGCCCGCCAGAGTGACCGCCGTGGCCGGCTCCTGGGCCCTGAGCGGCAAGGCGAGGCCAAAAGCGAGCGTGAGGGAGAGGGCAGGAACGGAGACCGTCTGGGAGAGCTTCATCGTCCTCTCCTCACCTCTTCCGATACTGCGGCGCCATGAGCGGGTCGACGTTCGAGCCATGCACCTCGCTGTGGCAGTCGAGGCACTTGCCGCCCCCTTGCAGCATCCGGTTATGGGGAACATTCCCCACAGCCGGGAAATTGCTCTGGACGTGGCACGACAGACAGGTGCCGTTACCCGCAGTCCGGAGCAGGCCCCGGTTCACCGAACCGTGCGGGGTGTGGCACGACGAGCAGCCGTCTTCGAGCGCACGGTGCGGGAAGACGTACGGTCCGGCCGCCTCGGGGTGGCAAGAGAGGCACTTCGCCTCGACGCGGCGGGTGGCAGCGGCGTCCTTGCCGTGGACGTCGTGGCACGAGGCGCAGGACATGCGCCCTTCGGGGACCGGATGGTGGTAGACGCGGCGGAACTGGGAGACCTGCTCGACGTGGCACGACGCGCAGGCCGTCTCTCCGCGACGAGCGGCGGGATTGCCCTTGGCGTCGTGGCCGGCATCGCCGTGACAGCTCCAGCAGGAGACCTCCTTCGACCGGGCGTGCGGCGTCCCCTCCCAGGCCGGAATCTGCCCGCGGTGGCACGACAGGCAGGCCATCGCCTTTTCCTTGGCGGACCACTTCCTGAGAGCTACCTTGCCTCTGATGTCGGCGGCCGACCCCGATGCGAGATGCTTCACTGCATTCCCGTGACAGCTCTCGCAAAAGCGGGTCTCACGGCCGGCGATCCCAGCGTGAGGACCCCTGGAAGAAGCGGTGACCTGCTCGCCGTGACAGTCGGCACATGGATTAGCGGCCTGACCAGGCTGTGCCGCGCCGGCCATGACGAGCGCCAACGCCGCCACAGCCCGTATTGGCCACGAAGCGCGGGCCCAAGGAGACGGGGCGCGGCGTTCGGGAGGCCCCGCGGGAGCACCGGGACGTCTCATGACTCCTCCCTCGGAAACTGAAGACATCGATCGAGGTAACGCAGGACGGGTGCCACCTCGGGCGCTGGTGCCTTTTCGGTGGCGTTTCGGCGCCTGGCTCGCTTCTGCGAGCGGCGGTTGCCGACTCCAAACCAAAAAAGCGCCCAAGAGATTGCGCCCGGCAGCATTACCTCCCGGTAATGTAA
>Ga0315268_10005566_pt1 | contig 13514 bp, 9 predicted proteins | sample C1_top_MG_FD_204535 | JGI IMG/M metagenome (GOLD analysis project Ga0315268, IMG submission 204535) | Sediment microbial communities from Yellowstone Lake, YNP, Wyoming, USA - C1_top | ecosystem: Environmental > Aquatic > Freshwater > Lake > Sediment | place: USA: Wyoming | collected 2017-08-01 | reverse complement strand
AAGGTATCGCCGCTGCGTGTGACGACCCGCTTGAGGCCGGTGCGTACGATACTCGGGTCCAGTTCGATTGGATTCGTTTGAGTGGAATCAGGCATGGCCCACCGTCCTTTCCGGTTTTCCTCGCGCCGTTGCTCATTGACTGGTAGGGAGCGTGAAGGTAAAGCGGCTGCCTTTGCCCACAACGCTCTCGGCCCAGATGCGGCCGCTGTGCAACCCAATCAACCCTCTGGCAATGGACAAACCAAGTCCCAGTCCCCCGTGGCGGCGATTCATGTGAGGCTCCACCTGATAGAACGGCTCAAAGATGCGTTCCAGGTCACTGGCCGGAATGCCAATGCCGCTGTCCGTCACTGCAATCCAGGCTTCAGATCCGTGCTGCTCGGCGCTCACGGCGATTCGGCCGCCCGGCGCAGTGAATTTGATCGCATTGGTGAGCAGATTATTGAGCACGATCGTGATCTGAGAACGATCGGCTTTGATCGGCAAAGGATCGGGGGGCACATGGAGCGAGATCGTTTGACCTTTCGCCGTCGCCAGACTGTCAACCTCGGTGCAGACAGTAAAGACAAGTTCCTGGATCGGGAATGCCGCCAGTTCCAAAACTGTTTCACCGGCGTCGAGATGGCTGAGGTTGACCATCTCCTCGATGAGGCCGCGCAGCCGTAATGCGGCCTGCACGACGACCTCGAGCTGGTCGGCCGTCGGCCCCGAAGTCGTATCTTTGAGCATCGAAGCATAGCCGAGGACGATGGCCAGCGGCGTGCGCAATTCGTGACTGGCGATGGCGATGAAATCGCTCTTGAGGGTATCCAGTTGGTTGAGCTTCTGGTAAGCCTGCTGAAGCGCGCCGACCAGTTGAGCGTTCTGAATGGCGACGGCAGCCTGTGAGGCCAGCGCGCACAGCAACCGCGTGTCTTCCTCCGTGAACGGCTCGTCGCCGCACTTGTTCAATGCTTCCAATACACCAATGTTGCGATCCTTATAGGCCAGCGGCACGCCCAGGATATTGCGCGTCTGGAAACGCGTCGCCTGATCGGTGCCGTCGTAATGGCGCGGATCGCGGTAGGCATCGGTGACGAGCATGGGCTGGCCGGTCTTCCAGATGACTCCAGCTACACTGCCCTCGATGGGCACGCGTATCCGGGTGAGTTGTTCCTGGGCGACATTCGTGATCGCCGCAAAGCGCAGCTCGCCTGCATTTTCGTCATAGAGCATGATGGAAGCTGCTTCGGTATCCGTTAGCTCGGCGGCGGCGCGAATGATTTCTTGAAGCAGTGGCTGCAGTTCGAGCGTTGAGGTCAATTGCTGGCTGAGTTCGAGAATGCGGGACAGTTGCTCGGTCTGGCGCTGAAGCCGGGTCACACTCTGACGTAATCTGCCGCTTTCGGTCAGGGGTTTATCGGGATTCTGAGATACCATTGCGATCTTGCTCCCTTCGTTCAAGTCAATTGCGATTCAGCGGCAAGCACGCTATCACCAATGCTTCGATGTCGGCAGGCTCGCAAGGCGACTGACCGAATCGCAATCGAACGAGAAACTCGATGTTGCCGGCCGAGCCAGTGACCGGCGAACGAGTCAGACCTACAGGCGTCAAGCCGTGCCCATTGGCCCAGGCCAGTACACGCTTCAGGACCTCGAAGTGAATCGCCGCATCGCGCACGACGCCGCCTTTGCCAACCTGGCTGCGGCCTGCTTCGAATTGCGGCTTGACCAGTGCCACCACCTGCCCATCTGTCTTCAACCATGCCTTGACGGCGGGCAAAATCAATGCGAGAGAAATGAACGACGTATCTATCGTCGCCAGGTCAACTGCTTCTGGCAGAGCGCCAAGATAACGCGCATTCGTCCGTTCCATGACGACGACGCGCAAGTCCTGCCGCAATTTCCAATCGAGTTGGCCGTAGCCGACGTCAATCGCGTAAACGCGCGCCGCGCCTCGCTGCAACAGGCAATCGGTAAAGCCGCCCGTGGAGGCCCCCACGTCGGCGCAAACCATACCCGTCACATCCAACATGAATGTGTCGAGCGCGGCCTGCAACTTGAGACCTCCCCGGCTGACGAACGGCAACCCTCCGCGCACGCGAAGGGGCGCGTCAATCGGCACCGTCATGCCGGGCTTGTCCGCGCGACTTTCGCCGATAAATACCTGGCCGGCTAGGATCAATTTCTGTGCGGCGCTTCGGCTTTCAGCCAAACCGCGCGACACCAGCAGGACATCCAGACGCTCTTTTCGCACCTTAAAAGCATAGCAAAAGTTAAGGAAATGGTCAACTATGATTTCATTTCGATTGCATTTCGATTTCAATTCAATTGCGGTGCTTTTGGACGGTTGACGCAGAGCGCAAGTCAAGCTATCATTGCACTATGCCTCGACTATCCGAACGGATTGGCGCACTGCGCGCGCGACTGCGGTCTGTGCCCCCCTCACAGCCGGTGGTCTTCCGCCCGCGCCAGGTGCGGTTGATGGCTGCTCTGTTCATCGCCAACGCGCTGATATTGCTGGTGATGGCGTTCTTGCTGTTCGAGGCAATGACCGGGCGACCGTTGCCCATCATCGTTCAGCAGTTTGTCACGCCTCCACCAGTGTTTCCGACTCGCGCGCCTCCGTCCACGCCCGTGCCAGGTCCAACGCCTTTGCCCACGCCGTTTGGCGGCGGCGGAACGGTCGCCTTTGTCCTGCGCCGTGACGGGTCATCCAACATTTATGCCATCAACCTGGGCGACAAGCGTTTAGTGCGGCTTACCTGGGCCATTGAGGGCGACCGCGACCCGGCATTTTCGCTCGACGGGACAGAGCTGGCCTTTGCCAGTCACCGCGATGGAAGCTGGGGCATTTACCGGATAGAACTGGAGACCGGCTTGACGACGCGGCTGGTATTCACCACGAGTTACAGCGCCGCGCCGACCTGGTCGCCCGACGGCAAATGGATCGCCTTCGAGTCTTACCGCAACGACAACATGGACATCTATGTGATGGACCGTGATGGCAACAATGTGTCACGCCTCACCACCGATTCAGCCCCCGACTTTTCTCCGGCTTGGTCACCCGATGGTAAATGGATCGCGTTTGTATCCTACCACACAGGCAACAAAGATATCTTTTTGCGTTCGCTCGAAACGGGCGAAGAAAGCAACTTTTCCAACAGCCCGGATCGAGATGAGGATAATCCTATCTGGTCGCACGACGGGACCAAGCTGGCCTATACCTCCAGTCGCGAAAATGACAGCTCCATCTATGTAACCACGCTCGACTGGAAGCGCCGTCTGGTCGAAGACGCCAAGGTCGAGTTGTTCGGGCAGGGCAAGTCGCCGGCCTGGTCTCCCGACGACAGCGGGCTGGGCTTTGTTTACAATCGCACCGACCGGCAGGACGTGCTCATCATCGCCAGTCTAGGCGGCTGGGGACTGGCGCAACAGGCATTTGGCGGTCGTGAGTTTATAGAGCATCCAACCTGGAGCCCGGTTGTGATGTCTGAAGTGAGCATCACTCGCGCGGCGGCCCAGGCCCCATCCAAAGCGCCGCCGCTTTATATGGAAATCATCAGCAGTCCCATCACTTCCACGCCGCCGTTCACGCTCGTCACGCTGCCGGACTATGGCAACTCACACTGGTTGATGAGCGAGGCCGTGGACGATTCATTCCTGGCGTTGCGCGCGCGCGTCAAGCAAGAGACCGGCTACGATTACCTCGGCCAGTTGGCCGATACGTGGCGCCCGATGAACTTTACGCCGCGCCCGGGCCAGTCGCGCCGCTCGTGGCACGCAGCGGGACGCGTGTTTGATGTGAACACCGATTATATTCAAGACCCTCTGCACACAATGGAGATTGTCCGCGAAGACATCGGCTACACGACCTATTGGCGCGTTTACCTCAAGGCCATGAAACAAGATGGCATGGAAGGCGAACCGCTCAAGCAAGCGCCGTGGCAGTTGACCACTGGTGCAGATGCCAGCGCGACAGGCGGTCGAACCAAAGCGATCCCGCCCGGCTACTATATGGACTTGACGACGCTAGCCGCCGATTACGGCTGGAACCGCATCCCCGCCATTTATCGTTGGCGATACTTTTTCCCCGACGTGGAATACTGGCATTTCCAAAAGGACGATGGGCTTTCGTGGTGGGAAGCGATGGAACAAATCTATCCTGAAAGCGATATTGTCGGTTTCTATGGGCCATACCCTGGCACGGATTGAGGTTCTCTGGGAATTGCCGTGACGTTGGGGCCTGCCACGGCAAATCCCAATGACCCCGGATCGATCGGCCTGCTTGCCATTGCCTAGCGTTCGACGCTTGAGGTACAATGTCCGCGCTCTTTCGCAAAATCAAAGCTGATTTGCTCAATCGCCGCCTGGCGACGTTGCTTGTGACGCTGACGATTCTGGTCTCGTCTACACTCCTCACGTTGACGGCGACAACGCTCAACAGCATGTCAGCTTCGTTCGAGCGCAACTTTAATGATTTGCATGGCGCTCACCTCTGGCTCTACTTTGACCGCTCACTGGTCAGTCGCGCCGACGTGAACCGCATTGAGGAATTGCCGGGCATAGCTGCCAGCACCGGACTGCAATTCAGCCAGGTCACGCAGGTCGAGTTCGGCGCAGATAAGGTGCTGGTCAGCCTCCGTCAAGTTGAAGCACAACAACCTGCCGTCAATCAACTGCGTATCACTGCCGGGCGTTACCTCGCGCCAGATGATGCGCATGGCATTCTCGTGGATAAGCGATTGGCTGAGCAATTCCGCGCGCAGCCCGGCGATACCATACGCATCTCGACGGCCTCGGGTTACAAACCACTCCAAGTGGTCGGCCTTGCCTTCAACCCGACGTGGGACATTTACCGCACCGTTCAACCGCCGTACCTTTACACGCTCGACAAGACGTTTCAATCACTCTTCCCCGACCGGGCGGAATGGGACTGGTCAATCGGCCTGCGGTTGGCCGATCCCGATGCAGTGAAGCAGATTCTCGCCGCCGCCCAATCCATTGCGCGCAACAAAACGATACAAGACCATACCGACTGGCGCGACGTGCGCGATGCCTACCTGTTCAGCACACAGCTCAACACGCTTTTCTTGACCGCGTTCGGAATATTCGCATTGACCGCCGCCGCGTTCATCATGACCAACAGCATCAGCGGCGCGGTGCTGGCGCAATTCCGCGATATTGGCGTGCTCAAAGCCGTAGGCTTTACAGGCAGTCAGGTGGCAGCCGTTTACCTGGGGCAAAACCTTTTGATGGGCGCAGTCGGCGGAGTCATCGGGATTGCCATCGGCGTGGCGCTGGCGCCGCTGCCGCTCACGTCGCTGGCGCACTCGCTCAACACCACCGTGCGACCCGCGTTCGATCCGATTTTGCTTGCCGGGGTGTTGATCGGCGTGCTGGTCTTCGTGCTGTTGGCGACCTTTTGGCCGGCGCGGCACGGCGCACGCATCAACACGATCCAGGCGATCACCACCGGCTACGAGCTACCCAGCGTCAGGCCATCACGCCTGGCACGACTGGCCCGCGCGGCAAGGCTGCCAATTCCAGTCGTCATCGGCGCAAAGGATGCCTTTGCGCGCCGTGGCCGAGCAACACTCACACTGCTAAGCCTCTTGCTCGGCGTCGTGGCCCTCGTGTTCAGCTTTGAGCTGAACGCCGTCATCAACACGTATTTGCGCGACCCCTCGCTGGCCGGCGTGGTCTATGATGCCTACGTAACCCGCGAAGACATGAGCGACAGCACCGCTCGTCGAACGCTCGAAAACGCGCCGGGCGTTCAAGCCCTGCTCGCTCACGTCACCGCCAAGGCCGAAACGCCCCAGGGCAAACAGTTTCGCATTCGCGCCGAGGAAGGCGACCTGGCGCAGTTTCCCTTCAAGCTGGAAGTAGGGCGCTTGATCAACACTGGCGTCGAAGGCGAGGTGATGATCGGCGTAGGATTGCAGAGTTGGCTGGGGCTGAAGGTGGGCGATACGTTGCGCGTGACCGTCAACGAGAAACGCACGCCGGCCGAGTGGCGCATTGTAGGCGTCTATCGCGAACCAGCCGACAACGGCCAGATGGCCATGGTGAGCCTGGGCTCGCTCCGCGCGATTGACCGCGCCGCCGAGCCGGACACTTATCTCCTACGACTCGAACCCGGTGCGAGTGTGGACGCACTGCGCGCTTACCTCAAGAGCCGCGCGGGTCAATCGCTCAGCCTGGCTATAGTGAACACCAACATTTCCAGCCTCGAACAATTCCGGCTGACCATGCTGGCGCTTTCGATTGCACTTTCGGCCATCGCGCTGGTCAGCGTGTTCAACTCGGCAGTGCTCAACATGCGCGAGCGGATGAGCGAAGTCGGCACGTACAAGGCGATTGGCATGACGCCCGGACAAGTCATCGAGATGGTTCTCGCCTCTGGTGGGACCATTGGCGTGCTGGCAGGTGTGATTGGCGTGCCGCTGGGAGTGGTATTGGTGCAGGTGTTGCTCACAGCCCTGGGCAAGTCGTATGGCTTTGGCTCGTTCGACCTGCGCCCTGACTGGATTGCGCTCATCGTACCCGCGCTTGTGGCGATTGGGGTGGGACTCTTGGGAAGCGCCGTGCCCGCCCGATGGGCCGCGAGGCTGAATGTGGTCGAGGTCTTGCAGTACGAATGAGACTCTGTTCCACATGAGGGGAAAAAGCTGATCCCATTCATACGCTATACACTGCTTCTGCGCGCTCTTCGAATCGCTCAAAAGTCTGCTGATAATATGCCGTGTCGGTCCACACCGCCCAGGCTTCGATCTTGCGCCTCAACCCTGACGGCAGGCCCTTCCACACCTGTGCCAACACCGGAACATATTCGATTGGGCGCAGGTAATCCAGCGCATACGCCGTCCAGCGCGCCAGCGTATTGATGACCGACGCCGCAGGAACGGCAGACAAAAACTCGCGGCGCAGGCTAAGCAACCTGCCTTCCCCAAGAAGACGAGCCTCTTGTGCCGCCACAAGCGTATCCAAATAATCGTTCAACGCATCTGATTCCTCAAGCGGCAATCGCCCGCCTGCCTCTCCCGACATTTCGAGGAAATACACCACGTCCCACACCGCCGGCCCGCACGAGACCGACTGCCAATCCAGCAACACACGCCGGTCATCGGACAAAATCCAATTCGGCTGCCAGGCATCACAATGAATCAACGTGAGTGGCAAATCTCTCACTGGTGCCAGGAGCTGCGCGCGGTCAGCCAGCAGCTTGCCCATCACATCCAGCGTGTGAGGCGTGATGAGTCCGGGCCAACCGCCGATTTGACGCAACAACCGCAAACCTCGCTCGGCTTTGTCCAACTGGGTGTTCAACTCGTCCTGCCAGCGAAGCAACCAGGGATAGTGGTCCATCTCCGGCGACCGCCAAAAGCGAGCGTGCAGATGCGCAAGATCAGTCAATACGTTGCGCTCATCCTGCTCATTCCACGCAGAGATAGGTTTGCCAGGCGGCAAGGTTTCGAGGAGGCACATGCCATCGCGCCCAGCTTCTTCAGTATAATACACTCTCGGCACGTCGAGCGGCAGGTTTGGCACGAGGTCGCGATAGATGCGCGCTTCGTACCAGTCGGTGAATTTGACCAGCAAGTCCAGCCGCTCGCCTGATTCGAACAGCACTTGCAACTGCCGCAGCGAGGAACTTGATCCTTTGTGCGGGGAACGAGAAGAAGTCATCTGCCGGACGGGGCGGCCCAGCAGGCCAGTCCAAGCGCCAGGTTCGCCAGAAACCAGTTGACGTGCAAGTGGAGAAAGCTTCACTTCTGCCTTCAGACCTGAAGTGTAGGAGCGGCATCCCCGGCGCGGCCTTGGCACCCTTGAGCGCCACCTGTGCGCCTGCGCGGACGTTCCTACCGATCGGTTTGGGTCTAGGCGACTCGAGTGTCTTCAGCCAGCGTGCGACCGGTCAGCGTGACAAACACATCTTCCAACGTCACCTGCGCCGGGGCAATATCTTGGATCACCGCGCCGCTCTCGTAAAGCGCGTGAATCAACCCGGGCAACAAGAGACGCGGTTGTTGTGTGACGACTCTTAACTCTGCGCACCCGTCGCCCGCAGTCAATGCTGCCTCGCGGACATGCTCCAGCGATCTGACCCGCGCAAGAGCCGCTTCGGGGACGACGCCCGACACACGAATGACGCCATCGCGCTGAATCGAGGCCTTGAGTTCTTCCACTGTGCCCAGCGCAATGACCTGACCACGATCAATGATGGCGACCCGGTCGCACAGCTCTTCGGCCTCGGTCATTTGATGTGTCGTGTAGATCACGGTATGTCCGCGCCGATTCAAGTCGCGCACGATGGCTCTCAACTCGCGCGCCGAAGGGACATCCAGCGTGTTGGTCGGCTCGTCAAGCACCAGGAGCGGCGCGTTGTTGATCAACGCGCGGGCAAAGGCCAGCTTCATCTTTTGACCGGAGGAATATGTTTCGACAGCGCGGTCAACGATGCTGTGCAAGCTCAACAACTCGATAATCTCTTGCGCGCGCTGGCGCCGCGCCGTCGCCGGAAGATGATACAACGCGCCATAGTATTCCAGGTTCTCGCGCCCTGTCAGCTTCCAATACAGGCCGCGCTCGCCCATCAACATGCAGCCGATAGAGGCGCGGACGCTGTCTTCGTCTCGACCGACCTCATAGCCGTTGACGAAAAGTGCGCCGCTCGTAGGGATGAGCAGCGTCGTCAGGCACTTGATGAGTGTTGTTTTGCCAGCGCCATTGGGGCCGAGCAATCCGAATATTTCGCCGGGGTAAATGTCCAGGCTCACGCCTTTGAGCGCTTCGACGGGGCGCTCCCGCGAACGGAATACCCCCTGCCGCTCTTTCGAGAGATAGGTCTTGCGGAGGTTGCAAATTCTGACGATGGGTTCGCCGGAAGGCGTGCTGCTCATGGCAAGGCTTCTCGACGGAACTTGTCAATGGGCGCAAGGCCGCGTTGATGCCAGACGCCAGTCGGCGCGTCCACCTCACCCAATCCCAATACGGTATCGTGATGCACCTCATAAAAGGCCTTGAGCGCCTTAAAGTCTGTTTCAGTCAATCCGTCCCATTCCTGCTGCATCCAACGCCCGACGAAATGATCCCACACCATCATGCGGAACAGACGCGCGTCCAAATCGAGCGAAGGCACAACCGTGTAGTAGAGGTCAGTCTGCGAAGTGACGAGCATCGGCACATCGAACACAGTGGGACGGCCAAAACCGATGTAGATGTCGGTGGGCTTGACGTACTCGCCATAGTAGCGAGTCACAATGGCTTCGCGTGTGAACTCGACCTGCTCGTGTCCGCTTCGCGTGCGCGCAAGGTCGTTCACGATGCCGATCAGCATGTCTTCGGCCCACAGACCGTAAAAGATCCGGCGAGAACCAGCGTGCTTGGTCGCGGCACAATTGTCCAGGGCCTCGGCCAGATCGTCTCCACCGGGCAAGCCATGCACCTGCCGGCGCCAGTCGCCATAGAAGCGGACACGCACATTGTACTCGCGATAAAAGTCGGTAAACGTGGGATGTTGCGCGAGGCGCGCCAGGCCCTCCATCATATCACGCACATAGTCCTCGCCACGGCCCATCAGCTCACTGCCGAACGCCGGCACCAGAATCGTCTCCACGCCATGATCGAACAGCATGGCGAACTCGTCTACGTATCGCTGGCCGGTCAACTCTTTGTATTCGTTCACGTTCCAGACCTGGGGATAGTGAAGGAGGAACCAGCGCCGCGTGCCGTCAATCGGGAAACCAAGGGTGAGGCCTCGAATCAGCTCAGCGACTTGAGCCGCAGGCAGTTGAAGAAATTCGTCCAATTCGTATTGGGTGATGTCAGCCATTTTATGTATCCAATTCAAACGTGGGTTTGCCATCCATCGTGAGCGATGCTTTTGGGTATGGCCCAAACATCTCGCACAGAATCTGGATGGACGGCAAACGGGTCGAGGGCGGTCTGGCGGCTCCAATGCAGGCGAGTTTGCCGGTAGATGTACCACACGTCCTCCTCGCTCAACTCTTTGGAGACCACTGGCGAGAACGCTTCTTCAAAGTAACTGTACGGCGGTTTGACGTCTGCGCCAAGCGAATGGTAATCCAGTCTGTCCTGCATCTGGTGACGGGAGGTGATGGACGTGGCTGGATGGTACGTCAAGATGTTGGGGCTGGCGATACACAACAAGCCACTGGACAACAATCGGGCGATGCCCTGCATTGTCTCATCAACCGTGTTGCGCGTCTCGCCCTCTAGCCCGAACAAGACCGACGCTCCCGCCCGGATGCCGACTTCTTTGACCGCCGACAATGCGGCATGAACTTTGTCGCTCCACACGGGGCTATCGGCTCGCCGGAGATTCTTGTGAATCTTGCCCATGATAGCAGGCGACATGCTTTCGATGCCAAAGTAAAGATACGTGCAACCGGCAGCGCGCATCGTCCGCAATAACTCGAGCGCTTTCTCGCGCGACTGAAGCGAGGTCAGGAACTCGACGGTCAATTGCGCGCCCCATTCCAGGTCCGTGAACCTCTGCCAGTCTGCATCATCTTTGAGCCACCGGCTCTCTGGACGAACCTGCCTGGCTTGAGCCAGCGCAGCGCAGACTTCAAGCATGAGCCGTGTGTTGCCGCCGCAAAAGATCGAATCGTCAAAGAACATGGCCTCTGCGCCACAACCCACGTATTCCATCACGCGATCAAGCGACGCCTTGACCGGCTCGTCTATAAATCGAATAGCACGCCCGGCCACCTGCGTGCTCTCCGAACAATAGTAACAGTGATAGGGGCAGGCGTTTGCCGTCATGATGTGAGCGGTGCGCCGGACCGAACCATCGGCAGCCGGGAAAATGGGGAAACGAGCGCGAATCGCAAAAGCCTGGTACGGAGAGGGCAACTCGGCCAGATCGAACGCGCGGCCACGCAGGGGAAAGACGTGCACCTTCAAGCTCGCACGATTACGCTGTTCCACGGCGGCGATCACAGCCTGTCCCGGCACTCGACCTATCAGCGATGCGAGTTTATCCAGCGCGCGAACCGCATCAGGAACAGACGCGACCTGGCTCTCCATGTCCATCGCCATCGAGATGGCCTTCATCAACAGGTCGAGCGCAAAGTAGCCATCGCCGCTCAACACAAAGTCAATCACTGGCTCAACGCGCTCATCGGCAGTGACGCGCAACGTGCTGCTGTGCGTCAAGTCGAGTTGACCCATCGCATCGCGATAACGCAAGGTTTCGTCCGCGTGGCGGCCACCCAGAACGATAAGCGCATCTGGCAAGTGTCGGCGAACTACGCAGGCGATGTCGAGCGCATAACGATGCCCCGGCGAAACCGAGCTGAGCAAGACGACGCGCGGCTGAACAACCTCGAGGACGTGTTCGACAAAGTCCTGCTTGACCTGCTCATTCCAGACGCCCGGCGCATAAACAGTCTGATCGGTGTTGGGATCAGGCGCGGTATAATCGCGAACGCCGTCGTCGTCTGCCCGAAAGCGATATTCGCGTGATGGCAGGCGTCCCCAGCGCGGACACACATCGTTATACGGGTCGTCTTGGCTCAGCGCCGCCTGCCTGGCCTTGACCGCTTGATCCGCCGCCAGGCTCAATGCAGAATACAGGCACATCGGGTCGCCCGGATATTCGATCTTGCCTTCCAGAGTCGTCATCACCGGCACGTGAATCGCCAGCACTGGATAGGAGCGACGCTGCCAGGCTTCAAGCTTGCTGGCAGCCTGAGCCATCTTCTCGGCGAGCCGCTGTCTGCGCTCGGTCAATCGCGCCAGAAACTGCGAGTCGGGCGTTCCTGAAGGATGGATAAATCCGAGATGCAACTGAATGTCTAGATCGGGCATATCAATACTGACCGAGCCGGCCCGTTTGACGCAGCCGGTGTTCGACCATTCGAAACAGCGCATAGCCCAGAGTCGGCATGACAAATGCGTACGCCACGACGACGACCAACTCAATCTCGATGGGCGCAAGCTCTGGGAAGCCATGAGGAAAGCCCATCAGCACCGAGCGGAATGCGTCCACGCAATAGCTCAACGGGATCAGCCTCGAAAGCAGGCGCACGGGTGCAGGCAGCACATTGAACGGAAAGAACATGGCGCACAAGACAAGCAGCGCAAACTCGATAAAGTTGCCGGTCGAAGAAGCCGCGTCGCCTACCACCAGACTGTAGGCCGCAAAGCAAAAACCCAGCCCGAATGTGCCGACCAGCGAACAGACGAACACACCGGCCGCCAGTGGAAGATCGGACATCGGCAACCGGCCTGCCATCCAATTGACGGCAACGATTGCCAATGCCGCGCCCGTCGCCGTGACCACAAACTGTGGCACAGCGCGCGAGACGAGGTTGGCAAACTTGATCGCAGGCGTGAGATACAGGCTCTCCAAAGTTCCCTGCACCTGATCTTGCCGGACGCTAAAGCCGATACGCCAGAGACTATCGGAGAGAAAGACATAGAGCAAGTAACCGTAGAACATGGTTCCGGTGAGTGTGCTGGCGGCGCTGCTGCCTGCGGGGGCAAACATTTGCGTCGCCAGCGCAAGCGCCAGCACGCCGACAAAGCTCACCAACAAGCCCGCCGCCAGGTTGGCGGGGTAGCGGCTGATGATGATGGCCTGCACGCGAATCATCGCCCCAAAAACGTCGAATGTCGAATGTCGGGCAACAAGTTTCACATTCGGCGCGTCGCTCTTGTCGTGCCTCACCCGTCCTGCGTCATTCTCCATCAGCCCTGTGTCCTTCGCCGCGCGAAGCGGTCATTCGTCACTCGTCATTCGTCATTCGCACTTGACATTCAAAACTCTCCCAGGCCCGCGCCGCGCTGAAGTGATCGCTCCGTGCGGTGCAAGATTGCCATCGCCAGCGGCGGCCCCGTCAGGCACATGGCCAAGAGCACGGCCAGATCGCGCGGCCACGCTCCAAGCAGGTAGCCGGTGTCCAGCAACGCCGCGCGCATCCCATTGTTCATCCACGTCGGCGGAACGAGCAAAGCCAGCGCACGCGCCAGCGGCGGCAACACCGTCACCGGGTAGTAGACTCCCATCGCCAGCGAGAACAACGATTGCGCAATGCGGATGAGCGCGTTGGTCTCTTTCAACTGCAAGACAACAGCTCCATACAAGACGCTCAACGCAAAGAGCGGTATCACGCCGACGATCAGAAATGCCAACGCAACGGCATAATTCCCTTGCAACGGATCGAAGCCAAAGAGCCAGCCTCCCAGCATGAAGGAAACCATAAAGTTGATCGCGCCGCGCGTCAGGTTGAACGCGGCCAAGCCTGCCAGAATCCAGGATCGGTCGGCCGGCGTGGTATACAACGATTCGAGCGTGCCGGTCTGCTGTTCATTGCGCAGCCACAGTCCCATGTCCCAAAACGAGCGCAAGGTCATCAGAAACGTGTTGGCTCCAATGAGAGTGCGGTAAAAGTCAAGAGGCAATTTTGACCGCACCACGCACCTAAACAACTGTAACCGAGACGCACTCGAACAACCCTGCCCAGGTCGTTTTTTTGACGCTGGGGGCGAATCAACAGCGT
>Ga0315268_10005565_pt1 | contig 13516 bp, 16 predicted proteins | sample C1_top_MG_FD_204535 | JGI IMG/M metagenome (GOLD analysis project Ga0315268, IMG submission 204535) | Sediment microbial communities from Yellowstone Lake, YNP, Wyoming, USA - C1_top | ecosystem: Environmental > Aquatic > Freshwater > Lake > Sediment | place: USA: Wyoming | collected 2017-08-01 | reverse complement strand
ACTGAATACGCTAGACATGCCTGGAAGAGGCTTAGGAGGTGTGTACTTAACTGTCTTGGGTACAAGCGCTGACAGCGGCGACTCAGGGCAGGTCGGAAGAGGGAATCGTGTAAACGGGCTAATATCGCTAAATAGACCATTCTGCTCAGAGGCAGCGGCAGGCAAAAATCCAGTTAGCCATGTTGGAAAAATTTACAACGTTCTAACATTCAAGATAGCCCAGCATGTTTATGAACAGGTGCCAGAAGTTGAAGAAGTGTACGTTTGGCTTCTCAGCAAAATTGGAAGTCCCATAGACCAGCCAGCAGTGGCAGCAGCACAAGTTGTTATGAAGGGAAACAATTCGCTAGACAAGGTCAGACACGAAATAAGTGAAGTGTTAGACTATGAGCTTGAAAACATCAACAAATTCTGCATGAAATTGGCCCGAGGAGAAATACGAACCTACTAAACCCATTACATTCTTATTTTGTTCTAAAAATAGCATAACATCAATATAGTTGTGCTATCAGGAACAGTCACATCAATGTTGATACCGTTTTATTATTTGATGCAAAAGAACATACAACATTCACTATTCAATTTTTCTCGCCCGAACCGCAACCAGTGTATATTTGCCTCCATCAAATGGAAGTAAATCCATTGGATTATAAGACCAAACGCCAGAGTATACTTTCTCCACGCACTCCAAGGCAAGTTCTGCACTCTTCAAAGCCTCCCCAAGCCTAGCTTCACTTGCAATTTGCCCGACACCATGCTCGTCAGCCAATTTCATGCTCTCAGAATTTTCAGAATACCATAACGAAGAGAAAATTACTCTGCCGCGATATTGAAGAACCCTTGCACACTCCTTAAACGTCAATACAGTTTCAGGAACGTTATCAAACCCAAAGTTTGAAGTCATAGTCAAAATGCTGTTGCTTTTGAATGACAGATGTTTTGCGTCTGTTACAATTAAGGAGACTTTATCGTAAAGATTTGACTTTCTGGCTTTGTTCATTGTTCCGCGTAGTGGTTTCTCATCGATATCCGTTCCGACAATTAGCGTATCTTTGGCGCTCTTTTTGGCTAATGGAAGAAAAAATCTGCCCATGCCAGTGGCGATGTCCACCAGTTTACTATCCGTTTTCTTACACGATAAAGCTGCATAGTGTACCAGCCTTTCAGTCAACTGCCTTATTGCATGTTTATGTTCTTCTGTAAGGTACGAATTATATTGCCTGTTGATTTTGTCGTACTTCCTCTCATCTGCTATGTCAACTTTCCATTCAAACTCTTTGGCTGATACTTTAGCGTCTTTTAGCAGCCCAATTTCTTCCTTAACCTGATACAGATGACCATTGTCGCATTTCAGAGATCCATTAGAAAATCTTTCACCAGTTTTTTGACCATCAAAGGTCAGGGGCGTTCTACATATCGGACACGCAATTATCTTTAGAAGTTCTTGATGCAATTCGTTCACCGAAACACGATGAATTTTGTTCCGCTGCTAATAACTTTGCCGTTTGATATGTCGGCTGAAGAACAAATGGTTAAACACTTAAATTTTCCGAAATCAACTATGAAACAAGGCAGGAGCTTTAAATGGTTGAGACTAGCGAAAAATTGCCGATATCAGAGTTCTACAAAGTTGTTGATTATGTTACAATTTTTAAGAGTGAAAAATGGTGGGAAGCTATAGTTGTCTTTGAATCTTTCGGAAGGCGGTCGATCGGGCTGTATCTTTGGCAGAAGAGAGGAGAGGCATGGAAGAGAAAACACAAATTTAACATAAGAAATTTAGATGAATGGAGCAAACTTAAAAGCGCCATTGAGCAACTTACGCCAAAACTTATTACAAAATAGTCAACTGACTGTTGTGTATTTTAAATTTTTATTGAGAATTTGAATCCAGAATTGAATAGTTTTATTAATTCACTTCCGCAACAAAAAAGGAAGGGTGAACTTTATGGAGGCCGAGCAAGAAGCGTCCGAAACCACACCGCAAGAAGTAGAGGCATCTGAGCAAAGTCTGCAGCAGGAGACACAGACCGAACGTGAAGAGCCAGCAGGCCTAGGGGGACACGTTGTGCAAAAGCAGGAGCACGGGAAACCTGAAGACTTGGCACCAAACAATCATGGAGTCGACAGAGGCAGCTTTGTCCATGGTCTTTCAGTCGGCTTTGGAATTGGGTGCATCGCAACCTTCGTCATAATGTGGATTGCAGTGTTCTTCACTCCACAGTTACCATCAAGAGTCACCTATGAGGCTATGCTTTCAGTATTCATCTATCCGCTCATCTACTTGCTAGCCGTCGGTCTTGTCGCACTGACAGCAGGCATAGTGAGAGAATACTACGTTATGAGGCGCTGATTCCATTTTTCTTTCAGGAGCCAACATTTTCTGACCTGCAGACAATTTAATAACAGACAGTTCACAGTATGACTGTGAAGACTCATGCCTTTCACATTCAAGCAACTTCTGGAAAAAGCAGCAAGCGAAAAGGCACCAGGTCCAAGCCCGTCATTCACCATACTGCATTTGCTGCTCGCAATGGAACTCATAGCTGAGAAGGAGATTGGCCGCAACAAGCTCGCTGAAAGCCTCGGAGTAGGAGAAGGAGCAATACGTACAATCTTAGGCCGACTGAAAGATGCCGAACTGGTTGAGATTTCGAAGACAGGCTGCTCTCTCACCGACAGTGGCTTGAGGCTTTGGAGAGAGTACGCCTCCGTCCTCAGAAAGATTCCGATTGGCCAAAACGAGCTGGCTTTGGCAAAATTCAACTTTGCAGTTCTGGTCAAGAATTGCGGTGAAGCAGTGGGGTCGGGCATGGAGCAACGTGATGCAGCCGTGATGGCGGGCGCAAAAAGTGCTACTACCATAAGGGTGAAGAAAGGGCGGTTAATCATTCCATCCGTGAGCGGGGATGTCGCCAAAGATTTTCCAAAGGCGGCAAACCAACTAATCAGTCTCCTGCACCCAAGAGAAAATGACGTTATAGTCATCGGCGGCTCCGACAGCCCAAGAAAGGCCGAGCACGGTGCACTCGCCGCTGCCTGGTCACTTCTCAACAAGTGCTGAACATTCTTCATCAGTAAGTGAACTTCTCTCCTTCAGCCAGAATTCGTTCCAAAAACGCGTTGAAGTTGACCATGCCTTCGTTTGTTTTCGCTGAAACTGGAATTAGCGTGAATCGCAAACCTAACTTGTATATCGCGTGCACCATGTTTCTGCTCAACAGACGCTTTGTTCCCTCGAGTTTCTGGTCAATGGAATCCTCCAAGGTTCTTGTGTTGGCTGACCAATCTGCGATTCTGTTGACTTCCTCTTTTGGAAGTAAGTCGCACTTTGACAGCAGATGCACTTGAGGCATCGAGAAGCGATTGTAGACGGCGGCTGAAAGAAAAAGGTTTGAAACATAGTTGACAGGGTTAACTGAGAAGACAGAATCAAACAGGTAGATCATGGCCTTGGGCTCCTTAGTGAGTTCATCGGCGATGTAAGGTCCGCTGGCTCTGAAAGCAAACAGTTCCATCTGTCCAGAAGTATCCACCAGGCAAATGTCAGAATTCAACTCTTCAATTTCTTGGGAGATTTTCTCAATCTGGTCAGCTATCAGATCCGAAGCCATTACGAGCGCACCGTTTGGACCTAAGCTGTAATCTTCCATTACCGTTCCAACATTCACGTAATCTCGAACGTCGACATCCGGCGAGTATGGAAGTTTCGACGCGCCAGGATCTAAGTTCACGATCCCCACATTCTGCTTGGACATTCTCAACCACTGACTGTAAGCTGCTGTCAGTTGAGATTTTCCGGACCCGGCTGTTCCGATTATGAAAACTACATGCATTCTTTCATCTCTGCCTTGGCGAGGAACAGATTTTCAAGTATCAGACTTTCGGCTGCAAGTAAAAGCTTTTTCTCTCAGGTTGGGATTTCCGGCGGTTGTGGTTCCAGAATCTCTTGCCGAGTCCGCCTCAACACTATGAACACAACAATTCCCATACAGACCAAGACCACAGTAATTCCCAACAACACGACAAAGAATATGGACAACACCGTTACAGTCTCAATGCGGCTGTCTGCCCCAGAATAGTCACCGTCTCCAGACCAGCTTGCGCGAACGTAGCATACACCCGAATCTTCAATGTTCCACGCGTATGCAAAGCGTCCATCAGAATCAGTTGCGAGCGTGTCTAGGACAGTCCATGGTAAACTGTTTGTCTTAATGTAAACTGTAACCGTCTTATTCGCCAACGCCGGCGAAAGTTGTCCAGACAGTGTTGCTGTTGCGCCTTGGATAAGGAACGTTGGTTCCACAGCCACAGATATTGTGGAAGTTGATAAGGATTGATAGCTTGCGGAAACCTGTGCTGAAGCAGACTGCTCCGAGTTCTCGAGCGTGATCACTTGTACTGCTGCCGTCTGCAGGTTGTCGGGGCATTCGCCTACTCTCCATCCGCTTTGCCAATTCTCTCCCGTGCACTCAGCGACGTAGTATCTGATGTTGTCGTACGTGACATAGTGGGCTTGTTGCCGTGCGTTGCGAGGTTCATGCGAAAGACTGACGCCGATGTTCATGTGCGTCTCGCTTTCATAATACAAGAGAACAACATTCATTCCATGTGCTTTCATGATTGAAGCCGCAATATAAGAAAAGAGGTCGCAGTCACCCTTGTTTGCCACAATCGTCTCCACAGGATATTTCGGTTGCACGCTTGTTTCATAAGGTATCTGGTGTACGATCATCAGTGCGCCATTAGCAAAGTCCTCGTCGTCCTCGTAAATCTGCCCGAGGCAATCAGAAATCGGATTCAGTGCGTATGGCGTGACGAACTTGGCGAAGTCGTTGTCCGAATTCAGCCTGTGAGTCTTATCAAAGTAATAATCGTAAAGCGACTGAGAAACAGCAACATTCAACCTGTAATATGTGGATCCGCCCAAATGATCAACCAGTTGATAAGAGTAGCTATTGTCTGATACCGCACGAGGAAGCATGCAAACAAGCGTGGTTAAGATGACTATCGCTGTTGACGCCTTTGTAAGAGTAGGTTTGCTTCTCATAGGGAGTTGTTGCTGCTTGCTGGATTAATGGCACTTATGAAGAGGCAATCAATAGTGAAAAAACAGCTTGAGAAGCCACTTAACTGCCAAAACTTTGCCTATTCCTTTTCCAATTATGTTCCTTATTAAATCCACAAGACTTGAGAATTCGACAAAATGAAAGTCAGCACTCTTGCTTGTCATCTTGAGGTCTGATTGTCCCACCGTTTTCCTCTATCAATCGCGAGAGCTGAGCCACTGCACCGTCGACGCGCTTCCTAGCAGTTTCATGACTGTTCGCCGTTGTTGAAAAATGCACTTCCAAATGCGGTTTCTTCTCCTGACTCTTCGGATGTGACTTTATGTAGACGTATGAGTTGTCACGCATCACGCGGTCAATCAAAGGAGCCAATGCTGACTCCATAATACCGTCAGCGAATACGCTCCTCTCAAAAAACACAGTCGCTCCTGCTTCTTTCTTAATTAAAGGCGCCACAGATTCTTCGAAAATAGCTTCCATCTCAGACGGGACGCCAGGCAAGGCTACCAAGAGGGTTCCTCCAACCTTTATATTCACTCCTGGAGCCGTGCCAACGGGGTTGGGCAGCGGTTTCGATCCTTCAGGCAGCTTCGCCATCTTTACTCTAGGAGGCGTCAACTCGACTTTTTCGATTTTTCCCTCTTTGGCGTAGGTTTCGTACTTTTTCCTGACCATTCCAAAGGCTTTCTGATTGACTTCTAGTTTGCGGTTCAGGGCTTTGGCTATTCCTTCTAGAGTCTTGTCGTCAAAGGTTGGGCCTAATCCGCCAGTGGTTATTATGAGCTTGGGTTTTCGCTTGAGCGACTCGCGGGTCGCGGTTGCGATTTCGGCAACGTCGTCGCTTACAACAGTCACCCTTTTGACCGTCATTCCTAATGAAGTAGCTCGCTTGGCGAGCCAGTTGGCGTTCGTGTTTAGTATTTTGCCAATCAAAAGCTCGTTTCCAACGCAGATTATTTCTATCTGCTTGCCCAACCAAATCAGCCTCGACTAAGCGTGAAAAGATAAGACTATTTCGATCTTTTATGCTGTTTGCTGGTCTACTGTTTAAAAAGCTGCGTCCTGAAACTATTTTTTCTTGCTGAGATACCATTTCAAGTATTCTTTCTTTTTTCTTTCTCGCTCTTCTTCCGCGGTTTCCTCGTTTGGTCTCAGCTTCTCTCTCAGCTCCATCAGTTCCTGTTGCGTGACAGATAATCCGCAGCTTTTGCAAACGTAGTGTTTGGTACCTATCATATACTGCATTTCGCCGCCGCATTCTGGGCAGTATGGCATGTTTTTCACTCGGTCCGTTTGTATGAGTGAATATGCTTTGAGAAATAGGTTTCGCTTAGTTCTTGTCCAAGACTGCATTTCAGTTTACGTGATGAAATTTGTCAGACCCGTATCTTTCGCCAACTTAAGTGCCGTCGCCATTTCATTGTTGTCAAGTCTTCGCTGCAGTTCTGGGATTTCACATGCACGCCACTCTGGCCTATACTGGAACATAACATTGACTCTAGTCTCTGCGCCGAGATTTTCAACTATCCACTTCATGATCGGCTTCAGGCAACATTCCAGGTGGTTTGGCAGGACCAATGCCCGTATTATGAGTTCGCCTTGCTTCTTCGCCAACAGGTGATTACGCGTACAGGCCTGCCAGTACTTTGGTGCATCAGAAATCCTTTCAGCACAGTCGTCTGGCCCGTACTTGAAGTCCAGCAAGTAAACGTCGGCAAACCCTGCCAGAAGCTGAGCTGTCTCGGGACTATAGTAGCTGTTTGAATTCCAGACGACAGGGATGTTTACATTTACATGTTTGAACGTTTCAAACCACTGCAGCAGCCATGGCGTTGGCTCCCCTCCTACAAGGTTTGCGTTCCTGCAACCGTTTCGCCTCAGTTTTTCAACTTCTTTTGCCAGCTCTTCTGGCTTGTAGACTTCTCCCTTCTCGATCCATTGAGAGACCGCCCAGTTCTGGCAGTGCCTGCAACGCATCGTGCAGCCCATCGTGAAGATGGTTCCAGATGGCACAAGTTCAGGTTCTTCGCCCATGTGCTCGAAAATGCTTGAAACCTCTATTTCCAAACCGCACCTGCAATAGCCTCTTTCGCCCTTTACCCTGTTGGCTCCGCATCTCCGCGTGCAAAAATGGCATTCCTGAAGGATTCTGCCTGCGATTTCAGCTTTCAAGTCTAAGTAAGACTTCTGAGGGAAGGGCATTTGTTTGAGGTCTTTGGAACCTGCATCAATTCTGCGTTCGAACTCGTAGAACTGCTCAGTCAGGCTCTCATGCTTCTGCCAAAGTTGCTCTGTCAAATCGTTTTCACTGAATTGTGCAGGAAGCTTTCTGGCCATCATAAACTTCGCGGGCCTCTCATCCTGCATGACAGCGAAATATCTGGCCAAGCTTGTCTGTGCCTTCTTATCTTTCAACACCGCAGCGGCGTCGGGTCTCAGAATTCTCCACATGTTCAGCTCAATAACGCATTGGTATAAACACTGATTTATGTGATGAGATTTTTAGTTTAGAACAAGGCGCAAGGGTAGCCGTATCCGCTCGTGTGCAGTTTGCCTTTGATGGGCACATCGTGACCGCAGACGGGACAGCGTGAGTCCTTTGTCAGATTCCATTTTGTTATTTCAAAGCCATAACGCTTGATGACCAGCTCATTGCAGTTGGGACAGTACGTGTTTTCGCATGAATGGCCAGGCACATTTCCAATGTACACGTAGTTTAGGCCCGCGTCTTTTGCAGCGACGTACGCTTTCTCCAGAGTTTCGATTGAAGTTGCTGGAATCGTGGTCAGCTTGTAATCTGGGTGGAAGCGCAGTAAATGAAACGGCGTGTCCTTACCCAATGCGTCTTTTAACCATGTTGCGAGACCCTTTATTCGCTCCGTCGAGTCACCAGTTTTAGGGACAACTAAGTTCGTAACTTCTATGTGGATGTCGTTTCTCTTCATCTCTTTCAGCACTTCAAAGATCGGCTCTACCGACGGAACGGCTGAGAAGACCTTGTAGAATTCAGGGTCTGCACCGCCCTTGAAGTCTACCGTTGCTGCATCCAGATATGGTGCTATTGTTTTCACAGCCTCTGGCGTCATGTAGCCATTCGTCACGAAAGTATTGAAGAATCCTACTTGCCTCGCGAGCTTGGCTGTGTCATAGGCATATTCGAAAAATATTGTCGGTTCGGTATAGGTGTAGCTTACTCCTTGACAACCGTTGTCCCGCGCGGATTTAACGACTTCTTCGGGAGGAAAATGGTGGCCTGCTATCTCCTTTTCTTGGCTTATCATCCAGTTATCACAAAACTGACAGCGAAAGTTGCAGCCAACCGTGGCAATAGACATTACTAAGGAGCCAGGGTTAAAGTGTGAAAGCGGCTTCTTCTCTATGTGGTCTATACACGCAGATATTGCTTTGGAATAGTTTAGCGAAAAAAGTGAGCCGCCTTCGTTTTTTCTCACTAGGCAGAAGCCTGTACCGCTGTCGCTTATGAGGCACCTGCGGGCGCACAGATTGCATTTAACCTTTCCTTCTCCAGCCTTTTCGTACAGCATGGCTTCATGCAGTGACATTCGCTCTTCCCTTCCTAGCCTCAGTGTAAGTCTTTCCGCGGGTATATGATTTACTCGTTTACCGCTGCTTTCGGTGTTTCTTTGATTTCGAAGACAAACGGTGAAGCAGAGGTTTTCGCATCCAACTCGATGCAGAGTAAGCCTTCTAAGAGACCAGCTAAGATTTCAGGTTCACTTATAAATGGTGTTCTTATGAGTACGTACTTGTCTTTCAGGTAGAAGTCGCCGAAGCCTTGCACTCTAAGGCGCTTGAAGACTTCCTGCCATTTTTCGCGTTTTGACGTTTGAATCCCGAGTGTCGCTTCCATAGAGACTTTCAAAGCTTGACCCATTTGTAAGCCAATCTCACGTCCTTGCTCCTTTGGCGCGTGCTGGATGAGTATGTTGATCAGTTCCACGTTGATGAAGGCTACACGGCTTATGCCGCAGTAGTACTCTCCTGGGAAACGCCAGTCGTAGACGCCCATGCTTCTGTAGACGTCCAGCATTTTGGAGATGAGGGGTTTTATTCCAGGTTCTTTTCCTTCCTTGATCAGGGAGTCGACATATTCTCTTTCTTCCTTCTCTAAGATTATCGTCGTCCTTCTAGCTGATTGGTCGCTCTTCTTCATCATTTCCTCGAGTTTCTTCTCTTTGTCCTCTTGCATAACTGTTATATCTTTCGGCATATTTTATATGCTTTGCTGAACTCTGTCCATAACCGAACAACTTTTAACGTTCGATAGACACTTCTAAACTGCCGATGACGAGCCTAAATGTCTGAGAAGATGATGTACTCTAGGGTATCTGAGGCAAAAAACGCTTTTTGCTTAGGAAATAACCTTTTTCCTAATCAAATACCAAATGAGCATTAGACCAGCGGCAAAAAGAACAAACCCCGCCGTGACTGAAACAACATAACTTAGTTCAAGCATATTCACCAGCACGTACACCGCGTACGGTCCGCCGAAAGTCAGAATGGCTGCCAGCACTACAAGAAATGCTTTCCAATATTTTGAGCTCAGATCTAACCGACTTGAGCCTGCAGTTTTCTGTTTCTTTTCACTCATGAGCCCACTTTCCAATGATGACTTAAAATTGACGTTTTCTCTTATAACCCTTCCTTTACCTCATTTCCCAAAGCTTTCATGAGAAACTTGAACACTGAAAAACCTGCCCCGCGGTCTGCTTTGAACCCTGTTGTCGCGCCGAGCAAGCAGATGCCCTCTAAACCGCGTTCTTTCGCAAGCCCTAACATTAAGCCAGTAGCCCCCACAATCCTGCCCTTGCTATATATCACTGCACCTTTCTCCATGAACTCCAATGCAAGGCGAGGCGAAGTAGCAGCGACGTAAACTTGTGCCTTCTCTTCAGTAATCGGAACCCCACCGATCGTCACGATGAAGCTGCAATGCTGTTCCTCAACAAGATCTAATGCCTTACCACACACTTCATAATGTGCGACAACGTCGTCAAAAGAGGGTTGAGTGTCCCCTGTCATGATGATAAAATCGTTTTTCTCCATAGGCGCAGAATAGAACTCGTACCTTGGCAGATGACAAATCCCTTTAGAATTGACTGAGACGTAATCAGGAAAAGAAGGAGAATATAACTCCGCAAAGGGTTTCGCACCACAGAACCTTGTCAGAAGATGGGCAGCAATTTTTCCAACATTTCCGAAGCCTGGAAGGCCTTGAACGAATATCGGATTTTCAAGAGCTGGTTTGGAGGTCTGGCGGAAATACGGTCTATCCATCCTGCATGCACCAAGGTCGATAACGCGTGTGTGATACTAAAACGTTTTTGCAATGAGAATCCTAATATATTATAGGCTTGTATTTTCTAAAAGGATTCGAGAAGAGAGTTGTCAAGTGGAAAGGCAGCGGGGTGGGGTAGCCACGATTACCCAGTCGTATGGGGCACTGTGGTATGTAATTCAAGCGAAGCGATGCTGTTTGCGTCTGGCTATGTTCCACCTCTTGGGACTTATCTCGGGCCATCTTCTCCAAGACCGATACATTTGAATTGCCAGAGATTGGGCACGTCCATTGAATCCATTTGTCGCGACATTCTGAGCTTGACAAAGCTCGATTGGAACTCCTCTACGTTCAATACGAGATTGCCTGTCACAATTGGGGTGTCTAGAAAGGTGGGAGCTGTAATGGCAGAGATGGTGTCTGCAGGTGGTACTCCTCCTGCCAGCTATAGATTCTACATGTAACCTATTCGCGGTGTTGGACTTGAGCCCATTTGGGCGCTAGTCCGTAGAAGCTTGTTTCTCTTTGGGTAAGGGTCTTTTCGGCCCCCCATACATTATTGTATGCTAGTTTTTGGGAAATCTGACGTAACATAATGAAACATAATTTGCCATTTGCTATGTGTATGGTTTGAATTGCCATGCTTCTTTTTGTGAGTAGATTTTTCTTAGCATGTTTGTAGCTCTTTCCTTGTCCATTGACAGAAGTAGCTTTCCGATGTGTTTGCAGAACCTTTTAGAAGACAACATCTTACTCCAATCCGCACAATCATGCAAAATCGTCCTCGCTTCAAAGTCTATAACTATGTGATACTCTCTTATCGTAGCCTCCAACCGCTCATCCGATTCCCTCTCAATCTTCAACTCATCATCATTAATGCCCTTCGCCCTCTTCAGTCCATAGCACCCAGAAAAGCACACAACAAACCCTCAAAATCAAAGCATGCTTGAAAACTGTTTCATTATCCCTTTTAAGGATACTATAAGAACTGAAGGGACAGCTATTTATTCTCCAAGCTGTCAAAAAACGCTCTCAAGATAGCATATGCCTCTCCTTGGATTCGCTCCCGCAACCGCTCGTCTTCTGGCGCAAGAAAATAGGCAACTTGAAACGGTCCTTCAGACCTCACGCTTCTGAACTTCTCTTTTATTTCTTCCAGAGCCTCAGCAACAACAGGTTCGCCAATAAAACCGAGCACTTCCTCAGCCGCCTTCTTCGGTCCACCTCTATAATATCTCAAAACAAAGTAAATGTCGTAAGCATCTTTCTCCTTATACCGACCCTTCAAAGCCAAACCCTTCGTAGCCAAACTACCCACAACATCAGAAATCTTGGCCAACACTTTTGTCTCGGCTCCACTTGGCAACACACCACCAATATTATGTTCAAAGTTGTGAGAGAAAACGACGCTGGACCCGCGGATCACAACAGCCTGCAAATGCTTTTGCACTGCCAAGAACTTCTGAGGCGAAAGCCTCTTCACGACATCAGGTTCGCTGATAAAATCAACCTCAAGCTTGTATTCTACACCATCCAAAGGCGACTTGACGCTGCGATAAAACCTGTAAGGAAGCACCTCACCATCATCAGTAACGTAAGGCCTATATCCTCTCTTCTCAATCGAAGACACAATTGTTTCATAAACCTTCAAATCAATCAAACGAGGATTCAAAACAAAATCAATGTCAATGGAACCGCAATGCTGACCACCTTCGCCAAACTTCTCCAAAATGAAATACGGCGCCCAGCCGCCAGTCAGAACCAAATAATCCCTGTAACTTCCCAAAATTCTTAGAACTTCAATCAAAACACTTTTAGAAGATTCAGTTATGCTTTTGGAATACATCCCAATGTTCCAAACAGCAATCAAAACCACCTAAAACCCAATAATCTCCTTCCTCAAATGCTCAGCCGCTTCTCTTCCACGTGCAGGATAATTATACAAATCAACATACAACTGAACATTCGAAACAACACAGACCTCCTTAACCCGCTGAACCTTATAGAAGACACCTTCATCATACGGTTCAACAAGAAAAACATTACCACCCAACTCAGTCAACTGAAGACCAAGAAGCTCTTGCCAAGCACTCAGCTTTTCCGGATCAACATACAAGTGAATGTTAACGGGCCTAACATGAGGCGTCACCAACGAAGCGCCAGCCTGAAGCGTCAACGCATGCCTAAAACCATGTTCGCCCACAGCAGGTAGTTTCTTGACAAATTCATCCAAATCCATCTCCAAAGAATAATAGGCATTCACTCTATTCAGCAATGCAAAATTGTAATAGCCAGCCCACCTCGTCAACAATTCGCCAGGATTCATAACTGCAACCTTATTCGTTTCCGTCTGCCTACACAGTCCCATCCTTAACAAGGTCTTAACAACCCTAAACGTATGACCGTAACCTGTCTTCGCTTCTTTAGAAAGTCCAAGGATGCTCCACTGCTGCTTTGGTTTAGCCAAAAGCACACGCACGATTCTCGAGGCCATCAGTGAGAAAACATTCTGAACACTCATCAAGCACACCCTTTAAGAGTACTGTCCCTCAATTATATATACTGTCCCTAAAAAGGATAATCCAAAACGCTAGTAGGAGCATTCAGCATTTCATGGAAAGAATTTTGCAATCAAAATAACGTGGTTCCGGCTTCAGTAACAGTAACCTTCTCTATTTTCTTACACCAAGGAATTTTAGGCAGTCCCTTTGAAAGCTCCTCAAATATCTCCTTCTCAATTTCTTGATTTGACTTTTCAACACTTTCCTTGACGAGAGCAATAACAATGAGAGCTTTCTTGGACGTTTTTATATCTCTTCCTGCAACGCTCTATTCGATCGATTTGAGTGTGATGGAAGCAGATTATAGATTATTAACTATTTTGGTCAATTCGAATTCCGACATCGCCATACTTTCTAAAATATCAGTGTGATATAAATACGAGTCAGTGGACACTATGTCCAGGCGCGACTTATTACTAAAGTTTGGCAAATTTCTCGGATTTCATCCTTTTTTAGAGTAGATTTGCCGTAATGATGCTTATTTTTCATGTTTCTCGATCTCGATTTTATGTTATAAGTGCATTCAAAACCAAAATTTGCCAAAGTTTAGTTATATTATAAACTTGGCTCTTATATTTTTCCGCACA
>Ga0315268_10005564_pt1 | contig 13518 bp, 10 predicted proteins | sample C1_top_MG_FD_204535 | JGI IMG/M metagenome (GOLD analysis project Ga0315268, IMG submission 204535) | Sediment microbial communities from Yellowstone Lake, YNP, Wyoming, USA - C1_top | ecosystem: Environmental > Aquatic > Freshwater > Lake > Sediment | place: USA: Wyoming | collected 2017-08-01 | reverse complement strand
AAGCGTCTTCGTAGAACTTGGCGTCGTAGATGCGCAGGTTCGGCGCCGTCTTGTAGCCGGTGGCGTGTTCGAACCTGACGTCGGGGAATTCGGAAGCGACCTTGACCATCTGCTCCATGAAGCCGAACGACGTCGCGAAGATGATCTTGTTGCCTTGCGCTGCCAGGTCGCGAATGACGCGCTCGGCGTCGGCGCCCTCGGGCACTTTTTCGACGAAGGTGGTCTTCACCTTGTCGCCGAATTCGGCCTCGACCGCCTTGCGCCCCACGTCGTGCGCGTAGGTCCAACCGGCGTCGCCCACGGGTCCGACGTAAACCCAGGCCGCCTTGAACGGCTCGGCCTTTGGCGCTGCGGCGGGCGCCGCCTGCGCTGCCGGCTTGGCAGGTTCTTCCTTCTTGCCGCAGCCGACGAGGGCGGCAGCGCTGGCCAGGCAGGCGAACCCGCCCCATCTGAGCAATGAACGCTTGTTGAAAGTGAGCATGGAACGTGTCTCCTGTTGTGGTCCAAAAAAAGCGGCACTGAATTATGTGCCAGGGTGAAATGACTTGCCGAGCGAAGCGGGCATGTTGATGCGAATCCACGCCGGATTCCGGCTGATCAGCGCCAGCACCACGATCGTGGCCAGGTAGGGCAGCATCGCGAGCAACTGGCTCGAGACGTCGACGCCCGCGCCCTGGAGTGCGAACTGAAGCATCGTCACGCCGCCGAACAGATACGCGCCGAGCAGCACGCGCACCGGGCGCCAGGTGGCGAACGTGGTCAGCGCCAAGGCGATCCAGCCGCGCCCTGCCACCAGCCCCTCGACCCACAACGGGGCGTAGACGACTGAAAGAAAGGCACCTGCCACGCCGCACAGGGCGCCGCCGGCGATCACTGCGCCGAGCCGAATCCAGCGCACCTTGTAGCCCAGCGCATGCGCCGATTCAGGCGATTCGCCGATCGCGCGCAGCACCAGGCCGGCACGGCTGCGGTAGAGGAACCAGATGAGGGCGAACATCAAGCCGATCGCGAGGTAGACCATGGGGTGCTGCTTGAACAGGGCCGGCCCGAGCAGCGGAATGTCGGCCAACAGCGGAACCTCGAAGGCGCTGCGCTCGGCGAGCTTCTTGCCGACGAATTCGACGCCGACGAATGCCGAAAAGCCGTAACCGAACAGGCTCACGGCCAGCCCGGTCGCGTATTGGTTCGTGTTGAGCCAGATCACCAGCGCGCCGAACGCCGCGGCGAGCAGGCCGCCCGCCGCCGCGCCCGCCAGAAACGCCAGCGTATCGCTGCCGGTCGTGAACGCCGCGGCAAAACCGGCGATCGCCGCGACCAGCATCATGCCCTCGGCACCGAGGTTCAAGACACCCGCTTTTTCGTTCAGCAGCAGCCCCATGCCGGCGATCGCCAGCGGCGTTCCCGAAGCCAGCGTCGCAGCGATGAGCAGAGCAATTTCGTTCATGGTGTTCTCCTGGCATCAGAGCGGAGCCAGGTGCGAGCGCCGCAGCCGAATCCGATAGTGGATCAACGTGTCGCAGGCGAGCAGCAGCACCAGCAGCAGCCCCTGGAACACTCCCGTCAGCGCATTCGGCAGCCCGAGCCGCGACTGGCCGAGTTCACCGCCGATCAACATCATCGACAACAAGACGCCGGCAAACACGATTCCGAGCGGGTGCAGGCGACCGACAAAGCAGACAATGATCGCGGTGAAGCCCAGCCCGGTCGAAATATGCGGCGTGATCTGGCGCAGCGGGCCCGCGGCCTCCATCGCACCGGCCAGGCCGGCGAGCCCGCCGGAAATCATCATCGCGGTCCAGAGCGACGTCGACGCCGAGTAGCCCGCGTAACGCGCCGCGGCCGGGGCCAGGCCGCCCACCTGCAACTGAAAGCCGCGAAACATTCGAAACATGAAGACCCACATCAGGGCCACCGCCGCAAGCGCCACCAGAAAGCCCACATGCAGCCGCGTGCCCGTGAGCAACGTGGGCAACCAGGTCGATGCGTCGAAGGTCTTGGTCTGCGGGAAGTTGAAGCCCTGCGGGTCTTTCCAGGCGCCGAACACGAGGTAGTTGACGAGTTGCTGCGCGACATAGACGAGCATCAGGCTGACCAGGATCTCGCTCGCATTGAACTTGTCGCGCAGCACTGCCGTGATCGCGGCCCAGGCCATGCCGCCGAGAACGCCGCCGAGCAACACCAGCGGCACGGCGATCATCTTCGGCAGCACGATGCCGTGCGTCGTCAACCACAGCGCGACGCCGCCGCCGGCCAATGCGCCGAGCAGGTATTGCCCTTCGGCGCCGATGTTCCAGACGTTGGAGCGGTAGCACACGGCCAGGCCGAGCGCGATCACGATCAGCGGCGTGGCCTTGAGCAGCACCTCGCTCACCTGGCGCAAACCGTTCAAGGGTTCGACGAAGAAGATGCCCAGGCCCTTCATCGGGTCCTTGCCGAGCGCAAGGAACAAGAGCGCGGCAATGACCGCGGTCAGCGCCAGGGCGATCAACGGCGACGCCGCCGACATCGCCTTCGATGGTTGCGGGCGCGCTTCAAGCATGAGCATGTTGTTCTCCTTCGCCGGTTCCGGCCGCGCCCGCGTAGCTGCTGGCCGCCCTGGCGGCCGGGCCGCCCACGGCGCTCGCCTGCCCTTCCTCGCTCGCCTGCCCTTCCTGCCACAGGCCACTCATCCATTCGCCGATGCGTTCGATCGACGCCTGCGCAGTCGCGATCGAGGGTGACATTCGCCCCTGGGCGATGACGATCAGCCGATCCGAGATCTCGAACAATTCGTCGAGCTCCTCGCTCACCACGAGCAGCGCGCAGCCGGCGTCGCGCAGTTTCAGCAACTCGCCACGAATCAATGCGGCGGCGCCGACGTCGACACCCCAGGTCGGCTGCGAGACGATCAGCAGCTTCGGGTTCGCGTCGATCTCGCGGCCGACGATGAACTTCTGCAAGTTGCCGCCCGAGAGCGACTTGGCCGCGGCCTGCGTGCCCCCGGCCTTGACGTTGAAGCGGGCAATCAGGTGTGCGGCGAGCAGGCGCACCCTGCCGGTGTCGATCCAGCCCCAGCGGTTCACGGCCTCGGTGCGCGTCAGCATCGTGTTCTGCGCCAGCGACAGGATCGGCACAGCGCCGCGCCCGAGCCGCTCTTCCGGCACGAAATGCAGCCCCTCCTTGCGCCGCCGCCGAGGCGAATGGTTGCCGATCGCCTTGCCGAAGAGCGTGATCGAAGCGGGCGCGGCGCGCACGTCTTCGCCCGACAGCGCCGCCATCAATTCCTGCTGGCCGTTGCCCGAGACACCCGCCACGCCGACAATCTCGCCGGCGCGCACGTCGAAGCTGATGCCTTGCAGGTTCATGCCGAACTGGTCGAGCTTGGGCAACGACAGTTGCTTCACCGCAAACACCGTCGCCCCGGCCGCCGATGCCTTGTGCTGCAACTCGGGCGGTTCGGCGCCGATCATCAGGCGCGACAGGCTCGCATTCGTTTCCTGCGTCGGGTCGACCTCGCCGGTGACCTTGCCGCCACGCAATACCGTGCAGTGGTGGCACAGGGCGCGGATCTCGTCGAGCTTGTGGCTGATGTAGAGAATCGAACAACCATCGGCCGACAACTGGCGCAGTGTGACGAAGAGTTTTTCCACGGCCTGCGGCGTGAGCACCGAGGTCGGTTCATCCAGGATCAGCAGTTTGGGCGAGGTCAGCAAGGCGCGCACGATTTCGACGCGCTGGCGCTCACCGACGGACAGCGTGTGCACCGGGCGCAGCGGCTCGACATCCAGGCCATAGGCGGCAGCCACCTTGCCGATGCGTGCCGTCACTTCCGGCAGCGTGATCTCCTTGCCCAGGCCGAGCCATACGTTCTCGGCGGCGGTGAGCGTGTCGAACAGGCTGAAGTGCTGGTACACCATGCTGATGCCGAGAGCGCGCGCGGCCGCCGGGCTCGCGACCTGCACCACCTGGCCGTTCCAGCGGATCTCGCCTTCGTCGGGCCGCACCGCGCCGTAGATCATCTTCATCAGCGTCGACTTGCCGGCACCGTTTTCGCCGAGCACGGCGTGGATCTCGCCCGGCTTGACGCGCAAGCTGACCTTGTCGTTCGCCCTGACGGCCGGGTACTGCTTGCTCAACCCCGTGAGTTGCAGACGCAACGCTTGTTCTGATTCCATGCTTGTCTCCTGCCGCGATTCAACCCTTGCCGAAACGCTTGTATTGCGTGATCCCGGTGCAAGCGCCGCAGCGTACCCGATGCGGTGCCGCGCTTGCCCGGGATGCCTTGTTGCCTACCCTTGTTTCACCCCCGCCACGTACGCCGCCACCAGGCAACGCTCGTCACTCAACGTGATCCAACAAAACACGCGCTCGTGGAGCTCGCGCGCGGCCGCGATGCGGCGCTGCGCCACTTCACCCACGCCCCAGTCCCAGACGCAGACATCGGCGGCGCGCCCGGCATCGAAGCTGCCGATCTCGTGCTCGAGTTGCAGCGCCGTTGCCGCGCCGCGTGTCGCCGCGTGCAGCATGGCCCAGGCGCTGAGCCTGCGCCCGGCCATCGCCTGCACCTTGTAGGCGTCGGCCATGGTGCGTTGCATCGACAAGCTCGTCCCGCCGCCGACGTCGCTCGCCAGGCTCACGGCGACGCCGGCATCGGCGCTGCGCTGCCAGTCGAGCAAGCCGCTGCCGAGAAACAGGTTCGACGACGGGCAGAACGCGATCTGCGCCTGCGCCGACTGCAGCCGCGCGCGGTCGGCGTCGTCGAGCCAGATGCCGTGCGCGAGCACCGAGCGGCGGTGCAACAGACCGGCGTCTTCATACACGTCAAGATAGCTGCGTGCCGCGGGAAACAGCTCGGCGACCCAGGCCACTTCGGCGCGGTTTTCGGCGACATGGGTCTGCATGTACAGCGTCGGATCGCTGGCACACAGAGCCCCGGCCATCGCCAGTTGGCGCGGCGTGCTGGTCGGTGCAAAGCGCACCGTCACCGCATAACTGTTGCGGCCGCTGCCGTGCCAGCGCGCGATCAGGTCGCGGCAGTCGCGTTCGGCAAGTTCGACATCGTCGCGCAGGCCGTCGGGCGCATTCCGGTCCATCAGCACCTTGCCCGCAATCATGCGCATGCCGCGCTCGGCCGCCGCGCCGAACAGGGCATCGACCGACGTCTTGTGCGAGGTGGGGAAGACGACGGCGGCGGTTGTGCCATGGGCCAGCAGCGCGTCGAGAAAGCGCGCCGAGCCGGAGCGCGCCAGCTCCGCGTCGGCCCACGCGCGTTCCGCGGGAAAGGTGTAGGTGTTGAGCCAGTCGAGCAATTCGGTGCCGTAGCTGCCGATCACGTCGAGCTGCGCGCTGTGCACATGGGTGTCGATGAAACCGGGCAGGATCAGGCGCCCGCTGTGGTCGATTCGCTGCCAGCTCGGATCCGGCATTTGCGCCGCCGGTTGCGCCGAGATGATGCGCCCGTTCTCGATCAGCAGCCAATGGTCGGCGCGCCAGCGCACGCCGTGCATCGAGGTGGCGTCGAGTGCCGGCGCGGCGCTGAAGTCGAGCAGGTCGCCACGCAAGGCCAGGCGCTGGGTGGCAGTGGCGGCGGGCGACATGCGGCGAGGCTGTGGGTTGGGTCAACGTTGCGAGGCGTCGCGAGCCGAGTTCAGGCCGTGCGCACGCCACGCCGGCGCGGCATGGCGTGCGAGCACAGGTTCGAAGCGACATCGCGCACCTGTTCGCGCAGCCGCTTGCGCTCTGCGCGCGCGGCCGGATGCTTGCTGTTCAGCCGCATCGCGGCAGGCGATATGCTGCGTTCGATGGTCAAGGTGTGCAGGACCCGGATGAGCAACCACTCGATCTTGTCGAATTCGGCGCGGTGAGGCATGTCGAAGGAATGATAGGCACTATGCTCCAACCCATATAGCATTTCGCCACCGAAAGATATACCTTATGGGCCAGCGCACAGCAGGCGCGAACCAGACATCCGGGAAAGTCCCCATGCAAACCCGACCGATCCGCTTCTTCCACCAGGGTGCCATCGTCGAGGTGCCGCCGCTGACTCCCTCACGCAGCGTGCTCGACTGGCTGCGCGAGGACGCGCACTGCACCGGCACGAAAGAAGGCTGCAACGAGGGCGACTGCGGCGCGTGCACGGTCGTCATCGGTGAACTGGCGCCGCCCGGCGCCCGCGGCACGCTCGACGGCCTGGCACTGCGCACCGTGAATGCCTGCATCCAGTTCTTGCCGACGCTGGACGGCAAGGCGCTGTTCACCGTGGAAGACCTGAAACGCGTTGGCGCTGCGTCGGGTGTCTCCGGTGCCTCGGGCGCTTCAAGCTCTTCGGGCGCGATGGCGCTGCACCCGGTACAGCAGGCGATGGTCGATTGCCATGGCTCGCAATGCGGCTTCTGCACGCCCGGCTTCGTGATGTCGTTGTGGTCGACCTACGAGCGCGCCAGCGCCAACGGCCAGCGGCCGACGCGGCAACAACTGGCCGACGAGCTGTCGGGCAACCTGTGCCGCTGCACCGGCTACCGGCCGATCCTCGACGCCGGCCAGCGCATGTTCGACCTGCCCGCGGCACGCCTGGCGACGGCGCCGGTGATCGCCGCGCTGCGCGAATTGCAACGAGACCCGGCGCTGGACTTTCGCGCCCCGGCCGCGGCGGGGGTCGACGGCGCAGGCAGCGGCGCACGCTTCGTCGCGCCGAGGTCGCTCGATGCGCTGGGCGCGTTGCGCGCCGAGCTGCCGGGGGCGACGCTGCTCGCGGGTTGTACCGACATTGGCCTGTGGGTCAACAAGCAGTTCCGCGAGCTCGGCGACATCATCTACGTCGGCGAGGTCGAAGAACTGAAGCGCATCGAAACCCGCGGCGGTGAGATCAGGATCGGCGCCGGTGCCTCGCTCGAAGAGGCCTGGCGCGTCCTGGCGCTGCGCTGGCCGATGCTCACCGACGTCTGGCTGCGCTTTGCGTCGCCGCCGATTCGCAACGCCGGCACGATGGGCGGCAACGTCGCCAACGGCTCGCCGATCGGCGATTCGCCCCCGGCGCTGATGGCGCTGGACGCACAGATCGAGCTGCGCAGGGGCCGAAGCGTGCGCCGCATGGCTTTGACCGAGTTCTACGTCGACTACATGAAGAGCCGGCTCGAAGCAGGCGAGTTCATCCAGGCTCTGGTGATCCCGGCGTTGCCCGCTGCGCGGCAGGTGCGTTCATACAAGATCAGCAAACGCTTTGACTGCGACATCTCGGCGCTGTGCACCGGTTTTGCGATCGAACTCGACGCCGGCAAGGTGACGCAGATCAGGCTTGCGTATGGTGGCATGGCGGCGATCGTGAAACGCGCGGCGCACGCCGAAGCCGCCTTGCTCGGCAAACCCTGGAACGAAGCCAACGTCGCCACGGCGCAAGCCGCGCTCGAGCGCGACTTCAAGCCGCTCACCGACATGCGCGCCAGCGCCGGCTATCGTTTGCAGGTCGCGCAGAACCTGCTGCAACGCTTCTGGCTGGAGACGCGCCCCGATGCGCCGCTCGACATCAGCCACACCAGCGTCTGGAGCGTGATGCCGCACGACGTGCATGGCCTGCAAGGAGCGTGACATGAACAAGCCGATCGAAGCCTTGTTGCTGCAACCCGCCGAGGCGTTTGCCGACTACCGCAAGAACGGCGCCGCGCGCATCGACGCCGGCAGCGAGGCCGCGGCCTGCGAGCGCGGCGCGCGCGTCGGCATCAGCCGGCCACACGAATCGGCGCATTTGCACGTGGCCGGCGAGGCCGACTACATCGACGACCTGCCCGAGTTGAGCGGCACGCTGCACGCCGCGCTCGGCCTGTCACCGGTGGCGCGCGGGCGCATCACCGGCATGGCGCTGGAGCGGATCCGCGCGCTGCCGGGTGTCGTGGCGGTGCTGAGCGCCGCCGACATCCCCGGCGTCAACGACTGCGGCTCGATCATTCACGACGACCCGATCCTGGCCGAACTCAGCGTCAACGCCGACGGCAGCTGCAGCGGCGAAGTGCGCTACCTCGGCCAGCCCGTGTTCGCCGTGATCGCGCGCACGCGTGATTGCGCGCGCCGCGCCGCGGCGCAGGCGAAGGCGGTGTTGACGATCGAGCCCGAGCCGCCGGTGATCACGCCGCAAGCCGCACATGCACTCGGCCAATACGTACTGCCGCCAATGCACCTGACGCGCAGCACGCGCGACGGCGGCGCGCGCGCGGCGATCGCCGCCGCACCGCACCGCCTGCGCGACACGTTCGAGGTCGGCGGCCAGGAGCAGTTCTATCTCGAAGGCCAGATCTCGTACGCGATCCCGCAGGAAGACGACACCTTGCTCGTCCACTGCTCGACGCAGCACCCGAGCGAAATGCAGAGCCTGGTCGCGCACGCGCTGAAGCTGCACGCGCACAACGTGCAGGTCGTGTGCCGGCGCATGGGCGGCGGTTTCGGCGGCAAGGAGTCGCAATCGGCGCTGTTCGCGTGCGTGGCAGCGATTGCCGCGATGCGCCTGCGCCTGCCGGTGAAGCTGCGCCTGGACCGCGACGACGATTTCCTGATCACCGGGCGCCGCCACTGCTTCTGGTACGAATACGAAGTCGGCTACGACGACCAGGGCCGCGTGCTCGGCGCCGAAGTCACGCTGGTCTCGCGCGCCGGACATTCGGCCGACCTGTCGGGACCGGTGATGACGCGCGCGCTGTGCCACTTCGACAACGCATACTGGCTGCCCGACGTCGCGCTGCACGGTTATTCGGGCAAGACGAATACGCAAAGCAACACGGCGTTTCGCGGCTTCGGCGGGCCGCAAGGCGCGATCGCGATCGAGAACATCATCGACTCGATCGCGCGCAAACTCGGCCGCGACGCACTCGAGGTGCGCAAGATCAACTTCTACGGCCAAGGACAAAAGACACCGTACGGCCAGGACGTGACCGACAACGTCATCCACGAGCTGGTGCGCGAACTCGAAACCAGCAGCGACTACCGTGCGCGCTGCAACGCGGTGCAGGCCTACAACCGGCAAAGCCCGGTGCTCAAGCGCGGCATCGCGCTCACTCCCCTCAAGTTCGGCATCTCGTTCAACGTCAAACACTTCAATCAGGCGGGCGCGCTGGTGCACGTCTACACCGACGGCTCGATCCTCGTCAACCATGGCGGCACCGAGATGGGCCAGGGCTTGAACACCAAGGTCGCGCAAGTCGTCGCGCACGAACTCGGCGTCGGCTTTGAGAGCGTGCGCGTGACGGCCACCGACACCCACAAGGTGGCGAACACCTCGGCCACCGCGGCATCGACGGGCAGCGATTTGAACGGCAAGGCGGCCCAAGACGCGGCGCGCCAGATCCGCGAACGCCTTGCCGCATTTGCCGCGGCGCGTTGGGGCGGAGCGCCAGCCGACGTGCGGTTTGCGAACGACCGGGTCAACGTCAACGGCAAATCGATCGCATTCGCCGAAGTCGTGAACATTGCGTACACCGAGCGCGTGCAGCTCTGGAGCGACGGCTTCTACGCGACCCCGGGCTTGAGCTGGGACCGCGAAACGCTGCAGGGCCGGCCGTTCTACTACTTCGCCTATGGGGCAGCCGTCAGCGAAGTCATCGTCGACAGCCTCAGCGGCGAATGGAAACTGCTGCGTGCCGATATCTTGCACGACGCCGGCAAGTCGCTGAACCCCGCCGTCGACATCGGACAGGTCGAAGGTGCGTTCATCCAGGGCATGGGTTGGTTGACGATGGAAGAACTGGTCTGGCACCCGGTGACCGGGCTGCTGACGACGCATGCGCCGAGCACCTACAAGATCCCGACCGCGAACGACTGCCCGCCGGTGTTCAACGTGCGGCTGTTCCAGGGCGACAACGTCGAAGACACGATCCACCGCAGCAAGGCCACCGGCGAGCCGCCGCTGCTGTTGCCGTTTTCGGTGTTCTATGCGATTCGTGACGCAGTGTCGGCGCTGGGCCAACACAAGGTCGACCCGCCGCTCTCGGCGCCGGCGACGAGTGAATCGATCCTGCGCGCAATCACGGCGGTGCGGGCCCGAGCGGCGGGCTGAGAGGCTGAGAGGCAATCGGATGCACACGCGTGAGACCATAAAAAGGGCCCAATCTAGGCGCAAAACGCAGCCGGGCCGGTGGCCCGGCGAGCATTTGCAACGACGAGTGGGCCCTTTTTATGGTCTCACCCTTCGGGCCGAGGCACCCGAGGGCACTGGGGGGCGTTGCGCCGCTTGCCCAGGCGCAAGCCTGGGCGGCGCGACGCGCCTACCCCAGTGCCCTCGGGTGCCTCGGCGCGTGTGCATCCGATTGCCTCTCAGCCTCTGAGCCGCTCGCCGCCGTGGCCACGCTGCGCGACACTGCTGCCGCCTGGCTCGCGCACGGGCAATCCGCGATCCTGGTCGAGGTGCGCGAAGCGCGTGGCTCGGCGCCGCGCCAAGCCGGCACCCGAATGCTCGTCAGCGCTGCGGACTTTGCCGGCAGCGTCGGCGGCGGGCACCTCGAATGGCAAGCGATCGCCACTGCGCGCTCGATGCTGGACCAAGCCGAGCTTGCCCCGAGCAGCCAGCACTACCCACTCGGTCCTGCCCTGGGCCAATGCTGCGGCGGCGCCGTCACACTCGGCTTTTCGCGGCTCGACGCCAGCGCGCTGAATGCCTGGCCAGAGCCTCAGCCGCGCTTCGAGCTGCAGCTTTACGGCGCCGGCCATGTCGGGCGTGCCATCGTGCGTGCGCTCGCTCCGCTGCACGTGGGCGTGGACTGGATCGACGAGCGCGAAGAAGAATTCGGGGGCGATGCACTCGCGCCACTCGGGCCACTCGCGTCATCCGCGTCACTCGCATCACCCGCGTCACTCGCGCCACTCGCAGGGCCGAACGCGCTGATCCGCACCCTTTGCGTCGACACCGTCGAAGCCGAGGTGCGCAATGCCCGCCCGGGAGCGTTCTATCTCGTGTTGACGCACCAACACGACCTCGACCTGAGAATCACCGAGGCGATACTTCGACGCGGCGATTTCGCCTACCTCGGGTTGATCGGCTCGAAGACCAAGCGCCAGCGCTTCGTGCATCGCTTCGAGCAGCGCGGGATCGCTGCGGAGTCGATCGCGCGCATGACCTGCCCGATAGGAGTGCCCGGGATCACGGGCAAGGAGCCTGAAGTGATTGCTGCCGCGGTGGTGGCCCAGTTGCTGCAGGTGGCCTCGCGCGCTGAATCACCACAAGTCAAAGAATCAACAGCGCCCGAAAATCATTGACGTTGGTGAATGTCGGCCCGCTGACGACCAGGTCGCCGAGCGGCTTGAAGAAGTTGTAGGCGTCGTTGCGATCCAGGAACTCGCTCGCCTTCAGCCCGAGTGCCGTGGCGCGGGCCAGCGTGTCGGGTGTGAGCAGCGCGCCCGCGTTGTCTTCGACGCCGTCGATGCCGTCGGTGTCGGCGGCGATCGCGTACACGCCTTCCTGCCCTTGGAGCGCGATCGCACAGCCGAGCAGGAACTCGCTGGCGCGCCCGCCCCGGCCGTGGCTGCTGGAGCGCAGGGTCACCGTGGTTTCGCCGCCGCTGAGAATCACACAGGGCCTGGCGAACGGAACCCCGCGCCGCGCGACGCAGCGCGCGAGCGCGGCGTGGACCTTGCCGACGTCGCGCGACTCACCCTCGATTTCGTCGCTCAGGATGTGCGCGGCAACGCCCGCGGCTCGGGCGCGCGCGGCGGCGGCTTCGAGCGATTGCCACGGCGTCGCGATCAGGTGCACGCGGTTGCCGCTGAAGCGCGGGTCACCCGGTTTCGGCGACTCGAATTCGCCGCTCTCCAACCCGGCGCGCGCGGCGCGGGGAACGTCGATCGCGTAGCGCGCGAGGATGCGCAGCGCGTCGGCGCAGGTGCTGCTGTCGGCAATGGTCGGGCCGCTGCCGATCACTTCAGGCGCATCGCCCGGCACATCGGAAATGAGCAGCGTCACCACTTGCGCCGGGGCGCAGCGCGCGGCGAGGCGCCCACCCTTGATCGCAGAGAGGTGTTTGCGCACGCAGTTCATCTCGTCGATCGCCGCGCCGCTTTTCAGCAGCGCCTGGTTGATCGCGCGTTTCTCCTCGAGCGAGATGCCCGCCGCCGGCATCGTCAACAAGGCCGAGGCGCCACCCGAAATCAGGCACAAGACGAGATCGTCGGCACTCAGGCCTTGGGTCAGGTCACGGATGCGTTGCGCGGCGCGTTGGCCGGCGGCGTCAGGCACCGGGTGTGCGGCCTCGACCACTTCGATGCGCCCGGGGCTCGCCTTGTACCCCGGCGGCACATGCTGATAGCGGGTGACGACGAGGCCGGACAAGGGCTTGTCGCCGGGCCAGAGCGCGTCCACCGCAGCGGCCATCGCGCCGCCGGCCTTGCCTGCACCGAGCACCAGGGTACGGCCTTTCGGCGGCGATGGCAGATAGGCCGCGGTGTTCTGCGCCGGCAGCGCGCGCGCCACGGCGGCGTCGAACAGACTGCGCAAGAACTGGCGCGGGTTGGTCGGCGCAGGTGGCATGGTCATGGCGTCCGGTCGTTGGCCTGTGGTTGGTCTGTGACCCCGGCAAAGGCTGCGATGGCGGTCAGGTTCAACCCTTCGCCACTTCGTGGTTCGCCATCACTTCAAGCGCCTTGACGATTGCCGAGTGATCCAGGTTCTGCCAGCCGTTGGCGGCGCAAGCCTGCATCAATTGCGCGACACCGGCAGTCTGCGGCAGCGCGACGCCGAGTGCACGCGCGCCGGCCAGCGCCAGGCTCAGGTCCTTCTGGTGCAGGCCGATTCGAAACCCCGGGTTGAATGTGCGCTTCACCATGCGCTCGCCGTGCACCTCGAGGATGCGGCTCGCCGCAAAGCCGCCCATCAGCGCCTTGCGCACGCGCTCCGGGTCGGCGCCGGCCTTGCTCGCGAACAGCAGCGCTTCGCCGACCGCAGCGATGTTCAGCGCGACGATGATCTGGTTCGCCACCTTGGCGGTCTGGCCGTCGCCGTTGCCCCCGACCAGCGTGATGTTCTTGCCCATCAGCTGGAACAGCGGCAGCACGCGCTCGAACGTGGCCTGCGAGCCGCCGACCATGATCGAGAGTGTTCCCGCCTTCGCCCCGACCTCTCCGCCCGAGACCGGCGCATCGAGGTATTCGCAGCCGAGCGCGTTGATCTTCTGCGCGAACTCCTTGGTCTCGATCGGCGAGATCGAACTCATGTCGACGACGGTCTTGCCCCGGGTCAGGCCAGCGGCGAGGCCATCTTCGGCGAACAGCACCTTGGCGACGTCGGGGGTGTCGGGCACCATGACGAAGATGATGTCGGCGTGCTCGGCGACTTCGCGGTTGCTGCGGCACGCTTTCGCCGTCGTCGCGGCGATCGCATCTGGCAATTTGCCATGCGTGTTGACGAACAATCTGTGCCCGGCGGCGATCAGGTGCGCCGCCATCGGCGCGCCCATGATGCCCAGGCCGACGAAGCCCAGTTTCAGCGATTCAGTGGCCATGAATTTCTCCGGATTGTTGTTTCAGTGGCGGCGCGCGCGCTGCAGCCACGCAAGGCCGGCCTCGGTG
>Ga0315268_10005563_pt1 | contig 13522 bp, 11 predicted proteins | sample C1_top_MG_FD_204535 | JGI IMG/M metagenome (GOLD analysis project Ga0315268, IMG submission 204535) | Sediment microbial communities from Yellowstone Lake, YNP, Wyoming, USA - C1_top | ecosystem: Environmental > Aquatic > Freshwater > Lake > Sediment | place: USA: Wyoming | collected 2017-08-01 | reverse complement strand
GTCGGTGTCGGTTTTCGAGAAAACCGAGATTTCATGCGCTTTACAGCCCGATATGAACAGAACCATTTCATCAGCCACAGATAACCAGTTGATGTTGTTTGATTTTTAACCGGACACTACTGAAATTAAGGGCATCGCCGCTTTGCCCCGCATCGGGGTCGCATCCATCGGCGCAAAGCGCCGAAGGAACCACCTGCTCTGCCCTCCGCTGTGGCTACTTATGCACGCCCAGCTTTTCGCGCCAGCCCGGGTACAGTTTGTCCGCATCGCCGGGGAAAGACTCGAACGCGCGCGCGAATTCCTTATGCCCCTTGGCATATTGAATCGGATCGGCGCCGGACTTCCAGCACTCATAGGATTGACGCAGAGAGATCGCGCCCGCTGCCGGGGAGTCGATGTGCCCGTATGCGCCGCCACCGGAAGTATTGATCACGTTGCCATGGCCCAGATTCTCGAAGAAACCGGGCAGACGCAATGCGTTCATGCCGCCGGAGATGATCGGGGTGGTGGGCTTCATGCCGTACCATTTCTGGTAGTAGACCGGACCCTGACACTCGTCGCGCTCGATCATGTAGGCGATGATTTTGTCATCGGCATCGCCTTCCATCTTGCCGTAGCCCATCGTGCCGACGTGGATGCCGGAAGCACCCTGCAGGCGGGACATCTTGGCCAGCACGAAGGCGGTGTAACCGCGCTTGGAAGAAGGCGAAGTCACGGCGCCGTGACCGGCGCGGTGGTAGTGCAGGTACTGGTTGGGGTACTGGCGGCGGGCAGTGGTGACCATGCCGGGACCACCGACGTAGCCGTCGACCAGGAATGCTACCTTGTCGGCATCCGGTCCGAACGTTTCCAGGATGAAGTCGGCGCGGGCGAGCATTTCATAGTGGTCGTCTGCCGTGATGTTGGCGGAGAACAGCTTGGCCTGGCCGGTTTCGTCCTGGGCGCGCTTCATTGCGTCGTACACCAGCGGGATTACTTTCTTGGATGGGCAGAACACCTGGTTGCCTTGTGGCTCGTCGTTCTTGATGAAGTCGCCGCCCAACCAGAACTGGTAAGCTGCCTTGGCAAACGGCTCGGGGCGCAGACCCAGTTTCGGCTTGATGATGGTGCCGGCGATGTAGCCGCCATTTTTTATTGGACGGCCAAGAATGCGCCACAGGTCGGAGATGTCCTTGGATGGACCATCGAACAACTGGATAGCGCGCTCGGGCACGTAGAAGTCGATCATCTTGGCGTGCTCGATATCGCCCATGCCCTGGTTGTTGCCGATGGCCAGCGTCAGGAAGGAAACCAGCATCATGCGGCCGTCGGTAATGTTGCGATCGAACAGGTCGATGGGATATGCGATACGCATATCTTCGGTGGCTTCGTCGATGTGATACACCAGCGCGTCCACGCCCTTGGTAAATTCGTCGGTGGTGCTAACTTCGACGTTGGTGCCGGTAGACGACTCGGCCGCGAAGTGGGCGGCGGCTTCCAGGTAGCCGTGGCCGGCTTTGGGCTTCATTTTGTAGGCGACGAGGATGTGTTTCTCGCCTTTGATCAGATCCGCTTCTTTCAAACTCAGATCCGCATAACGATTCGATTGATCCATTGCTTCTTTCTCCTGTGTCAACGATTAAAATGAAATTCGATAATTACTGTGGAGCGAACTATAGGATCGTAATTCCATAAATAACAGTCAATTGTTTTTATAAGAACCATAAGAAACACTTATAGTTTGATATACTGATAACAATCCATTCAGACGCATTGCCCTCATGCTGCATTTTACTTTACGACAGCTGCAAGTATTTGAAAAAGTGGCCAACCACTTGAACTACTCGCGCGCCGCCAAGGAGCTGTACCTCTCACAACCTGCGGTGTCGATGCAGATCAAGCAACTGGAAACCAGCATCGGCCTGCCGCTATTCGAGCAGATGGGCAAAAAGATTTTTCTCACCGAAGCCGGACGCGAGCTGTTTCACTACGCCAGAAATATCGCCCAACAGCTTGCCGAAATGGAAGCCGTGTTCGGCGAAATGAAAGGGCTGGGACATGGCAAACTCACGCTGTCGGTGGTGAACACCGCCAACTATTTCACCCCCCAACTGCTCGCAAAATTCTGCCAGCGGCATCCCGGCATCAATGTGATCCTGCAAGTCGCCAACCGCGATGCCGTGCTGAAACAACTTGCCGACAACAGCACCGACCTGGCCATCATGGGGCAACCGCCCGATGGCCTGGACCTCAGCGCCGAGTCTTTCCTGGACAACCCGCTGGTGGTGATCGCCGCGCCCGGCCATCCGCTCGCCAAACTCAAGCTGGTCAAATTTGACCGGCTCGCAGAGGAAATTTTCCTGTCGCGTGAAAAAGGCTCCGGCACCCGCAGCGCGATGGAACGCGTATTCGCACAGCATAAGATTCAGCCTCGCATCAGCATGGAAATGGAAACAAACGAAGCCATCAAACAAGCAGTTCGGGCCGGTATGGGACTGGGCATCCTGTCGCTGCACAGCATCGAACTGGAACTCGAGACCAAACGGCTCGTCATGCTCAACGTCGAACACTTCCCGCTGCTGCGCCACTGGTTCGTCGCACATCGCAGCAACAAACGGCTTTCCGGCGCGGCATTGGCATTCAAGGAGTTCCTGCTGACCGAGGCGAAGAAAATACTAGCGCCACGCTGAAGCGCTCTGCACGAACCCGTTGAACCATCCAGCTAAACACCGGCCGGATTTTGAAAAATCAGACTGCTCCGCGCTACACACCTATAAAATCTGCGCCGCTTCTGCAAATGACAGACGCGGATTGCGCGGGAACATTTTGGCGTGGTCGCCATAACCGAGGTTGATCAGGAAGTTGGATTTGACCTTGCCGTCCGGAAAAAACTCCTTGTCCACTTTCGCGTTGTCAAACCCGGACATCGGCCCGGCATCCAGTCCCAGCGCGCGTGCCGCGAGGATCAGATAGGCGCCCTGCAGCGTGCCGTTGCGGAACGCGGTAGTGTCGATCAATGCCTGGTTGCCGGCGAACCACGAACGCGCATCGGCTTGCGGAAACAGTTTCGGCAGCTTTTCATGGAATTCGGTATCGTGCGCGATGATCGCGGTGACCGGCGCGGTGCGGGTCTTGTCCACGTTGCCCGGCGCCATTGCCGACAGCAGACGCTGCTTCGCTGCTTCGCTGCGCACGAACACGATACGCGCCGGACTGGAATTGGCGCTGGTCGGCGCCCACTTCATCAGGTCGTAGATCTGGTGCAGCAGCGCATCGCTGACCGGCTTGTCCAGCCATACGCTATGGGTGCGCGCTTCACGAAAAATAATATCCAGACTGCGATCATCGAGTTGCATGTTTTTTTCTCCTTTATTGCTTTGGTTGCCACGGCTCACAGGCTCTGTGACGCCCTGCGCGTTACGCCGGTTGATTTTTCTGCAGGAAGAACTCGCCGGTCCATTTACCCGCTTTATAGTCGATCGTCAGCCGTTTCGGAACGAAGGCATCCGGCTTGACGATGGGAAAATCCTCCAAAGGAGGTGCGCCTTCGAAATCGCTTATGCGGCAAGCCTTGGTCATCACCGGACGAAACCCGATTTTCAATCGCGGCGCAGCCAGGGCAAAATTTCCCGCCTGCGCGTCCCGCCCGAACCGCACCGCTTTTCTGATCAGGCAACTGAAATACAGCTCCATTTCGACCAGCAATGGCTCGGCCAATTCCTGCAACTTTTTATCGGCGGACGAACTCCACTCCACCAGAACTTTTTTGCCAAGAATCTCGACTGTTGATTTCATGTTCCATCCTCCTTGTGGTTCGTAGTTCGTAGGTTGGGTGGAGCGTAGCGATACCCAACAAAATGTGGCGAACAACAACGATGGGTATCGCTACGCTCAACCCATCCTACGCTTGCTACGCTTGCTACGCTTGCTGGATAAATTGTCCCGGTTTCCACTTCAACCGATTCAGAATTGAGAGCGGGTAATTTCAAATCGGCCATCATGGCTCCCCGGCGTTCCCCGATATCCTTGGCGTCGAACAAACCACATCCGCATTCTGCGCGCGATTGCGCAACGCATGATCCATCAGCACCAGCGCCAGCATCGCCTCGGCGATCGGCGTCGCGCGGATGCCGACGCAGGGGTCGTGGCGGCCGTGCGTTTCCACCGTTGTCGCGTTGCCCTGCAAGTCGATCGTGCGGCGTGGCAGGCGGATACTGGAAGTGGGCTTGATCGCGATATGCGCGACGATGTGCTGGCCGGTGGAGATGCCGCCGAGGATGCCGCCAGCATGGTTCGACAGAAAGCCCTGCGGGGTCATCTCGTCGCCGTGTTCGCTGCCCTTCTGGGTCACGCAGCCGAAACCCGCGCCGATCTCCACGCCCTTCACCGCGTTGATGCTCATCAGCGCGTAGGCGATTTCGGCATCGAGGCGGTCATACACCGGTTCGCCCAGGCCCACCGGCACGTTCTCCGCCACCACGGTCAGTTTCGCGCCGATCGAATCGCCAGATTTGCGCAGCGCGTCCATGTAGTCTTCCAGCGCCGGCACCACGCTGGCATCCGGCGCGAAGAACGGGTTGTCGTTGACCCCGTCCCAGCTCTTGAACGGGATCTCGATCTCGCCGATCTGGAAGATGTAACCGCGTATCACCACGCCGTACTTTTCGTGCAGCCATTTCTTCGCGATCGCGCCGGCCGCGACGCGCACCGCGGTCTCGCGCGCCGAGGAACGCCCACCGCCGCGATAGTCGCGGAAGCCGTATTTCTGCGTGTAAGTGTAGTCGGCGTGGCCGGGGCGGAAGGTGCTGGCGATGTTGCCGTAATCCTTGCTGCGCTGATCCTCGTTGCGGATCAGCAGCGCGATCGGCGTGCCGGTGGTCCTGCCCTCGAACACACCGGACAAAATCTCCACCGTGTCCGATTCGCGGCGCTGCGTGACGTGTCGCGAGGTGCCGGGCTTGCGCCGGTCCAGATCATGCTGGAGGTCGGCCGCTGACAATTTCATGCCCGGCGGGCAGCCGTCCACCACGCAGCCGATCGCCGCGCCGTGCGATTCGCCGAACGATGTCACCGTGAACAAAGTGCCGAGTGTGTTTCCAGACATGGCCCATCCCTCAAAAAAACAATAGCTCTCGCAAAAGCAATGCGTGAAGTTTAACATACCGCACACCGTCATTCCTGCTCCCGCCGGAATGACGGTCTTGGAGGTTTTGTTGATGAAAGCCGTGCTGATGACCGCCGCAGGCAATGCCGATGTGTTAGACCTGCGCGATATTGAAAAACCGGAGCTGCCCTCGCCGCATCATCTGCGTGTAAAACTCGCCGCCGCAGGCGTGAATCCGCTGGATACCAAGCTGCGCGCCAAGCCCGTTTATTTTCCCGACAGGTTGCCCGCGATACTCGGCTGTGACGGCTCCGGCATCGTGGAGAAAACAGGCGGCGCAGTGACGCGTTTCAAGGAAGGCGACGCGGTGTATTTCTGCAATGGCGGGCTGGGTGGAAATCTGGGCGATGAGCCGGGTTGTTATGCCGAATACACCACGCTGCATGAAGAATACTGCGCCGCAAGCCCGGCCCATATCGGCTTGCAGGACAGCGCCGCACTGCCGCTGGTGTTGCTCACAGTGTGGGAAGCCTTGGTCGAGCGCGTCGATTTGCAAGCCGGACAAACCATCCTGATCCATGGCGCCGCCGGCGGGGTGGGACACATCGCGGTGCAACTCGCCCATCACCTCGGCGCGCATGTAGCCGTCACGGTCAGCGACGACAAAAAAGCCGGTTTGGCGCAAGGCCTCGGCGCGGAAAAAATCATACGTTACAAAGAGCAGGATTTCGTGCGGGAAGCTCTCGACTGGACGAGCGGCAAAGGTGTGGACGTGGTGTTCGACACGGTGGGCGGCGAGACTTTTTTGCGCTCATTGAATGCGGCGCGCATCGGCGGCAAAGTGGTCAGCCTGCTTGCCACCCCGCTTGCCGCCGCAGACGTGCAACTGGCGCGCCTGCGCAATCTGTCGCTGTGTTATGAACTGATGCTCACCCCGCAGGTGATGAAACTGCACGACGAACGCATCCGCCAGCGCAGGATACTCGAACAGGGCGCGCAACTCGTCGAGGCCGGCAAGCTAGGCGTGCTGGTCTCCCATGCACTGCCGCTGCAGGAGGCTGCCGCAGCGCATCGCCTGATCGAGAAGGGCGGCGTGCTGGGCAAGATCGTCCTGACGATGGGCTGATGAAACCACAACCCCTCCCAGCCTCCCCTTATCAGGCAAGGAGCTTGGTTTCCCCCTGATAAAACAACTAGCCACTCGACTAAGCTATCAAAAGACGATAGCCAAGTCGCTGGTTATGACAAGGGGGACTAAGGGGGTTTAAATTTCTAGCGTTAACCCTCCCGGTTGCGCATGTGATCCGCCACCTTGGCGAATGCGGCTGACAGCTCCTGCCGCAATGCGGCATCTTCCACCACCTCGCTCAACGCCTGATTCATGCACAGCAGCCACTGGTCGCGTTCTGCTGCGCCGATGCTGAACGGCAGATGGCGGCCGCGCAGCATCGGGTGGCCGTATTGCTCGACATACAACTGCGGCCCGCCCATCCAGCCGGTCAGGAATTTGTACAGCTTGTCCGTCGCGCCCTGCAAATCTTCCGCGTGCAGCTTCCTGATGCCATATGCCTCCGGCAACTCGTCCATCAACTGATAGAAGCGCCGCACCAGCGCGCGGACCTTTTCTTCGCCGCCGATGCGCTGGTAGTGGGTGGGTGATGATGGACTGATTTGCATATTTTATATGTGCCTCTATAAGTTTGAATTTGATTGAGGGAGCCTCTACCATTCACGGAACGATATCCCCAAACCTATCGTATTCTGTCGATGGTTATAGTCGATCAAGCTCTTTCCATAACCGGAGGAAATCTGTATGTGCATGCGCGCCGCACTGCCGACCTTTACCGGGGTTGCCCAGTCGATCTGTATATAGCCGCGGTTATTCGTCCTATGCAGATTGTTGCGCAGCAGCATCGCGATAGATTGTTTTTTATCCCTGGGCTCCCAGCGGATGACCAGATCGCCGCGCCCGAGGTAATCACTGATGTCGGGGTTGTCGTCTTTCACGGAATTTTCCGGGACACGCCACCAGCCACGCAGCATGATGGAGGTCATGTCGTTCCATTCCCAACCGCCGAGCAGATAGAACCGGTACCAGCCGCGTGACTCCGGCAAGGGACGGCCGTTCGATTGGTGCACCCAGCCGAGATTGATGAGTTTCAATCCGGACACATGGCCTGTTCCCAGCGTAGCAATCAATTCCGGCTCGTATATGGTTTCGCGGAACGGGGATGAGTTCCGGAAATTGAACGCCTGCCAATAGGATTGTTGCGTGTATGCCCCCCACAAACGGAAGGTTTTTATACCCAGAAAATCGATATTGCGCTGATCGCCTATATCAGCTTTGAAGCTCAACTGGAACTTGACCTCCGCAGCATCCATGTCTATGGGTGCGGACGCATTATGATCGATCAGCGGCGAGCTGGGCTGGCGGTTGGGATTGTGGCTCCAATTCACCAGCAGGTAATTTTGCCGGTATGGCTGGAGCCGGTCCAATTCGCTTGAGTCCAGATTGGACAGGTTATCCAGGTTCCACGCCTTGGTCAGGTATGAACGCTCGGGGCCGTGCGATACAGCGGCAGTGGAGGCCGCGGGGGAAGTACTTGCATGCGAATTTTCGTCGGGGACGGTGCTTTCCCGCACCCCCGGTGTAAGCGCGGACGCGGGAGCAGCCAACCGGTCGTAGCATTTCAAGCGCGCGGCATCATCGTCTGGATACTGCTGCGCGCACGGCAAGAAGATATCGCTGCCGGCATATGCCGATTGGAATAGCGCTGTGCAGAACACAAAAGACAGTAAAGTACCGCGCTTCATCATCATGGAAATTTTCAAGAACACCTCTGACAACCCTAATACTCGCGCGCATCCTTTGCGCGGCAATCATATTTCTACCAACTCAAGCGATGGTACATCCTGAACGGCGATGCAACTGCAGGCAGGATTATCCGCTATACGGCAGCAAAGGGAAGCGAGCCAGCACCCGATAATCCGCCTGCCCGGATTGCACCAGCGCGAAATCCTTGATCTGCCAGCGCACCGGTTGCATTGCCGGCAGCGGCGGTGTCAATTCCGCCCGGCCAGAGGCCGGTTGCGGATTGCCTGCCTTTGGTGCATCAGTCCAGTGAGCGTTGCGCAACAGCGTGACGTGCGGCTTGTATTCGCGCTGATCGAATTTGAAACGGTGCCTCGCCAGGCTTTGTTCCAAGGTAGTGACCAGTTGTTCCAGATGTTGGGGCACATGAATGGGTGCGGCATACACGATGTGGTTATGCCCCCAGTAGTGCGCCATATCAAAACATAGCTCGAAGGCTTTCCCGCTCACTTCCTGCGCCGCCAATTGCAATGCTTCAAGCCCGGGCTGCCCGACATTGCCGATGAATACCAGCGTGTTGTGCAGCGTTTCGACGCGCATCGCCCGCCCGCCGCACAGACGTTGCAGCGGTTTCTGCCATGCGGCCAGCTGGCCGCGCTCCGCGGCGGACGGCCACAGGGCGAAAAATACCCGTGCTGCAGGATTATCGGATGGATGGCTCATGGCCGGCATTTTATCCGCATCTTCAAGATGGTCGAGCACCTCCTCGCATTCAGGTAAAATGCGCATCTTGCCGAGCCCGAGATAACCCAAACAGAACAATGACCGCACGTTTGCGCGAAATCCCCTACAACTACACTTCATTTTCCGACCGCGAGATCGTGTTGCGCATCCTCGGCGGCGAGGCCTGGGACATCATCAACACGCTGCGCAAAGAACGCCGCACCGGGCGTTCCGCACAGATGCTCTACGAAGTATTGGGCGACATCTGGGTGGTGTCGCGCAATCCGTATCTGCAGGACGACCTGCTGGGCAACCGGAAACGCCGCGAGGCTCTGGTCGGCGCATTACATCATCGGTTGAATGCGATCGATGCGCGCCGCCAGGACAACGAAGTTGCGGTGAAGACTAACATCGGCGAAGACGATGTTAAGCGTAGCGGTCGAAACCACAATCAAATCGTCAAGCGCCTGCTGGAACTGGCCAGATCGGCGGTTGACCGGTTTGCGAGCGAGTTCGAGCAAACCCTGCAACTGCGCAAACGCGTGTTGCGCGAATTGGGCCGCATCACACGCCGCGACAACATCCAGTTCGACGGTCTGGCGCGCGTCTCCCACGTCACGGACGCGACCGACTGGCGCGTGGAATATCCGTTCGTGGTATTGCACCCGGATAACGAAGAAGAAGTCGCAGCGCTGGTGCGCGTCTGCATAGCGCTCAAGCTCACCATCATCCCTCGCGGCGGCGGCACCGGCTACACCGGCGGCGCAGTGCCTCTGGATAAATTATCGGCGGTGATCAACACCGAAAAACTCGAAACCCTTTCAGCAATCGAACATCTGGTCCTGCCGGGCCTGAGCGAGCCGTATGCCACCATCCATTGCGGTGCCGGTGTAGTCACACGGCGCGTGATGGAAGCCGCCGACGATAGCGGACTGGTGTTCGCAGTGGATCCGACCTCGGCGGACGCCTCATGCATAGGCGGCAACGTGGCGATGAACGCCGGCGGCAAGAAGGCGGTGCTGTGGGGCACCGCGCTGGACAACCTGGCGTCGTGGCGCATGGTCACACCGGACGGCTTGTGGATGGACGTCGAGCGCCTGCACCACAATCTCGGCAAGATACACGATGCCGACTACGCCAGCTTCCGCATCAGCCGTTTTCACAAGAATGGCAAAACTCCTTTCGGCGAGCCGGAAATTTTGACCATCCCCGGCAGCGCATTCCGCAAGGCCGGACTGGGCAAGGATGTCACCGATAAATTCCTGTCCGGCCTGCCCGGCATCCAGAAGGAAGGCTGCGACGGCATCGTCACTTCGGTGCGCTTCATCCTGCATCGCGCGCACGCGCACACGCGCACCGTGTGCCTGGAATTCTTCGGCCAGGTGCGCGAATCCGTACCCGCGATAGTGGAAATCAAATCCTATATGGATGCGCATCCCGACGCGCTGCTGGCGGGTCTGGAACATCTGGACGAACGCTATGTCAAGGCGGTGGGCTATGCCGCCAAATCCAAACGCGGGACGCGCCCGAAAATGGTGCTGGTAGCCGACGTGGCCAGCGATGACGCAGATGCGGCGGCACAGGCGGCTTCGGAAATCGTGCGCCTCGCCAATCTGCGCAGCGGCGAAGGTTTCATCGCCGTGTCCGCCGAGGCGCGCAAGAAATTCTGGCTGGACCGCGCGCGCACCGCCGCGATCGCCAAACACACCAACGCGTTCAAGATCAACGAGGACGTGGTGATTCCGCTGCCGCGCATGGGCGATTACTGCGACGGCATCGAGCGCATCAACATCGAGCTGTCGCTGCACAACAAGCTCAAGCTGCTGGATGCGCTGGATGATTTTTTCGCCGGCGAACTGCCGCTGTATTACCAGGACGACAAGCAACTCGGCGCTGCCGAGCTGCTCGGCAATCGCGCCCACGAAGCGAAACAATTGCTGGCCGAGGTGCGCACGCGCTGGCAGTGGCTGCGGGATAATCTGGATGCAGCTTGTAGCGAATGGCTGGTAGCAAGTAGCCAAGCCACCCCGCCCCTCGCTACCAGCTACCAGCTACCAGCTACAGGCTCAGTTTTTAATGCCCTGCAAGACCACACCATTCGCGCCTCATGGAAGAGCGAAGTGCGCGAACCGCTGCGCCACATTTTCAGCGGCAGCACTTATCAACCAATACTCGACCAGAGCAACAGCATCCACCAACAAGTGCTGAAAAGCCGGGTGTTCATCGCGCTGCACATGCACGCCGGCGACGGCAATGTGCACACCAACATTCCGGTGAACTCGGACAACTACGAAATGCTGCAACAGGCCAATGCCTCGGTGGTCCGCATCATGAAATTGGCGAAAGACCTGGGCGGGGTGATCTCCGGCGAACACGGCATCGGCATCACCAAATTCGATTTTCTTGAAGCGGATGAAACCGCCTCGTTCGCCGCATACAAGATGCTGGTCGACCCGGAAGGCCGTTTCAACAAGGGCAAGCTGCTCAGCGGCGGCAATCTGGAGCGCGCCTATACACCGAGCTTCAACCTGATGGAACTGGAAAGCCTGATTCTGGAGAAAAGCGAACTGGGCGAGATTTCCGATTCGATCAAGGACTGCCTGCGCTGCGGCAAATGCAAACCGGTGTGCAGCACGCATGTGCCGCGCGCCAATCTGCTGTATTCGCCGCGCAACAAGATCCTCGCCGCTTCGTTGCTGATCGAGGCGTTCCTGTATGAGGAGCAGACACGGCGCGGCGTTTCCATCGCCCATTTCGATGAGTTCAACGATGTGTCCGATCACTGCACGATATGCCACAAATGCCTGAATCCCTGTCCGGTGGACATCGACTTCGGCGATGTGTCGATCGCGATGCGCAATTTCCTGCGCAAGCAGGGCAGGAAAAAATTCAATCCTGTCGCGGCCACGGCTATGCTGTTCCTCAACGCCACCGACCCGACCACGATCAAACTGGTGCGCAAGGTGATGATAGAGTGGGGATACAAGGCGCAACGCGCAGGATATCAATTCGCCAAACGTTTCGGCTTGCTGAAGAGCCAGGTCAAACATCCGCCTGCCACGGTTGGCGGCGCATCGCTGAAATCCCAGGTGATCCACTTCATCAACAAACCGATGCCGGGCAACCTGCCGAAGAAGACCTCGCGCGCGCTGCTGGACATCGAGGACAACAGCGTCGTGCCCATCATTCGCGACCCGCGCAAATTGAACGAGGACAGCGAAGCGGTGTTCTACTTCCCGGGTTGCGGCTCGGAGCGCCTGTTCGGCCAGGTGGGCCTGGCGACACAGGCGATGCTGTATGAGGCCGGCGTGATCACCGTGCTGCCGCCGGGCTATCTGTGCTGCGGTTATCCGCAAAATGCCTCCGGGCAAAGCGACAAGGCCAACCGGATCACCACCGACAACCGCGTGCTGTTCCATCGCGTCGCGAACACGCTGAACTATCTCGACATCAAGACGGTGATCGTGTCGTGCGGAACCTGCATGGACCAGTTGCAGAAATACCAGTTCGACAAGATCTTCCCCGGCTGCCGGCTGCTCGACATCCACGAATACCTGCTGGAAAAGAATGTCACGCTTAAAGAGGTGCAAGGCACGCGCCTGCTGCATGAAAGCCTGATGAGCTCAACAGGCAGTGAGCAGCAGGCCACCGCACTTCCCGCCCCGGCGCTGCGCGATGCCGTGTCAGTGCGGTACATGTTTCACGAACCGTGCCATTCGCCGATGAAGACTTACAAATCGCAACAGGTGGTGAACACCCTGATGGGTGCGGATGTCCCGCTTAATGAACGCTGTTGCGGCGAATCCGGAACTTTCGGCGTGACCTTGCCGCACATTGCCACGCAAGTGCGCTTCCGCAAGGAAAAAGAAATGCGCAAGGGTGCGGACGCATTGCGCGCCGACGGCTTCCTCGGCGAAATCAGGATACTGACTTCCTGCCCGTCCTGCCAACAGGGGCTGTCGCGCTACAACGACGATAGCGGCACAACAGCTGATTACATCGTGGTGGAAATGGCCAAACATCTGCTCGGTGAAGATTGGCTGGCGGACTATGTCGCCAAAGCTAATAATGGCGGTATCGAACGGGTATTGTTGTAGGATCGAGAATCAAGGAGCGTGGATTGAGGAGAAAGTCAAAAACGTGCTATGGTTTCTTCTCGATCCTTGATCCTCGCTCCTCAATCCTGAATTACCAACCATGCTGACCCTGCCACTCGAACCGACCGACGACCGCGCTAATCCGCTTTTCAAGGATGCGGTGAGTTGCGAGCGTTGGCTGAGCCAGCTGCAACTGACCAACCTGCAGTTGGCGCACAGCCTGTTACTCACCCAAGTCAACGAACTCACCCGTTTCCCGATGCGCGGACTGGAGCGGCTGAACACGCTGGAAAAACTGCGTGAAACCATCCACCACGTGCAAAATGATTACGCCAGAAAACTGATCGCCAAACCGCTGCCGCTGAATGAAAACGAGCTGATTATTTTCTTGGCCATCGTGCAGCTTTGGCAGGCAATGGCACTCGGCTATCAACGTTGCTTGCAAGCCTGTCTGGCCGGTGACAAGCAACTCGGCCAGCAGGGCGCATTGCTGTGTCAACGCTGCCTGCTGTATAGCGGATTGGCAATTTCCGAGCACTTGCGCACAGGATATGAATTCGATGCCAGGTTATGGCATCAGTTGCACGAGCTGTATGCTTTTGCCGAAGAGCAAGGACTGCATCTCGAAGAAATATCCGACCCGTTGAATGGCGACCTGCCACGCAGCAGTTGCCATAACATCTCAGTAGTGTCCGGTTAAAAATCAAACAACATCAACTGGTTATCTGTGGCTGATGAAATGGTTCTGTTCATATCGGGCTGTAAAGCGCATGAAATCTCGGTTTTCTCGAAAACCGACACCGACAA
>Ga0315268_10005562_pt1 | contig 13523 bp, 9 predicted proteins | sample C1_top_MG_FD_204535 | JGI IMG/M metagenome (GOLD analysis project Ga0315268, IMG submission 204535) | Sediment microbial communities from Yellowstone Lake, YNP, Wyoming, USA - C1_top | ecosystem: Environmental > Aquatic > Freshwater > Lake > Sediment | place: USA: Wyoming | collected 2017-08-01 | reverse complement strand
CAATTTGTCCACCCACGAGTCCGCTATTGCTGCTCCCGCCACCATTTATAGAAGCACCGGTTTGCTGCTCAAATCCAAGTCGGGCACCAAGATTTTTACTGAAAGTATCGCTGGCCTCAACAATGCGCGATTCGATCAACACCTGCCTCACCGGGATGTCGACTTGGGCGATGAGATGGCGAATTTCGTCCATCTTGGTCGGGGTGTCCTGAATGAACAGGGTGTTGGTGCGTGCGTCGATGACGGCGCTACCGCGTTTGGAGAGAATGCGCTGTTTTTCGTCAGTCAGAATCTTGACGAAATTCTCCGCACGCTGGAATCGCAAGTGGAAGGTTTCAGTATGGAGCGGCTCCAAGTCCTGAATTTGTTGTTTCGATTCCAATTCCAATTTTTCTTTGGTGGCAAGCTCGTCCGACGGCGCGACCCACACGACGTTGCCGTTTTTGCGCATGCTCAGGCCTTTGCTTTGTAGGATGATGTCGAGCGCTTGATCCCAGGGCACGTCTTTCAAGCGCAGGGTCAAGTTGCCGGTCACCGTATCGCTGGTGATGATGTTAAGCCCGGTGAAATCGGCGATGACTTGCAACACCGCGCGCACCTCGACATTTTGAAAATTAAGCGAAAGTTTTTCGCCGGTAAATTTCTTGGCACGCAAGCCCTTGGAAGAGTCGTCCACCACCGGCTTAACGTCGACGATAAACTGTTTGTCGCTTTGATAGGCGGAATGCTCCCATTCGCCCTTGGGCTCGATCACGATGCGGGCATTGTTGCCTTGCGTGAAGGTATCAACGGTCAATACCGGCGTGCCGAAATCCGTGACATCCATGCGCCGTTCTAAATTGCGCGGCACGGTGGTGTTGAGAAAGTCTATGACCAGGTCTTTGCCGCGTTGATGGATATCGATACCGGTGTTGGTGTCGGAAAGATCCACCACAATTCGGCCTTCGCCATTTTTGCCGCGGCGGAAGTCCACGTCGCGCAGGCTATGGCTCTTGCTGCTGTCTTGGGGCGCGGCAAACTGTGCGGTGTTATTGGCCACGACCGCGGAAGCCGGCCCGCCTTGCACCGCGATAATGAAGCTATTACCCTCCATCCGGGTTTCATAAGTTGTGGTGTGCGACAGATTGAGCACCAAGCGGGTGCGCGGCCCGGATTGCACCACGTTGATGCTGCGTAGCGCGCCTTCGTTGATGGCGAGGCTATTTTTACCCCACTGATTGGCGGTATTCATGAAGTCGAGCGCGATGCGCGGCGGGTTGTTGATGGTGAAGCCGGCCGGCGGGTTTTGCAGCGCTTGTTTTAGGGCCACCTTGACTACGACTTTGCCGCCTTGCTGCACGGTGTAGTCGACCCCGGTAATGCCGTTAGTAGTGGCATCTTGTGCTAGCGCGCAGGGCGAAAACGCCAAAAAGGAGAAGGCCGCAAGAAGGGTGCGGGCGAAGTACTGAAGGCGCATACGGGTATTCATAAGGGCGCTCCTGCTATTATTTCTTCTGTGTCTGCTGGGTGGGTTCGTCGACTAAGCCAAGACTGGTATTACGTTCAGTCCAGTCGCCGCCGCTGTCTTGGATAATTTCGGTAAGCTTGACTTCGGTACCGGTAATTTTGGTGATGATGCCGAAGTTCTGACCCATGTAATTGCCCTGTTTGACGCGGTACAAATTGTTGTCCGGTGTCTTAATCAAGGCATAGATCATTTTGTTTTGCTCTAGCGTCCCCACCATTTTGAGTCCGTCTAGCGGGTAGTTTTCCAGCGCCTGCTTGACGTGGTCGCGCGGCGGCTGTATTCCGCCCGCCTTGCCGTTTCCAGACGGTGGAGCGAGTTTGCGTGGCTTAAAAGGGTCCGGCAAATCGGTGGCGGTATAAGCAAACGGCTCATACGGCTTGACCTCGGGCAAGGGCTCAACCTTACCGCGTAAATCTTTGCCCGCGTTGGCGACAAAGGTGCGGGGATCATCGCCGCCGCCACATGCGCTGAGCATTAGTACTAAAGGTAAGAGGATAATTTTTTTCACTTCTTGCCTCCCGCACCCTTGGCGGGTTTTTTCATTTTCGCGATTTCTTCTTCATCCAGGTAACGGTAGGTCATGGCGGTCGCATCCATGATCAAGTTTCCCGATGGGCCCGGCGCGATAGAAATATTATTGAGCGTGACGATACGCGGCAGCTGCGCCACGTCACTCGCGAACCGCCCCAGGTCATGATAGCTGCCGCTAACCCGGATGGTGATCGGCAGTTCGGCGTAAAAGTCTTTCACGGTTTCCTGGGGAGCGGGTTTGAATAACTCGAACTCCAGGCCGCGGCCCAGGCCGGCCTGATTGATGTCGGTCAAGAGCGCATCCATTTCCGATTTGTTAGGTAACTGGCGTACCAGCGCGCCGAAAGCCTGTTCAATTTCCTTGACTTGCTGGCGATACAAATCCAGGTTCACGGATTGTGCTTTCTTGTCCAGAAATTCGGCGCGCAACTTCTGTTCTTGCTGGCGCGCCTGATCTAGGGTAGCAAGCTGGTCTTTCCAGACGAACCAATAGCCGGCCAACAGCAGTACCACGAACAGAAGCAGCATGGCGCCAATCTTAATCGGCACCGGCCAGACGCCAATATTTTTCAGCGATAGATTGTTGATATCGTCGGCTAAGCTCATGGTTTTTTGTCCTTAGGCTTCGCGGAACCGGCCGGCTCGGATTTTTGCGGGGCGGAAAGGGTGACGTTCAAGCTGAACTCGTTGGCGCGTAGGTTATTTACGGTTACTGCCTTGACTTCGATCAAGTCTGGCGACTCTAACCAAGGAGACGCTTCCAGGTTCCGCATTAAGGTCGAAACGCGCGCGTTAGACTGCGCATAACCCTGAATGTTGACCACCTTCCCGGTTTGTTTGACCGCCTTGAGGTAGAGGCCATCCGGGAGTTGCCGTACCAACTGATCCAGTAAATGCACGGATTCCGAGCGATTAGCTTGTAGGTCCTCCACCACTTTTTTGCGCGCCAGCAGGGCGTTAGTTTTTTCCTTTAACATCTTGATTTCTTGAATTTGTTTGTCGAGTTTGGTGATTTCGCCTTGGAGATAGCTGTTATTCCCGTTTTGATACTCGATCATGCCAGCGATCACGGTATAGCCAAGTAACACCGTCAGCACGCCCAGCGCGGCCACGCCGCCGGCGATGACGCCCATTTGCCGTTTTTGAGCGCGCCGCTTTTCTTCTCGGTGCGGTAGGAGGTTAATGCGAATCATGCGTCGAACCTCCGCATGGCAAGCCCGCACGCGATGAGTAGCGCGGGTGCATCCAGCGTTAATTGCTTCGGCTTGATGCGCGCGGAGAGCGCCATGCTGGCGAACGGGTTAGCGATCATGGTGCTGGATTGCGCGCGGGTGGCTACAATTTCGTCCAGCCCCGGGATCATGGCGCAGCCGCCGGCCAGCAGAATATGGTCGACACGATTATATTGGCTGGAAGAAAAGAAGAACTGGATGGCGCGCGCAACTTCCAATGCCAAGGTATCCATGAAGGGTTGCAGGACTTCCGCTTCGTAATTCTCCGGCAGCCCGCCTTGGCGCTTCGCGATTTCGGCTTCGTCCGAGGATAGGCTGTAACGGCGCTGAATTTCTTGGGTTAATTGATTGCCACCAAAGGTTTGCTCGCGCATATAGATGGATTGGCCGTTGTGCAGCACATTGATATGCATCATCGAAGCACCGATATCCACGACCGCAATGGTTTGCTCGCGCCCGGCATTCGGCAGTTGCTGCGCCACCATCTCGCAGGCGGTTTGCGTAGCGAAGGATTCCACATCCATGACCAGCGCTTTTAGTCCGGCGCTTTCAGCTGCCGCGACGCGGTCTTCAACCTTTTCTTTGCGCGAGGCTGCAATGAGGACTTCCATGTCCTCCGGGCCGCTGGGAGAGTTCCCCAGCACTTGAAAATCCAGGTTTACCTCATCCAACGCGAAGGGAATATATTGGTTGGCCTCGGTTTCGACCTGCGCTTCGAGCTCGTCTTCACGCAAGCCGGTGGGGACGATAATTTTTTTGGTAATCACGGCTGCGGCCGGAAGCGCCATGGCGACGTGTTTGGCACGCGTGCCCATGCGTTTCCATGCCCGTCGAATGGTTTCCGCCACGGCTTCCAGGTTCATGATGTTGCCATCGGTCACCGCGTCCTTGGGCAGATTTTCGATCGCATAGCGTTCGACCCGCAGCAGGTTTTTGCCCGCTTGCTCTATTTCCACCATTTTCACAGCGGATGAGCTGATGTCTACACCGATGAGAGGCGGAGACTTGGTTTGAAACAGGTTGGCTAGCAAGTGAAAATCCCTTTCTATTTGGGCGGGTTAGCCATATTTAATATAATTTACGTTAAATCCTAGCAACAACCATATAGTGTGTAAAGCGTTTTTTTCATATCGCCTGGCCTATCTATAGCGGCTATAATGGCGCCAGCTTGATACTGGCGGGCCGAGATAAAGAAAATTTAATGCCGATTGCGTAGTTTCTGCGCTACTCGCACCGTTAGCACGGGTGGCACTGAACCAGCCCATCGGTTTAAACTGGCGGCTTACCTAAACCCTTTATAAAGTTCACATGACGCGTCGCTCGTGGCTGTTGCCAATCAAGTTGTTCGCTTTTGTAATCGCCCTATTTTCACTGATCGGCATACTTGCCGCAGTGCTCACTTATCCTACCCTGCCTTCCCTGGACGTGTTAACGGATTATCAGCCCAAACTGCCGTTGCGCATTTATACGGCCGACGGTGCGCTACTCGGCGAATTTGGCGAAGAGCGGCGCTCGGTGGTGAAATATGCGGCGGTGCCGAAAAAGCTTATACAAGCCATTCTGGCCGCCGAAGACGACCGGTTTTTCGAGCATGGCGGTGTCGATTACATGGGGGTGGTACGCGCGGCGCTAGCCAACGTGACTAAGGGCGGCGCGCGCGAGGGTGCCAGCACGATCACCATGCAAGTGGCGCGCAATTTCTTTCTTTCTCCAGAAAAAACACTTACCCGCAAGTTCAATGAAGTGCTCATGTCGTTCAAAATCGAGCATAACTTGAGCAAGACCCAAATTCTCGAACTCTATATCAACCAAATTTACCTGGGGCAGCGCGCTTATGGCTTCGTCGCGGCCGCCCAAACTTATTTTGGTAAACCCCTGAATAAGCTTTCTGTAGCCGAAATGGCCGTACTGGCTGGGTTACCCAAGGCGCCGTCGCGCAATAATCCGGTAGCGAACCCGGCCCAGGCGATAAAGCGGCAGCACTATGTGCTGGGCCGGATGCTGGATCTAAAATTTATTTCACCTAAAGAGTATCAGGCTGCGCTCAAAGAAAAGCTGCATGTACGCCACGATGCCGCGATCGCGGATGTGTCGGCCGACTATGTGGCGGAAATGGCGCGGCAATTGATGACCGAGCGCTACGGTGATGCAACGTATACCAGCGGTTTTAAAATTATTACCACCGTGCGCAAGCTGGATCAGGAGGTGGCGGACCAAGCGGTGCGTCAAGGCGTGCTGGATTACGATCGGCGCCATGGCTGGCGCGGGCCGGAAGCCGAGCTTGAGTTGCCCGCTAAAGCACAGCAAAAAGATGACGCGCTCGAAGACTTGCTGCAAGAGTACGACACGGTGAATGGCCTCGTTCCGGCCGTTGTGCTTTCCGCTACCCCAAAAGCGATAAAGGTTTTTGCGAAAAGTGAGGGCTTGCTTGATATCAATGGCGAGGGGCTCGCCATGGTGCAAAGGGCGCTTGCCGACAAAACCGGGAAATCGAAATTCAGGCCGGGCGCGGTGATTCGGGTCACCCAGGGTGTTAAGGGGAGCTGGCAAGTAGCGCAAATACCGCAAGTCGAAGCGGCGTTTGTGTCGATGAACCCGGTAGACGGCGCGATTCGCGCCCTGGTCGGCGGCTTCGACTTCAGCCGCAATAAATTTAACCATGTGATTCAGGCATGGCGTCAACCTGGTTCAAGCTTCAAGCCGTTTCTCTATTCCGCCGCGCTGGAAAAAGGCTTGACCCCGGCAACGATAATCAATGACGCGCCGCTGGTGCTCGACCCGGCGCAGACCGGCGGCAAGCTTTGGCAGCCGAAAGATTACGATGGCAAGTACGCCGGTCCGATTCGTATGCGCGTCGCGCTGGCCAAATCCAAAAATCTGGTGGCCATCCGTATTTTGCAGACTATCGGCATCCGTTACGCGCAAGACTATATTACCCGCTTCGGTTTTCATGTCGAACAGCTTCCGCCCTATCTCACCATGGCTTTGGGCGCGGGCTCGGTCACGCCGTTTCAGATGGCCAGCGCGTATAGCATATTCGCCAATGGGGGTTACCGTGTGAATCCCTATTACATTGAGCGTATTCTGGATGCGCGTGGCAAGGTGTTGGCTCAAGCCAATCCAGTGCGGGCGGGCGAGTCGGCGGAACGCGCCATCGATGCGCGCAATGCCTTTATTATGACCTCGATGATGAAAGACGTGGTGCGTTACGGAACGGCGGCGCGCGCCATGCAACTGGGGCGTAACGACTTGGCGGGGAAAACCGGCACGACCAATGAGCAGGTCGATGCTTGGTTTTGCGGGTTCAACCCGAATGTGGTCGCGGTGGCATGGATCGGTTTCGATCAACCGCGCACGCTGGGCAGCAACGAAACCGGCGCCCATGCTGCGCTGCCGATGTGGATGACTTATATGGGGCGGGTGCTGAAGGGTGTACCTGAAATCGCGCCCGTGATCCCCGATGGTGTCGTGGTCGTGAATATCGACGACGCGGGGAGGCGCGCGAGTGACGGTAAGCCGGAGTTTTTCTATCAAGAGAATGCGCCCGCGGAGCGTTCGAGCTGGGGTGACGGAAGTAGCGGCCCGGACGACGTGAAAGACCAGATCTTCTAACCGGCGTCTTAATCCATGGCGCGCAATAGTCCATCACGCAGTCACATGCGCGAACGCATTACGCAACTTGCGGCACGGTTGATGGCCGAGGGGGGCATTGATGATTTCGCGCTTGCCAAACGCAAAGCCGCGCGCCAATTGGGCGCGGCGGACACCCGCCACCTACCCAACAACAGCGAAATCGAACAAGCGCTGCACGGCTACCACGCCCTGTATCAGCACGACGAGCAGCACGACCGCTTGCGTGCATTGCGTGAACAGGCGGTTCGGGTCATGCACGAACTGGCGCCTTTCGATCCGCACCTGACGGGTTCGGTTTTGGCCGGTACCGCGACGCGATATTCGGACATTAACTTAATGTTGTTTACGGATAGCCCGAAAGAAGTCGAGATGTTCTTGCTCAACCGCAAGCTGCCTTTCAAGCCGAGTGAAAAACGCTATCGCTTCAGCGATAGCGTGCGCCCGGTCCCGGTATTGACCTTAACCGGTAGCGGTGATGCCAATGTGAACGCTGCTATTTTTTCGACAGCCGATCGTAGATGTGCGCCCTTGAGTCCAGTAGACGGACGAGCAATAGAGAGGGTACGGTTGGCGCAAGTCGAGACTATGCTCGCCAGCGATACCCAACTATTTGATTAATATAGCGAGGCGTTTACGTTTTCTGGTTGGCCTGATGCGACAACGGGTTTGGCGGCCGCCAAAACATCGTCATAAGCGTTGCTCGTTTGACGAGTACCGTCCCTCATTAGTTTTTCCACAGTGCAACCACGCCGAATCTAGAGAGGCTGGGCTTTCCCATGCTGGGCGCATAGGGTGGCATGGAGTGTGCTTCAAGCACTCTGTCATAATCATCGAAAAATTACTGAATGGGGCTAAAGCCCGGTCTGCGGGCGCGCACTTACACTTATGATTCGTATCTTTAATTTTTATTTGTCCAAGGGCATGTTGCTGCTTCTAACATTGGAATCGTTGTTATTGCTAGCAGCCATTCCGCTGGGCGTGCGCTCACGCTTCCTTGGCGCGCCAGGCACTCCTCCGCCAGAGGTGATCTGGGCCAATGCGGCCCTTTTCCTGGGGATGGGTCTGGCGGTGATGAGCGCCTTCGGTTTATACCGGCGCGATTTTGACGAGGGCTTGGGCAGCATGTTCTTCCGCGTTGCCGCGAGTTTTCTGCTGATCTTGGTGGGCATGGCAGTGCTCTATTATGCTTTTCCAGGCATCTATCTCGGGCGTGGCGCGCTGGGTGCCGCATGCGTAACGGGGCTGGGAGCGGTGCTGCTGATGCGCGCCACATTATTCCGCTGGGCCGATCTGGAGATACTTAAACACCGTATGCTGGTGCTTGGCACCGGCACCCGCGCTGCCAAGGTCATGGAGTTGCTGCGCGCTGCGGATAGCCGCCGCCGTATGCATATGGTCGGCTTTTTACCGCTGCAGGGCCTGCATCATTTCGTCGACCACAGTTTGATTTTATCCGAGCAAGCACCCTTGCCGCAGGTTGTCGACAAATACCAGGTCGACGAAATTGTGGTTGCGGTACGTGAACGCCGCGGCGGCGGTTTACCGGTGAACGAGTTGCTGGAGTGTAAGCTTAAGGGCGTGCATATCATCGAGCTTTCCAGTTTTTTTGAACGCGAGCGCGGCCAGGTGCAACTCGAGTCGCTTAACGCCAGCTGGATGGTGCTGTCGGAGGGTTTTCAGCAGGGGATCTTGCGCGACGTCGTGAAGCGCTTATTCGACCTGGCAGCGAGCTTCGCTTTGCTCGTTCTGGCCTCGCCGGTAATCGTATTGGCGGCGATCGCCATTGTGCTGGAATCGGGGGTTCCCTTGCTTTACCGGCAAGAGCGTGTTGGCCTCGGCGGTAAAATTTTCACTATCCTCAAGTTCCGGAGTATGGTGCAGAATGCCGAGCGCGATGGCGCCCCGCAGTGGGCGCAAGCGGGGGATGCCCGTGTCACTTGGGTGGGCGGCATCATTCGGAAATTGCGTATCGATGAACTACCGCAAATATTTAATGTTTTCCGCGGCGATATGAGCTTCGTCGGTCCGCGCCCGGAGCGTCCGTTCTTCGTCGATCAATTGCTCGAGCAGGTGCCGTATTACGCTGCGCGGCATAGCATCAAGCCCGGCATTACCGGTTGGGCGCAGGTGCGCTACCCCTATGGCGCCTCACTCGAGGACGCCATCGAAAAATTGCAATATGACCTCTACTATGTGAAGAATCACACCTTCTTTTTGGACTTGTTGATTCTATTCCAAACCGCACAAGTCGTATTGTTTGGCAAGGGGGCGAGATAGCGGCAATGTCTGCATTTTCAATCGGTGCTGTGAGTTACGGTATTGCGGCGGCGGCCTTCGTTGTATTGGCTGGCTTGCTCGCCGCCAGTTGGCGCGGCAAATTTCAAGGCGCGCTGTTGGCGGCGGCGGCGGCGGCAAGCGCGGTATGGGCCGCATCCAGCGCATATGCCACCGCGACGAATGAATACGTCGCACTTGCGGATTTTCTGGAAATTGTCCGGGACGGGCTGTGGCTGTTGTTCTTGTGGAAGCTTCTCGAGTCGCGGGCGAGCCTAGAAACGGGCCGACCGCGCGCGCAGCTCCGGTACTTGTTCAGCCTAGGTGTCATGCTCGTCGGTGTGGTGTTGGTATTTACTTTCATACTGCACACACACATTTTGCCAAATGCCGGCCTTGCCGTATTTAGCTTATTGATCATCGGCCGTGTTGTCATCGCCGTGGCGGGTCTGGCACTAGTGGAACAGCTTTACCGCAACGCCCCGGAAGCGCAGCGTTGGGCGATCAAGTATTTCTGTTTAGGGCTTGGCGGTTTGTTTGCGTATGATTTTTATCTCTACTCCGATGCCATGCTGTTCCACGCCGTAGATGTAGATATCTGGAACACGCGCGGCATTATCAACGCGCTGGTCGTGCCGCTTATCGCGGTGTCCGCCGCGCGTAACCCACAATGGTCGTTGGATATTTTCGTGTCGCGGCGGGTAGTGTTCCACACCACGGCCCTGTTTGGCGCCGGTGTATACCTGCTGTTTATGGCGGCGGCCGGCTATTACATCCGGCTGTTCGGCGGCAGCTGGGGCGGAATGCTGCAAGCCGCGTTCCTGTTCGGCGCGGCAGCGGTGCTGCTTGCGGTGCTGTTTTCCGGCGCGCTACGTGCCCGGCTCAAGGTGTTTCTGAGTAAGCACTTCTTCAACTACAAATACGATTATCGTGAGGAATGGCTGCGTTTCACGCATACCTTGTCCGCGGGTGAGCCGGGGATGAAGTTGCGCGAACGCTCATTACAAGCGGTTGCCGAATTAGTGGATAGCCCCGCTGCCGTGCTGTGGGTAGAGGAGAGCGGCGGGTTTTGCCAAGTTGCCCAGTGGAACCTGCCGGCCATTACCGCAATCGAGGACGAGCATTGTTCATTGTGCCATTTTCTTGCCGAGCGGCAATGGGTGGTGAATTTGAAAGAATACGCCAAACAGCCGGATGTGTATGGCGATTTGCGCCTGCCGGCATGGCTGGACGCTTTGCCGCGCGCGTGGTTGATCGTGCCCTTGATTTTGCATGAGCACCTGATGGGGTTTATCGTGCTCGCGGACGCGCGCAGCCCGCGGGAATTCAATTGGGAGGACAGCGATCTGCTTAAAACCGCGGGGCGCCAAGTGGCGGTGTATCTCGCGCAAATTCAGGCAACCGAGGCATTGGTCGAGGCGCGGCAGTTCGAATCGTTCAATCGGCTCTCAACCTATGTGGTGCACGACTTGAAAAACGTGGTGGCGCAGTTGTCGCTGTTGCTCGCGAATGCGCAAAAACACAAACACAATCCGGCATTTCAGGAAGATATGCTGTCTACGATAGACAACGCCACGCAGCGCATGAGCCGTCTTCTCGGGCAGTTGCGTACCGGTTACCAATCCGCGCACCAGGCGGAGGCGCTGGAGTTGGGGCAATTGCTCGAATACGTTGCGCGCGAAAAAAATCATTACCGCCCCACGCCACGATTCACTGTTGCCGATCGGCCGCTTTGGGTCATTGCCGACAAAGAGCGCCTGGCGCGCGTGCTTGGCCACCTGGTGCAAAATGCAATCGAGGCCACGCCCGAAACCGGCTCGGTGGAAGTCCGCCTCGATACGCGTGACGAGCGTGCGGTGATCCAAGTCAAAGACAACGGCACAGGCATGGACGAAACGTTTATTCGCGAAAAGTTATTCCGCCCGTTTGCTACCACCAAGAGCGCCGGTATGGGCATCGGTGCGTACGAGTGCCGCGAATACGTGCGCGAATTGAACGGCGATATTCAGGTGGTGAGCGAAGTTGGGCAGGGCAGCGTATTTACGGTGAGTTTGCCATTGCGTAAATCGATAACGCAGGACTCGCCTGCGCCGATACAAGGAGCAGCGGGTGACTAAAGAAGAAAAGACAGCAGGCGGCAATCTCTTGCTCGTGGTCGAGGATGATGCCGGCTTGCAAAAACAGCTCAAGTGGAGCTTCGATGATCTCGAAGTGGTGATCGCGGGGGATCGCGCGGCCGCGCTCGCGGCAGTGCGCCGCTATGAGCCGCCGGTGGTAACGCTGGATCTGGGGTTGCCACCGGATGCGGATGGTGCTGCCGAGGGGCTTGCCACGCTCGAGGAAATTTTGGCGCTGGCGCCGGCGACCAAGGTCATCGTGGTATCCGGTAATCAGGATCGCGCCAATGCGGTGAAAGCGGTGGCGCTCGGTGCCTACGATTTTTACCATAAGCCGATCGAGCCTGAAATCCTGCGCATGATTGTCAATCGGGCACTGCATCTACATCAACTCGAAACCGAAAATCGGCTATTGCAACAACGTCAGGGCGGCGCGCTGAACGGCGTGATTACCGGCAGCGCGGTGATGCAAAAAGTTTGCCGCACCGTGGAGAAGGTCGCACCGGTCAACGCCACGGCCTTGCTGCTGGGCGATTCCGGCACCGGCAAGGAACTCCTGGCGCGTGCGCTACATGATCTTTCGCCGCGCGCGAGCCAGCGCTTCGTCGCCATCAACTGCGCCGCGATCCCGGAGAATTTGCTGGAAAGCGAGTTATTCGGTTACGAAAAGGGCGCGTTTACCGGCGCCGGCAAACAAACCAAAGGTAAAATCGAATACGCCGATCATGGCACTTTATTTTTGGATGAAGTCGGCGACCTCCCCTTTCCGCTGCAAGCCAAGCTCTTGCGCTTCTTGCAGGAGCGCGTGGTAGAACGGCTTGGCGGGCGCGAGGAAATTCCCGTGGATGTGCGCGTAGTGTGCGCCACGCATCAAGACCTGCGGCGCCTGATCGAGGCCGGCCGTTTCCGTGAGGACTTGTTCTACCGCATCAGCGAAATCACCATCCCTATTCCGCCACTCAGATCGCGCGAGGGGGATAGCTTGTTGCTGGCGCATGCCTTCCTGGAAAAATTCAGCCGGCAATATGGAAAGGCGTTGAAAGGGTTTACCCCCGATGCGTGTGCGGCGATCGAGCGCCACCCCTGGCCCGGTAACGTGCGCGAAATGGAAAACTGTCTTAAGCGCGCCGTCATCATGAGCGAAGAGAGCCGCCTCAGTGCGCAAGACCTTGGCTTACCAGCCGGCGCGGAAGAACCAATGCCATTGAATTTGCGCCAAGCGCGGGAAATGGCCGAACGTGACATCGTGACCAAGGCCTTGTCTCGGGTCGGCGGCAATATTGCGCGCGCGGCGGAATTGCTTGGGGTGTCGCGTCCGACGCTTTATGACCTCCTCAACCGCTTTGGGATACCAACCAAAGACCAAGCTAAATGATGCGCGGCTTCGCTGCCGCGCGTCGGCGCTTATCCTATTCGCGGCGATACCCTCTATGGTATGGTAACTGTGACCAGAGTTATGATTAGCCCGGCGGTGTTTTATGGATACCCTGCACCCAGGTTCGGGGCGGTGCAAGACAAAAAAGCGATTCCCGAAAAGCGGCGGCCTAATCCCGTCGCGCCAAAATAATCTAGGAGGCTTCCCATGCGCGCACATCTTGTCCTGACGGCGTTTACCTTGGCCGCGTCGTTAATCGTCCTCTCCGGTTGTAGTAAGGAGGCAAGCAGCCAAAAATCGCTGGCGCTGGCGAAGCAGGCGCAGGCCAAAGGGGAGACCAAGACGGCGGTGATCGATCTCAAGAACGCGCTGCAGAAAAACCCGGAAAATCGCGATGCGCGTCTGCTGCTCGGCAGGCTTTACAATGAAATGGGCGATGGCGCGAGCGCGGAAAAGGAGTTGCGCGAAGCTTTGCGTTTGGGGGAAAACAAAAACGAGGTGCTGCCGGAACTCGGGCAAGCCCTCTTTTTGCAACGGCAATTCCAGAAAGTGGCGGACGAAATTCAGTCACCGGCGGATGCCTCTCCCGCCATTCGCGCACGCATATTGACGGTGCGCGGTAACGCGCTGGTGATGTTGAAACAAAACGATCAAGCGCGCACTGCGCTGGAAGAAGCTCGAAAGCTTGCGCCGCAGTCGGCGGAGATTTATACCGGCCTTGCCAACTTGGCGCTGGCGGAACGCAAGGCAGACGAGGTGACGGCGCTGCTTGAAACCGCCATTGCGAAAGACCCAAAACGCGCGACGACGTGGCTAATGAAGGCCGATTGGCTGCGTGTTCAAGGTAAGCTAGA
>Ga0315268_10005561_pt1 | contig 13525 bp, 14 predicted proteins | sample C1_top_MG_FD_204535 | JGI IMG/M metagenome (GOLD analysis project Ga0315268, IMG submission 204535) | Sediment microbial communities from Yellowstone Lake, YNP, Wyoming, USA - C1_top | ecosystem: Environmental > Aquatic > Freshwater > Lake > Sediment | place: USA: Wyoming | collected 2017-08-01 | reverse complement strand
AGCCAGGGAGCTCAGAGTCCTGTTCTACGGAGAGGTCAAAGAGCATCACGGCAAGCACACATCGACAAAAAGGATCTTCGAGCAGCTGATCTCCCTGGGCGGGGAGCAGGAATATCCTGCGACATCAAAGAGCTATCCTTTTGAGATAAAGATCCCAAACATCCCCAAGCCGATCGAAGGCGGGAGCGGGGTAGTCGCCTCGGTCTTGAATTTCATCGCAAGTTTCTCGGATCCGGTCTCAAGGGCGAGCTGGTATCTGGATGCATCATTGGATGTGCCGATGTCTTTTGACATCAGCAAAAAGACACGCATCTATCTTTCCAGATAATCATTTTTGGAAGATCATCGCCAATCCTGCCAGAACAGCCACGCCAGCTGCAGCTCCAAATGCAACAGGCGCACCCAATGTCGCCCAAAGCACGCCGAAGACCGCGTTCGCAGGAAGATACACTGCACCGACAGCGCTGCTATATGCCCCGAGCGCGATCCCGCGGGTCTTCTCATCAGTTATGTCCGAGATGTACGCCTTATTCACAGATTCGTCAGCAGAGACAAACAATCCATACAAGGCAAACAGCCCAGCGACATGCCAGAACTGCGATGCGAATACGAATCCGACGCAGATCAGCCCATACAATACAAACGAGCCGGCTATCACAGGCTTCCTTCCGATCCGATCAGAAAGCATGCCTGCTGGCACAGAACAAAGCACATAGCTGATATTGAATACCACATAAGCCAAAAGCGCATCCTCAGGCTTCAAGCCGATATCATTAGCGCGAAGTATCAATAGCGCGAAGCTGAAATACGCCAATGAGAACAGGCAGGATATCGCAAGAAACGCTTTATACCGTCCATCCAGCATGCCAAGTGACTCCCAAAACTTGGGCCTCGCCTGCTTCACTGCCTCAGCTTCTGCCTTTTTCGCTTCACGCGCAAAAAACGCAAGCACGATCACAGCAAGCGCAGCCGGTATCAATCCAAAAATAAAAATCGTCCTAAAAGCGCCTTCAGTCTCGCCCATCATGGAAAAGACGCCATACGCGATCAATGGGCCGAATATGGCGCCAACAGTATCCATGGCCCTATGAAACCCAAAAGCCTTCCCCCGGTTCTTCTCATCCGTAGAAGAGGCGATCATCGCATCCCTGGGCGATGTCCGTATGCTTTTGCCTATCCTCTCAGTCCCTCTTATCAGGAGGATGTGCTGCCATGCAGAAGCGAACACCAGCCCTGCCTTAAGAACCGCAGAAAGCCCATAACCAGCTACCGCGAATTCCTTCCGTTTTCCAATCCTATCCGACCAATAACCAAAAAAAATATCAGTAAGGCTTGCGATCGAATCCGCGACCCCTTCTATCAGCCCTATGATCTCTTTGCCCACCCCGAGCACAGTGCTCAAGAAAAGGGGCATTATCGGAAAAACCATCTCGCTTGACACATCGGTCAAAAAACTGACGATGCCGAGCACGAACACGTTCTTTGTTATCCCTTCAAAAAATTTCATAGCACCGCCTCTAGCTACCGGAATCCCCCGCCTCCTGAAGAGCCCCCGCTGAACCCTCCGCCGCTGCCAGAGCTCCATCCTCCGCTTGAATGCGATGAGAATCCGCCATGCCTTGAAACAGGCCCTGCGCGCGAGCCGTATTTCCTTAAGTTATACACTCCCCACGCAGATAAGTAGTAGTGATGCGACGCTTTGCGAACGGTCTCCAGCGTCTCCAGCCTTTTTGTCGTGAGCGCATCAAGCTCTGACAGATGGCGCTTCACTTTGTCAGCCATGCCCAACGCCGTAGCATAAACAAGTATCTCGCCCCAGATCACTGCCGAAGATGGCGGGTACTCCTTCAGCCTGCTCGCTTTCACAGCGCGCGAAAACGCATCCCATCTTCCGAACGTTTCGCGCATCTTGTCCGGCACAGACGGCTTCCGGTAATGGATTATCAGATACGCCAGCGCAGGGAAGAACAATACCGCTGCCGCAAGCGTGCCAAGCACCTCGCCATAGTTGCCTGATGCCAGATAGCCGGATATCCACGAGCCGGTCACACTGACCGTCGCGCAAAGCACTATCAATCCAAAGAATGCCAAGCCAACAAGGCCTGCATCCTTTCCCGCAGCGCTGTTGCGTATGCTCCAGACACCCTTTTCCTTCAACACCTTCTCAATCTCGTTCGTGAAATTCTCTATCGCAGTTGCGATCGGCGCCTTCTCTGCGCCTGCCTTGTCTTTCACAGCATCGAAATCCACAGCCATCTTGTCCAAGTCGATCTCAGTCTTCCCATCTGAAAAAAGCATATCCAGGACAGCCTTCTCCTTTGGCGCAGGATTGTCTGGTTTTCTTTTGAGCATCAGTATTGTATGCTCCCGATTCACTTCTGACCCGCTTTCGCCTTTTTTCTCGAGCTCGACTATGTCGAGATAGTTTTTGTTTATCATATCTAGTATCGTCGCTGCGAGGATATCGGCTTCGCTCATCTGGTTCCGGACAAGCGCGGTCACGACCTCAGGCTCTTCCTTGTCCGGAGGCAGGATGTTCTCTGGATATTTCGGTATCCCCCGATCCTTCATGAAGAAATAAGCAGCCAATATCGCAGCCAAGACAGCGACTGGAAGACAGCAGCACGTAGTCGAACCAGGTTCTTCAGGCGCGATGATCTCCTCCGAACCGTACGCTTTCCTTTCATCCGTTAGTATCTGCAGTGCAGATCCGTTTTTTTTGTTCGTTGTGTGCAGAGCCCCTTTATCATATAGATAGCATCCGCCGATATAATTGCCTGAAGGGACATCGGTCATATCGATGACCACGGTCAGGTCGTCGATATACGCGTTGCCCTTTTTTGAAGAATAGACCTCGAAATGCATATCTTTTCCACGCGACGCTTCTGGAAGCGTCATAAGGGATTTGAAATCGCCTGCAGAAACCGGCCAGTTCGCTCCATAATGCTCGAAACAGACTTTCGCGAAATCATCATAGAGCGCCGCGCGGTTCTTCAAGACATAAGAAAGCTCGACATCATTTTTCCCGACAAACGTCTTCTTCCAGACGATCTCAGCCTGCTCGCCGTTCATCTGCTTGACAAAAGGGACGCTCTGGTTGTTAACTTTCACAGACTGCACGGCCACATTCTCCAGCGTGCCGAAATCCTCTTTTCTTATGGACCGGAAACCCTCATTGTACGCTTGTTCGAGCGTGAAGCTGATGTTCTCATAGACCTGAAGGTCTCCGTTTTCCATCACCGTTGCATGTGTATAATAGGAATCGATAGAAAATGAGAATACAGATGCAGAAAACAAAACCAGGATCAGCAAAAGGAAGCTGGGTCTCATGGCCTTCTATCTCACGATAGGATTTTATATCATAAGCCGGCGGCCATCAGCTTCTCAACGATAGGCACATCGGCTTTCGCGAATTCGAACCCCCCTAGTTCCTCTACCTCAACCCATCTGAAATCCCTGACATCGATAGCTTTCGCTGCGCCGGACTTCCATCTCGCGCGGTATGCGGCAAGTGCTATCTCAACGCCCTTATCCTCGAGCGAAGTCTCCAAAAATTTTTCGCCCACATCGATCTCGATCCCGAGCTCCTCTTTAATCTCGCGCTTCAGGCTTTGCGCAGGCGTCTCCCCTCGCTCCACCTTCCCGCCAGGGAATTCCCACATCAGGGGCTCGCGCGGGCAGTCTTCTTTCCTCTGCGCGATCAGCACCTTCCCATTCTTCTCGATGATCCCTGCCACGACAAGCATCGTCATCTCCTTCCGACCGAAGTTATCTTGTTTTTTTGATTTTACCGGTCCGCGCTTTCCCAGCGCCCTTTTTCTTCGGCCGCAGGGCATATCTCTTCAGCGCCCATACAAGCATGGCAAGCACGATGATTATCACAATCACCGGCATCAGGGCGAAAAGGTATATCTTCGTGAAAAACGCATCGATCGGGGATTTGTTGAAAAACCAGCTTTTCAGCCTGGGGAGCAGGATAAGCGCGTTGATCGTATCGCCTACGCCGAAAACTTCCTCTTCGCCGATCGCAAGAGCGTATTTCCCGCGATTGCCCGGACTCGAAACAGTTATCCTATACACCCCTGCGCTCAGACTCGCCCGCGCCTGCGGTCCCTGGAAATAATCGTCTCCGGCAAACTCCTCATAGAACGGTGTCCATCCGGAAGATGCATTCAGGAAAACAATGCGCTTCCAATCCCCTTTCTGATCTAAGGCTTCGATATCGACTGATTTATCCTTTTCCGCGCCTTCGATGGCCGGCACGGTTATCCCTGCATAAAGCTTGAATGGCGCATCCGATTCGATCTCGAACACCGCAGGCGAACCATCAAGCTCGCCATAGAACGCCTGCGATATCTCGGGATTTTTTACCTGCGTGATCCCGCTCCCTTCTACTACCCGGGGCTGGTGGGCTAAAGCAGTCGGCACAATCAGCAAGGCCAATACGAACAAAATCGTTTTATTCATAGCTAGAGCACCTGGCTGATGATTTTAACCCTATTCCCTCATATCGCCCTGGAATTCGAAATACGAATAAACCACGCTGAACACCGCTGATGCGAGAAGCACGGCCAGCGAGGCTATCAGCAGGGGCGGGAACACTGCGCCCAAACCCGCCACAATTCCTGCGGCCCTGAAAAGATCCGCGGTTATCCTATGCGTCTTGTTCCATATCGCTTCGCTGGAAAGCGTCCAAGGGGTCCGTACCCCAACAAACCAGTTCTGCTTCGTTTTTTCCATCACTGCCCCCATATAATAGAACAAGATCCCCAGCGCAGGCGCAAAGAAGCGGATAAACTCGAACTGATAGCCGAGATTGAAAGCCAGCGTGAGCAGATATATGTAATAAATAAAGCCGATGATCAGCGCTGTCAGTGTCTGATACTCCTTCATGAACGCATCATAGTTCTTCCTTAGCGGATCCAGTTTTGGCAATACCCAAAGGACCCCTACCAGCGCCAGAGAAAGAAAAGGCATGAGAAACACTCCGACCTCCTTCCCGCCATATCCGTCAGCAACTCCCTCGATGTTCCAGTGTGTTGCCATCCGATCAGGCATCTGCGGATAGAAAAATCCTGCTGTCAGAAACGCCAGCGCGACAATGCCGAACGCGATCATCTTCATGGTTTCCATTACAATGCCCTCTGCTCAAAATACCGGATTCCGATATATTTCATGCTCAGTTTTCAAATCCTCAGGCTCAATTTTTAAATGCCAGGAAATCCTCATCCCTGCATGGGCGTAGTAAGGGAATTCGTCGATCTGGTAGGCAAGCTCAACTTCTACCAGATCGTGACCGAATGCCAGCAGGGCCTTTATTTTCGATGCGGGAAGGCGATACCCAAACGAAGGCATCTTTGCGAGCAGGAGAAGAAGAACGCCTTCAAGAAGGAGAACGGCCTTATCGAGGATATGGGGCGCCTCAAATTCCTCCCGTTCCGGCGCCCCAAGCTTCCGGAAGAGTTCACGAGGAGCTGGGTCAGCGGCCTTCCGCTCCACAACAGCAGATCCTCGAAGCTTCTGGATCACGGGCTTTATTTCCATATCCCGATCATCGACAACATCGTGATCGATTCCAACCAGGAAAGGATCCTGAATCTGGGGAGCATAAACATCCTCACCACAGATGGTGCTCCGATTCCGATAAACGTGAGCTGCAACCTCCGCTACCGTATCGTGGATTTCTACCGCGCCTATACTGCGGTAAATGACTATGAGCACTCCCTCAAGGATCATACGCTCTCCATCCTCGCCGAAGACAGCCGGGGAAGAACGCTCAAAGAATGGACAGAGCCCCAGACCATAAAAGATATCGAGAACAAGGTGGAAAACGACCTGCGGGAGCTTGTGACCGAAAAGTGGGGGCTGGAGCTCCTCAAGGTGTACATAACCGACAATGTGCCAAGCCAGACCAGCCGCCTGGTCCTTGACGGCCAGCCGATAAACCTCACCCACAAGGCCGATATCACAAGCAATACGCCGCCAGAATAGCCCGCAGGATCAAAACAAAGCTTTTTTATCACCTTCTATAACAATTATCACCATGCCAGATACAAAAACACCCAGTACCACTACCGGCCAGCAGGCTGACCTGCCAAAACCCAAGGAACAGGCAGGCCGGTTCAGGTTCGCGAAAACCATGATAGAAAGGGCGTTCGGCGCGAAAGAGAAGATCGCTCCTGAATCCGACCTTGCTGAGAAAAAAAGCAAGAAAACCGGGCTCGCGATCGCGAAAAGCGAGGAGAAGAAGATCTCGGCCTATCTGAATTCGGTGAGCATAGCGCTCGACGGCTACGATGACATCTTCTCTGACTTCGACCCCTCCTCATATTCAGTGCGCGCGCTTTCCGACGACTTTGTCAAGGAGCTGATGAAGAGATACGGCGAGCATTCGGGCGGGGAGCTTCGGATCGCTTTCTCGCTTCCAAAAAAGGAGCGCAACAAGAACAGCGAGAGCGTCATCCGGGAAAGGCTCAAGAAATACTTCGAATGGAAGCTGAAAGAGCTCGATGAGGATATCAAAGAAGAGACACTGCGCGGAGCCGTATATATCGGCGTAGGCGCGATGCTCCTCACCGGCTGCGTTTTAATCAACACCTATCTCCAGGATATCCTGGTTTTCAAGATCGTCTCAGAGCTTCTCCAGGTGCCGGCGTGGTTCGGCGAGTTCGTGGGCGTGGAGAAGATAGTCGAGAGCAGGGCAAAGGTCGGCAAGCAGAAAAGGTTCTACGAGAAGTTCCGCGACGCGTCCTGCGTCTTCACATCGAACGAGGACATCGTCGAGAAGATGGTTGCGGCTACGAGCGAAGTGAAAGGCGCCGAGGCCAAAGCCGCGGAATCCAAACCTGCCGTTCCATCCAAGACTGCAGATGCGCCAAAGACCGCCGAGCCAGCCAAAACCCCGGAACCCGCTAAAACCACAGAGCCCGCCAAACCGAAAGAGCCAAACGATTGAATCGAGCCGGAAGCCAACCCTAAGCGCATTTTAATCTTTTTCCCATCCCAATCGATTGCATGCACAAACACGCTGCCCTCGCGGTTATCTTCGCATCCCTCATCATCTATGGGTGCTGCTCCACGACATCCCTGCAATCATCTTCCTGCCCGTACGGCACCTATGGTTCGACATGCACGCAGGTATGCGAAAGCGCAAACCTCGGAGAGGGCTGCTTCACTCAGTGCATGGACGGAGTAAGGGCAGAAGGGCTTGGCGATGCTACCGCCTGCTGCAAGGAGACGATCAGGATGAGCTGCCAGCGCATCTGCGATGAGCAGGCTCAGCGAATCCCTGGCTTTGAGGCTGAGATGGCTGACTGCCTGGAAGAGTGCAACGCGAACTACGAAGCGGTCGGAGTCCCTCTGGACCTATGTGCGGTTCCCCTCTAGAAGTCTAACTAGTTTCTTTTTTTCACAAATACCAAGGCCATCATTATCGCAGGAAGGACGAACCCCACACAGCACGGCTTGCCTCCAGCACCCTCCGGAGCGCCCGAAGCGTTCACTGCGTTGCGCACTGCATCAGAAACAGAATCCTGCCCGCTTTTGCCGGCGATGCTCTCCTCTGGAGGCGAGCCCTTGTGGTCGCCGGCGCTTGAGATGCCTGAAAGATCAAAGCTTGAGAGCAGTTTTCCTTCCGGATCATAGAGCGAAAGGCGTTGCGCGCCAAGTTCGTATGGTATCTCCATCGTCGTTTCGGTTTTATCTTCAACCCTGATCCCGCTATCGCTGTTTGAGAGGATCGGCATGTAAAATGATGTGGCAGGGATAGTCTCTGAATTTTTTTCGTACGCGAGCAGGAACGGGCCATCGTTTGAATAAGCAGGTTCCGGGCCGCTCAGCAGTTCAGCGTATTTGATGCTCATGCCTCCAGAATCGTATCGCACAGTAACCAGCAGGCTATCTGCAAAAGCGATCGAAACAAAGAGCAATACGAAAAACAATATCTTGACATTCATAGGATTCACTGTTGGGGCTCGGGAGGCCGATACGGCTGCCACGAGCTTTTCGTTCTTGGCGGAGGATGCGCGAACGCGTTTATCCGATCGCGGATTATCTTTTTGCTGACCTCGTTGAACTGCGAAGACGAATAGACATCGTTCATCAGGCTCTCCTGCGAAGGCCGGTACCACGCGCCTGCGCTGCATCCTTTCACACAATCATATGAAACGCCGAACTTCGAAAAATACTGCTGGCACGTAGCGATGTCGCTCGCGATCGCGCAGTTCGAGCGCGAGGAGAATCCTGCATCCCGTATGACTGCGAGCATCCCGGCCGGAAGCCCTATCCCCTCTGCGATCGTATACTCGTCCCACAAGCCTGCAAAACCATGGCCCATCTCATGCAGGACCGTGTTCTCCAGATCTTCAGCAGAAGGCGTTCCCTGCCCCCGATATACCGTTGCGCTCATGGAAAATGCCCTGCTGTTCGAAAGTGATTTGCTGTCCTTGTAGTTGATAAAGAGCGTGAAGTCCCCCCCGTTTCCAGCGCATTTGGAGAGCAGGTCGCTTTTCCACGGGCCGCTGAAAATGCCTTCAGAAAGCCTGGTCGCGTACAGTTCAAAGCTCATCTCATTGAAAGGCGCTGTCGATTTTAGCGCGTTGGTTATCCGTATCGCGTCCTGCTCGACATCGCTGTCCCTGCTCTTGTAATTATAGAACAGTGTCGTGCCTGGAAAGGAATACCCCCCAAGCAGGATGACCAGCGGTCTTCCGCCAATAGAGCCGGCGGTCTTTCCGATCTGCCTGCACGAGCAGTACAAGCTCTCTTTGCAGTCGCTGTCTCCGCAGTCTGCAAGACCATCTCCATCATCATCTATTCCGTTGTCGCAGTCCTCGTTGCAAAGCGCCTTCTCATCTTTCATAGAGCATCCGACAGTGCATTTTTTCCTTTCCCCATAAACACATTCGCCGGTATTCCGGTCGCAACCGCCCCTGCTGACCGCAGCGGCAAAATCGTTATTCGGGCTTTCGCACTTGTCCGGGCAATCGACATCAGCGCACAGGTCTTTTTCAGCAGAGGCGCACGCGCCAGTCGATGGGTCGCATCCATGCTCGCAGTATTCTGAAGAATATCCGCACTTGCCTGTAACCGGATCGCACTTTCCATCATACTTATGCGTGCTTCCAGCGCATGAAGAAAGGCACGAGACGCCGGCACACTTATCCTGCGTCGCTTCCGGTTCTTTCTCGCTTATCCCAACCGCAGGGCAATAGCACACGCAAGGTTTTCCCTGCGGGCACTCGCAGGCGATGTTCCCGACACCCGGCTTGTAGTGGCCGATGCAGTTGCTCGAGCAGGGGATGCCGTTCACCCCTCCGCAGAGAAAGCAGTCAGATGCGCCGGCAGGGCATTTGCCGGATTCTACGGCATGCACAGCGCCTGCCAGATAAGCGAATGCAATAAGCAGGAAAAGACTCTTTGCGCAAAACAGCTTTTTCAGCCTTACTTCCATAACGAGTGTCTTCCGAATGAACTGTTTATAATCTTGGCATTTTTTTGCAGGCAATGTTCAGGATCGCGCTGATCCGGCCTGTGCTTCTCTTCAGATCAAAAAGAAACCAGAGAAAAAAGATGAAATGGGAATCCGCCGGATTATTTTTCGCCCTTCTTATCCAGGACGTATCCCCAAATCAGCGCTGCAATGACCGCGCCGATGAATGGAGCGGTCAGGAACACCGGCAGCTGGGCCAAAGCATCCCCGCCGGCGATCAGCGCCGGACCCAGGCTCCGTGCAGGGTTGACCGAAGTGCCTGTTATCGGTATGCTCACCAAGTGTATGAACACGAGCGAGATTCCAATCGCGATCCCAGCGAAGCCGGACGGCGCTCCCCTGCTTGTCGCACCGAATATCACCAGCAGGAATATCATCGTCATGACGACTTCGGTCACGAACGCCGAGGCGATGGAGAATCCTCCAAGGTACCCTGGCCCGTATCCGTTCTGGCCCAGGCCATTCACAGCGAGCGAGTACGCCGGGTTTCCGCTCATGATCAGCAGAAGCACAGCAGATGCAATGATCGCTCCGATGCACTGCGAAATCATATATCCAGCCGCATCAGGAAGCTTGATCTTCCCGGCGACCAGCATAGCCAGGGTTATCGCAGGGTTGATGTGGCACCCGGAGATCCCGCCGATGGCATACACCATCGACAGCACAGCGAAACCGAAGGCGAGCGAAATCCCAAGATAGCCGATCTGGCTTCCTGCTATGACCGCGCTTCCGCATCCGATCAGGACGAGCACGAATGTTCCGATCAATTCAGCCGCGTATTTGTTGAGGCTCATAGAAACCATCCGCAAGCAACGCTTGGGCAAAGAATATATTGTTTTCCCAACGCTCATGGAACGGCCACCGGCCGGACCCGAAAGCCTTTTATAAACTGGATTTGCTAGAGACTAGCGATGGCAGTTATCGAAACCTCTAAACTCACCAAGCACTTCGGCCGTATATCTGCAGTGGAAGCGCTCAGCCTCAAGATCGAAGAAGGCGAGGTTTTCAGCCTGCTCGGTCCGAACGGAGCTGGCAAGACAACGACGATCAAGATGCTTGCCACCCTCCTCGCTCCGAGCTCAGGGCGGGCCACGGTCAACGGCTTCGACATCGCAAAATCCCCATCCAAGGTCCGGGAGAGCATAGGCATCGTTTTCCAGGAGCCGAGCAGCGACGAACTGCTAAGCGGCTATGAGAACCTGAAAATGCATTCAATGATCTACGGCCTCCATGACGGCGCGGTCGAGAAAAAGATCGAAGAAGCCCTCTCATTGGTGGAGCTCACCGACCGGAAGAACGATCTGGTGAAGACATATTCCGGCGGGATGCGCCGGCGCCTGGAGATCGCCCGCGGGCTCCTTCATCAGCCGAAGGTGCTTTTCCTCGACGAGCCCACGCTCGGCCTGGATCCGCGCGGACGCGAGACCATGTGGGGGTATGTCAAGCGCCTCGTGGCCGAGCTGAACATGACGATACTTCTTACGACTCATTATATGGAAGAAGCGGACGAACTGGCTGACCGCATATGCATCATCGACCATGGAAAAGCGGTATCTGTAGGCACTCCTGACGGGCTCAAAGCAAAGGTCGGAGGCGACCTGGTCACGCTCACAGCCTCGGTGCTTCCAGATCCCAAAGCCCTGGGGAAACTGAAATTCATCCGGGGCATCGAGAAAAAGGACGGCAAGCTCCTCATAACCGTGGATGATGCGGCAGCCAATCTCCAGGAACTTCTGTGCAAAGCAGGGAAGATAGACTGCGTCGAAGTGCGCAATCCGACCCTGAATGATGTGTTCATAAAATTCACCGGCCGGGAGCTGGAGCAGGCAGAAGGCGGATGGTTCGACAAGATAGTGCAGGAGAGCGTGAACAAGCAATGACCAATGAAGATAAGATGGCGCATCCGAGCGCGCTCAAAGGGATATACGCCATATGGTGGAGGGAGACGAAAGTCTTCTTCCGGGAGCCCCCGCGCGTCATATCCGCTGTGATAAGCCCGATAATCTGGCTGGTGATCTTCGGCGCAGGGCTCGGGGAAAGCGTGAGCATCGGGGGCGAGAGCTACCAGCATTTCATCTTCGGCGGAGTGCTCGTGCAGACATTCCTTTTCTCATCGCTTTTCTATGGCGCATATCTCGTGTGGGATCGGAAAATCGACGTGCTCAAGGCCGTCCTGGTATCGCCCCTCAGCCGCTCCTCCATATTCCTCGGAAAGGTGTTTGGCGGGGTGACGATCGCTCTCATAGAATCCGTCATAGTCCTTCTGGTCGGCTATCTGATCGGCATGCAATACTCGCCGGCAGTCTTTTTTACTGTCTTGGGCCTGGTCGCTCTCGCATCCGCGGGGCTTACCGCGCTCGGGCTTATCGTAGGGAGTTTCATGGAATCTCCAGAAGGATTCCAGCTTCTTTCCAGCCTGGTCCTTTTCCCGATGTTCTTCCTCTCAGGCGCGCTGTTCCCGGTGAGCAACCTCTCAGGTCCGCTCGGGATTGTGGCATCTATCAATCCGGTCACGTACATCGTGGATCTGCTACGGGGCGCCCTCAGCGGAGCGTATTATCTCGATCCGAACCTGGATGCCGCAGCGTTCGTGGCTTTCATAATCATAGCCAACATCGCTGGCGTAGCGGCGTTCGAGCGCATGAAATCCTAAGGCAAGAACAAGAAAAAGCGAGGCGACGGGCTGATTGTTTACGCAGATTGGTCTGCTCAAACCCCATGTTCTTTTTCATATTCTTCGAGCGCTTCCTTTGTTATCTTCCAGTTCCTGCCAAACTTGATCGCGCCTATCTTTCCGTTCCGTGCAAGAAGGCTCAGATATTCTTCGCTATATCCGTTCCTGCTTATCTTCGCTGCTTCTGCCAATGTCATATATTCCTTCTGGCTTATGCCTAGCGCATCGAGGTATATATCAAGCGACCTTTCAACCGCCTTTGCGATGAAATTCACAAATGGCGCGTAATCGCTGTCCATCTGGCCCTCTATTATAGTACGGATATACTTTTTCCTCTCTGCCCTCAGCAATATAGCAGGCGGATAGCCGTTTCTCATCAGGTACAGATTCAACAACAGCCTCGCTGTCCTTCCATTCCCATCGATAAATGGGTGGATATCAACGAATCTCTGATGGATCAATGCAGCCGCCTCTATAGGCTCCCCGCCCTTTGTGTTCAACAAGCTGTATACTTCGTGCATGAGCTTCGGGACTTTCGCAGCATTAGGAGGCGAATAGTCGGTTCCGCTGATGCGCACGGCGCCTCTTCGATAAAACCCTGCGTTCTCCTGGTCTATCCTATCCAGTATAATGGCATGGAGGTTGAGCACATCCTGCTCCTCTATTTTTGGTTTTTTCACTAATGATTCGACAAAATCTATCGCTTTGCCGTGGTTGGTAGCTTCCAGATGCTCCTTCAGGCTCTTTCCGCCGATTGTTATACCTTCCTCCAGAACCAGCTTGGTCTCGCTGAGCGATAGCGAATTCCCTTCTATAGCGTTCGAGTTGTATGTGAGTTCCACCCTGAAAGTCTCCTGGAGTCTGTGCAGCGAACCTTCATCAAAAGGCCTCAGAGCATCCAGTTCGTTTTTTTTCCTGAGTATCCTCTCATACGTTTTTTCTTCGATTGGCATGATCAGATATATATCGGATAATTAATAAATATTGCTATCCGATATTCACTTCTAGACGCTAACCTTTGTATATTATATCGGATAGATAAAATAATGTATTATCCGATAATCGGACTATCCCGAACACTTATCGAAAAGCTCTATATCTTAGCGAAAGACAAAAACAGCGGAGCCAGAACGACTATGATCGCGCCGCAAGGATCTGGAGATGCCGGTTCACCATTACTGCCGTCTTGCGGCACTGTATCGTATCCTGCCGGGGCGCAACCACGCTCATCTGCGATCTTGTTGCCGTTCGCATCGCTCGCAAGCGGGCTGCACTCGAAATTAGGGGCGCAAAAACAATCCTGCGCGCAAACCGAGCACGTTTCATAGGCGTCGGTGCTGCAAACGTTGTCTCCGCAGCAG
>Ga0315268_10005560_pt1 | contig 13529 bp, 16 predicted proteins | sample C1_top_MG_FD_204535 | JGI IMG/M metagenome (GOLD analysis project Ga0315268, IMG submission 204535) | Sediment microbial communities from Yellowstone Lake, YNP, Wyoming, USA - C1_top | ecosystem: Environmental > Aquatic > Freshwater > Lake > Sediment | place: USA: Wyoming | collected 2017-08-01 | reverse complement strand
ATGCCGTGGTTACGCACTTAAACAGGAACTGGGAGGGACGCCTCCTGCAGCAATTTACACAGGACTCGTGACACTACCCGAATCCGGAAAGCGGTACGCCTGAGAGCCGTGCCTTCACGATAATATCCCCGCAAACGGGCACTGAAGGCCTTGACTGTAAGCCGCGACGGAGCATAATTCGTGAGAATTGGTGACCGGGGCACACCAGGAAGCTCTTTCCTGGACGGGAGCGGTGCCCATGCGCCGCACACCGTCTCGGTGCCCCCTATCGAAGGGAAAGGAGCGATGCGCATGTCTCGTTTGCAGATCCTGATCCGCCCCGTCCTAGCGTTGGTCTTGGTGGCTTCGGCGGCTGGCGTTGTGGCCGCCGCGTGTGGCGACAATAACGAGGGGACCTCGACACCGAAGGCCACGGCCACAAAGACCGCCACCGGCACGGCCAAGGCCTCGCCGACAAAGGCTGCTGGCTCGCCCACAAAGGCTGCTGCTGCTTCGCCTACAAAGACTCCCTAGGCCACAGCCACAGTCGCACCAACCCGCTAGGCGGCCCTAGAGGATACGGGATTTCAGCCCACGCTGCCATGACCTCCCCGCCGGCCGGATAACGGCCCGACTCGGGGAGAGCGGGTGACTTTAACCCTCAGACTTCGGACCGAAAGGAGGCGCTGGCCCGCTTATCGGCTGGCCAGTGCTTCTCTTACCCGAGGCTCGTCCAGCGGCGCCGAGAGCACCGCCTCGCCGTCTATAGCCAAAACGGGCACCGCCAAACAGTAGCGTTCGTGGAGGGTGGCGTCGCTGGCAACGTCCACCAGCTCCAGGTGGAAGCCGATCTCCCGTGCCAGGCGCCGCAGAAGTCGTTCGGCTTCTTCACACAGGTGGCAGTCGTCGGTCACGTAAAGGGTGACGTTAGGTTGGATGCTCACGACCCGGGGCGCTGGCGGGCCAGCCGTCGCCGCTCGGCGCGCGCCGCAATCCGCCGCCGCGGCAGAAGGATGTAGGCGACACCCAGCGGGGCGCAGATCATCGCGCCCAGGGCGATGATCTGCGCCATGCGCAGCCCGGCGAAAATGATGTTGTCGTCGCGCAGGAAGCTGATGCCGAAGCGCAGCGCCCCGTAAAGAAAGACCCAGGCCCAGAACACGATGCCGTCGCGCTTCAGCACCCGGTAGAGGACGAACAGCGCCACGAAGATCATCAGGTCGCCCACCATCTCGTACACCACCACCGGGTGCTGGGCGAGCTGGGGCGTAACGGCCGTGAAACGGGGGTAGCTGGGACTGTTGGGGTTGGTGTAGAGCACCCCGATCGACCAGTCGGTGGTCTTAGAGAAGATATCGCCAAGGATGAGGCAGCCGATGCGTCCCACGGCCATGCCGATGATGCCCCCCATGGCGGCCACGTCAGCCATCGCTCCCCAGCGGGGCAATCGCCGCCAGGCAGTGTAGGCCGACGCCCCCAGCGTCCCGCCGATGAGAGCGCCGTAGATAGAGATGCCGCCGGCATTGATAGCGAACACGTCCAGGAGATCGTGCTCGAACCGGCTGTGGTTCTCCAGCACGTAGAGGGCGCGGGCACCGATGATGCCGCCGATGACCAAGCACAGCGCCGTGTTGTAGATGGTGTCCTCGCCGAAGCCGGCCCGCCGCGCGAAGAAGGCGGCCACCGCCACGCCGCAGATCACGCCCAATGCGGTGAACAGGCCGTGCCAGCCGATCTCCAGGCCGCCGATCTTGGCGATCTGGGGATCGATGCCGATCTTGATCACCAGGGGGACGAAGGCGCTAAAGGCTTCCATCCTTCTTCTCTCCCTGCACCGCATCGGGCGAGCCACACTCGGCGCCCAGACGGCGCAGGAGCCACTCTGCATCTTCGCACAGGTGGCAGTCGTCGGTCACGCAAAAGGCGACCATAGGGCGTCACGGCCGACTGGGGCGCTGGCGGGCCAGCCGCCGCCGCTCGCTGCGCGCTGCCATCCGCCGCCGCGGCAGAAGGATGTAGGCCACACCCAGCGGCGCAATGATCATGGCACCGAGGGCGATGAGCTGGGCCATGCGCAGCCCGGCGAAAATCAGATTATCCTCCCGCAGAAAGCTGAGGCCGAAGCGCATCGCGCCGTAGAGGAAAACCCAGGCCCAGAACACGATGCCGTCGCGCTTCAGCACGCGGTAGAGCACGAACAGCGCCACGAAGATCATCAGGTCGCCCACCAATTCGTAGGCTACCACCGGGTGCTGGGCGAGCTGCGGCGTGACGGCGGTGAAGCGGGGGTAGCTGGGGCTGTTGGGGTTGGTGTAGAGCACCCCGATGGGCCAATCGGTGGTCTTGGAGAAGTGCTCGCCGTTGATCACGTCGCCGATGCGTCCCACGGCCATGCCTATGATGGCCCCCAGGGCGGCCACGTCGGCCATGGCCAGCCGGCGAGGCAATCGCCGCCAGGCGGCGTAGGCCGATGCCCCCAGGGTCCCGCCGATGAGGGCGCCGTAGATAGAGATGCCGCCGGCATTGATGGCGAACACGTCCAGGAGGTCGTGCTCGAACTGGCTGTGGTTCTCCAGTACGTAGAGGGCGCGGGCGCCGACGATGCCGCCGATAACCAAGCACAGCGCCGAGTTGTAGATGGTGTCCTCGCCGAAGCCGGCCCGCCGCGCGAAGAAGGCGGCGACCGCCACGCCGCAGATCACCCCCACAGCGGTGAACACGCCGTGCCAGGCGATCTCCAGGCCGCCGATTTTGGTGATCTGGGGATCGATGCCGATCTTGATCACCAGCGGGACGAAGGCGCTAAGGGCTTCCATCTTCTTCCTCTTCCTGCGCCGCATCGGGCGAGCCGGCCTCGGCGCCCAGCTTTCCCATCTCCTTCCGGAAGTTCGCCAGGTGGCCGGCAACTCCCGCCAGGTAGGTGCGCTCAGGCGTTATCTTAGCCCATAGACGCCGCCTCGGCACATAGAAAGTGATCCCCAGGCCCACCAGGAGCAGGCCCGTCGCCAGCCAGATCAGGTTTTCGCTGCGGTCGCGCTTCACCTTGATGCCGGCGAACTCCCGCTGGCCCAGGAACGTGTACTCGTAGTCGCCTGCGCTGGCCGTCTGGCCGGGCTCCAGGTTCAATACCACCGGGCTGATTCCGACTACCGACAACGTGGGCGGGCCGCTCTGGGTTGGCACCGCCACCGCCTCCCCAGATGACGTCTTCTCCACGCCGTACACGACGTTGCTCATCTCCAGTAGCACCTGGCCTTGGGGGCTTTCCTCCGCCGAGCCCGGCGGCAGCGGGAAGTCGGGCTGGAAGCTGGCCGGCAGCCGCTGCACCGACACGAACTCGAAATCCAGCCCGCCAGCGCTCGCCCGCTGGCCTTCCGGCAGGAGCAATCGCACCGCGTCCGCCTGCTCACCCGGCTCGAAGGCCACCAGGTCCAGGCGGCTGTTCGAATCGTCGGGCCTAACACCGATCCACATCGTACGGTCGGAGCCGGGTATGCTCACGGTCGTGCCGTAGGCGGTCTCCACGAAGTCTGTCAGCACCAGCGTCGCGTCCATCAGCGTCCCGCCGTCGCCGTCGCGCACGATGACATGGGGCGCCGGCATGGAATCGGCCAGGGCCAGCACCTCCTTGTATATCACGTTGCCCGAGCGGAGGTCTCGCACCTGGAGCTCGGCGCCGAAGCCGAAGTAGGCCGCCTGGTGGAAGCGATAGCCGTTGTAGGCGCAAGGGCCGTTGACAGTGGCCGTGCAGCGCTTCACTTCCTCGCCGCCCTGATAGATGGCCAGCTCCGAGCGGTAGTCCAGAGGCTGGCCCTGTGAGTTGAAGCGCGCCACCGCGTCCACGACGCGCACCTGCATCTGGTTGGGATTGCTGACAGCGAAGACGGGGGCGGTGGTCCCTTCCCCTACGAACATGTCTTCGGAGAAGCCGGTGAACTTGCTCACCAGGGCGCCGGCGATGAACAGGATCAGGGCCAGGTGGCTGACGAACGTGCCCAGCTGCGACCAGCTGTAGCGGTCGGCGAAGAGGTAGGTCGTCTGGCCTTCCTGGAACCGCTCCACGCGATAGCGATGGCGCTGAAGCACGCCTTCCAGGGCCAGGGGCTCGACCGGCGTGGCGAACTCCGCTCGATGGTGGGCCCGCTGGAAGTAGGTGTCGGCCACGCGGCGCTGAGGCTGGCGAATGGTTCGCCAGATGGGGAAGAAGCGGTTGGCGGTGCAGACCGTCACCGATACGACCAGCAGGCCGAGACCGGCGGCGAACCAGCGAGCGTGGAACACATCGAAGAAGCCCAGACGGTAGAAGGGGTCGGTGAACACGCCGAACTTGCCCCGCTCAACGTCCAGCCAGTCGGCGACCGCCGCGCTGTCGCCGCGGACAGTGCTGGGCATCTGAGGCAGAAGGACACCCAGCAGGCACGCCAGCGCCAGGAAGGCCAGCAGGATAAGCGCCCAGCGCACGCTGGTGAATAAACGCCACACCGCCCGCAACGGATCGAGCTCGCGGGCGGTCTGGGCCCAGCTTCGCGCCGCTTGTGCTTTGGCCACTCGTCCTACCGCAGAATCTCTTCGATGCGCTGCGCCAGGTCGCTCTCCCCGATACCCTGGCGGCTCTGCTGGCCCACAAAGGGCCCTGTATATATGCTACGGACTACGCCGCTACGATCAATGAAGAAGCTGGTAGGGATGCCGATAACCCTGTACTTGTCGGCCACGTCGCCGCTGCGGTCGATGACCACCGGGAACTGCAGGCCGAACTCCTGCACGAAGCGAGAGATGGTACCCTCGTCTTCCTGGAGGTTCACCGCCACGATCTCCAGCCCCTCCTGGCGATAGCGGTCGTAGGCGGCCACCAGATGGGGCACCTCGCTGCGGCAGGGCTGACACCAGGTAGCCCAGAAGTTGATGAGCACCGCTTTTCCCTGGAGATCGCTGAGGCGGAGCGTGCTGCCGCCCAGCGTCTCCAGCAAGAAATCGGGGGCGGCCCGCTCCTTTTCTGGTGACGGGTCGCGTCCGGTGGGGTTTCGCTCTGCCGGGAGGGCCAGCGGGCCGTAATCGCCGCTGTCGGCGGAGGAGCCGCTTTCGACAAAGGGCAGGCCGCGGCTCTCGATATACCAGATGGCGCCGACGATGGCCGCCACTACCACCAGGGGCAAGACGACGCTGCGCCACGGACCAGCCCACACGCGTCGCCGCTGAGGCGCCTCGTCCACATCGCCCGGCTCGGGGGTCGGCGGGATATCGCTCATCGCCCTAAGGCGAGAACGCCACCGTCCACAGGCGGCGCATCTCGGCCACCGATAAGCCTTGGCCCAGGAAGCTATCGCCGACGCGGATCTCGAAGTGCAGGTGGTTCTCCATTGTGGGGTCGCTGACGCTTTCGGGCGTGCCGGAATTGCCCACGCGGCCCACCACCTGCCCGGCCGCCACGGCCACGTCCTTAGCGATCCCCGGCTCGACGGCTAGCAAGTGGCAATAGCGGGTGACCACGCCGCTTCCGTGGTCGATCCAGACCTGACGACCGCGCAGGCGGTCCAGGGTCGCAGGGTCGGTGAAGCCCTGCTGCGCCGAGCTCCCCAGCAGTTCGTCCATCTCCTCCTGCGTGATGTCCTTATAGTCGACATCGGCCCGGATGACGATGCCCGTCTTGGCGGCCATCACCGGCATCCCCCGCTCGATGTCGGCGCAGGCACGGCCGGGGTAGAAGTCCACGCCTTCGTGGACGCCGAAACGATACTCCCGTGGCGCGTTGGGCATCAGGTCGTCCTCGGCGGGCAGGCAGGCACCCTCCATGGGAAAGCGAAAGCCTCGGACGACCGGCGGCGGCGTGGGCGTAGCCGTGGCTGTCGGGCTGGGGCTGAGCCCAGGGCTAGAGGCGGGGCTAGACGCGGGCGACGGGCTGGGGCGCTCCACCTTCACGAGAGTATCCTCGCCCTCCGAAGGCGCGCCCAGCACGCCGACTACCAGCGCGACGACCCCCGCCACCACAACAGCCGCCACAACGACTCCCGTAGCGCTACTTGGCCACCGGATAGCCCTCGTCCTCCATAGCCTGCTCGATGTCCTCGAGCTTCGCGCGCCTTTCGTCGAAGCGCAGACTCACCTGCTTGCGGGCCGGGACGCCGCCAAGGAACTCGACGCCCGCCAGCTTGCTCACGGCCTTGCCGATACTGGCGATGCAATGATCGCAGGAGATGTCGGGCGCCGTCAAAGTGACTTCCTGCATGGCGTGACCTCTCTAAACAAAAATAGGCTTCCTCACCGCCAGGCGCACAGCCTCGGCATGGGCCTGCTCCTCCAGTGCGTCGTCCAGCGGCGCCAGCTCGCCCTGGCCGTACTTCCGGGCCAGGGCCAGACCAATAAGGTGGTCGGCGAAGCGGGGGTTCTTAGGCAAGAGCGAGCCGTGGAGGTAAGTGCCGAAGGCATTGGCCTGCACCGCCCCCTCTGTACCATCGCGGCCGTTGTTGCCGTAGCCAGCGACAACGCGCGCTAGCGGCCGCGCCGCCGGCCCCAGAAAGGTGCGACCGCCGTGATTCTCGAAGCCCACCAGGGTGGACCCCTGCCAGCGCACCACCACGTTGCCGATGAATCGCTTGGCCGCCGGGCCCGGGTGGACGGTCCAGGCGTCGAAGACGCCCAGGCCGGGCAAGTCCTCACCCTCAGCCGGCCGGTAGTAACGCCCCAGGAGCTGATAGCCGCCGCAGACGGCCAGCACCACCACACCGGCAGCGACCGCCTGGCGCAGAGCATCGCCCTTGGCCGTCAGCAAGTCGGCGGCCACCCTCCGTTGCTCCCGGTCCTGGGCCCCGCCGATGAAAATCAGGTCGCAGGCGGTCGCATCCAGCGGGTCGCCGATCTCAAGTTCGTCCACCATCAGCTCGATGCCTCGCGCCTCGCAGCGGCGGCGCAGGCAGAGTATGTTCCCCCGGTCGCCGTACAGGTTCATCTGCTTCGGGTAGAGGTGGGCCAGACGCAGACCGGGCTCCATGGCTCAGGTCTCCTCCCAAAACTGAGGGCGACGCCCCCAGCGGGCCAGGATGCGCCGCACCTGGAGCATGGCCGTGTAGGTGGGGACGACGTAGAGCGTGCCGCCTGCCGGCGTCAGAGACAAGGCGCGGGCCAGCGCGCGCTCGGCGTTGCTCTCCAGGGCAGGATCAGGATCGAGGCCGGCGTACTTCAGGCGCAGGGCCATGTCGGCGGCCCGACGGCCGGAGGCGAGGAGGAGGCCGGCGTGGCCGGCCAGCATCTCGAAGTCCACGTCCCAGATCCAGGAGACGTCACGGCCGTCGGCGATGTCGTCGTTCAGGAGGAAGAGGAGGTTCTTGGGGCCCGGTTCCGCCACCAGGGCGCGCAGCACCTGGTTCAGCCCGGCCGGGTTCTTGGCCAGGATGGTCTGCACCTCCCGCCCGCGCACGTCGAAGCGCTCCTGACGGCCAAACGCGGCGGTGAAGGAGGCAACGCCGCCCTGGATAGCGCCGGCTTCCACCCCCAGCGTCACCCCGACAGCGGCCGCAGCCAGGGCATTGTAGACGTTGTACAGACCGATGAGCGGCAGCGAAAGCTCCAGCCGGCCCACGGGCGTCGTGACCACGACTCCGAGCGGCCCAGCCGCGGGCTGCTCCACGTCCACTGCCTCCACCTGAGCGGCAGGCCGAGAGCGACCGCAGGCCGGGCAGGCCCAACGGCCCACGTGGCCGTAGAAGACCGCCGAGTAAACGTACTCGTGGCCGCAGGCGGGACACCAGCGAGCATCGGCGGCGTGCTCCAGGCCGCCCACAGCACAGTCGGTGTCGGCGACACCGTAGAAAACGACGCGCCCCTGGCAGGCGTCGGCCAGGCCGGCCACTCCCGGGTCGTCGGCGTTGAGCACGACTGTCACAGCGGGCGGCAGGCCTGCCAACGCCTCGCGCCAGAGAGCGGCCACGCTGTCCACCTCGCCGTAGCGGTCGAGCTGGTCGCGAAAGAGGTTGGTAAAGGCGATAACGCGCGGGCCGAGGGCCGCCGCCGCTTCTGGCAACGTCGCCTCGTCCACCTCGAAGACGCCCAGCCGCCGCTCGCCCTCAGGGATGCGTCCCTGCGGGCCGGCGGCCTCGCTCAGGGCGGCGGTGATGCCGCGCATCATGTTGGAGCCGGCGCCGTTGTGCACCGGCCAATAGCCCGCCGCGCGGGCAATGTTTCGCACCAGGCGAGCGGTGGTGGTCTTGCCGTTGGTGCCCGTCACCAGCAGGCAGCCGTGGCCCAACTCAGCCGCCAGACGAGCGGCCAGGCCGGGAGCCACCGCCTCGGCCACCAGCCCGGGCAAGGCAGTGCCGCCGCCCAAGCCCAAGCGGCGGCTGAGGGCCGCCGCCAGCTTGGCCGTGCTCACCGCCGCCGCTGTGCGCACGTCAGTCATTGCCTTCGCTACGCCCCCTTGTGCGCCTCGATGAGCTTCACCAGGCCGCCCATGTGGCTGTCCACGGCCACGATCTCGAAGCCCGCCCTGGCCACATTGCCCACAGTATCGCGGTTGATGTTGGCTCCTGACAAGCGCACCCAGAGCGGGTTCAGCCGGTCCATGAGCCAGCCCAGGACGCGGTTCTTGGAGCGGACGTGCTCCAGCAGGAGGAAGCGGCCGCCGGGCTTGAGCGCGCGGCGCACCTCCGCCAGGCCGACGAGCGGGTCGGGGACGGAGCAGAAGACGAAGGTGGCGGCGGCGCTATCGAAAGAGCCGTCGCCGAACGCGAGACGCTGAGCATCCATGAGGCCCAGCTCCACCGCCTGGCCCCTCTTGCGGGCCTTGCGCGCCGCCTTCGCCAGGAGCTTCGGGCTGATGTCGATGGCGGTCACACCGCTCCGGGGCGGATGATAGGGCAGGTTGCGTCCCGTGCCCACGCCCACCTCCAGGACCCGCTCGCCGTCGATCCTGGCCCAGAGCCGCCGTCTCAGGCCCCGCGCGAACAGCTCCATCGGCGCGTCCCTCAGATCGTACCCGAGAGCCTGGCGGTCGTAGCGGCGTTGGGTTTCCTTGGCCGCCTGCCAGTCGATGCCTATCTGTTGAATCGTTCCCATACTCCACCCCCTCATCCAGAGCGCACCGGCCACTGCCAGCGGAACACGCGCTCCGCCGCGTTGGCGATGCCCTTCATCACCAGTTCCACCGTCCCCGCGTCCAGCGAGGCGCCGTCGGGCGTCTTGCGGGCGAACACCAGGACGCCCGCACGATGGTGGGAGTCATCGGAGATGCTCTCCCAGGCCTTCGGGGCGTATTCCTGCCCGCCGACGCGGATGACGCTGAGCCCCGTCATGTCCAAACGGCTCAGGTCGCCAGAGTGGGTCGTGAACTGTATCTTTAGCAGGACGTAGTCGTCGAGCCCGTAGCTGCGGGCCTTCCCTGAGTCCAGTTTGGCGAGGGTCTCCGGCGTCACCCAGGTGACATCGATCTGCACGCCGCCCTGGCTGTCGCTCTGGGTCAGCTTCACGGGCCCGCCGCCCTGCGCCGTGCCCGAGGCCGCGACGGTGGGCTGGACCGTGGACCCCTCGCCGTTGTCACCGCCACATGCGGCCGCCGCCAGCACGCCGACCGCTGCCAGCAACAGGAGCGCCATGCGGTGTCGCGCATTCATTGGCCCACCTCCGGCTCCAGCGCCGCCCCAGCGGTGGCCAGCCGCAATCGCCGGCCCTCGAGAAGGACAAGGCGCAGCATAAACGCGACGCCGATGGCGTTCATCCCCAGACCGATCGCCATGAACGCCAGGCGGTTATCGGTCAGGAACACGGCCGCCCCCGATAGGCCCAGCGCCGGCAGGGCCTCAGCCACATGGTGGGCGCAGCAGGCCACCATGGCGACGGTAGACGTGCCCGTCCCGCCCACGGCCGTCGCCGTGGACGAGCGACTCAGACGCCCGTGGATGGCCAGCCGCAGGTGGGTGTAGAGCGCGGCCTGGACGCCAAAACCGAAGGCGATGGCCCCCAACAGATAGCGGTCGTCCCAGGCGAGCTCGCGGGCATGAGAGAAGTGCCCGCTCGACCCGGTGACCACTCCCAGGTAGAGTCCCACCAGCATCCCGGCTGCGGCCAGGCCCACTAGCAACGGTACAACGAATCGCCGCGCCCAACCCGGCGCCTGTCGCGGATAACAGATAGCCCCCGCTCCCGCCATAAGCCCCTCTTCCTAGCGCGCCGGCCCGGTCATGCGCCCTTCGTGGCGCGCACGAACCATAGGGGGCCGTACTTCGTCCTGCCGGACTCGGCGTCGTCGAAGCCCGCCTCTCGAAGTATCGCCGGTACTTCCCCGAATCTCCCCGCCATGTGGTGCAGCCCGAGCAGCTGGATAACGTGCTCGAAGAAGCCGCCGGACTCCGCGAGGTCGACCGCCAGGAACCGCCCGCCCGGCTTGAGCACGCGGATCACTTCAGCGAAACCCGCGCGCTTCACATCGGCGGGGAGATGATGGAGCATCAGGCTGCTCAGCACCAAGTCGAAGTGCCCGTCGGGAAACGGGAGCTCCTCGATAGCCGCTATCTGGAACCGCGCATCCACGCCCGCCTTCGCCGCCTTCTGGCGGGCTACCTCGATCATCTCCGCCGAGGGGTCGATCCCGTGCACCTCGCCCGTCGGTCCGGTCTCCCGCCTCGCCGCGACGGCGAGGGTCCCCGTACCGCAGCCCACGTCCAGCACCCGCTCCCCTTCCTTGATGCTCGCGAGCTCGATGGTCATCCTGCGGATGCCCGGCTCCCGCCCGAAGGACATCAACCAGGTGACGAGATCGTAGAAACGAGCCCAGCGGATCACCTTGCCCTTCGTCCGCGCGGCCGCCGTCCCCGCGCCTGGCTGCGACTTGTGGTGCACGGTTCACCTCCTACATGTGGTGTACGGTTTGCTTCCCGGCCTCGGCGCGCCCCAGCCGCCGCTTGACCCAGGGCGTGATGGTGGGCATGAGGATGATCATGCTCAGCAGGAACACCCAGCCGGCGCCGCCTAGGCGGGCCACCCAGTCGTAGTCTCCGCTGAGGGTGGTGGCCGCGAGGAAAGACCCGGCGCCCAGCAGGGCAATGCCGGTGTAGATGATAGCGGCTACGATTCCCGGCTTCATGCCCCCTCTCCTTTCGACCGCCGGGGGATATGGATATGACTCGGCTCGTCGGGTGCGACAGCGGACCGCTCCGGCAACCAGCGGCAGTCGGCTCCCGTCCCAGGACCGCCCACGAAGCCCACCAGCGCAGCCAGCGTGACAACGCCCAGCACGGACATGCCAGCAACTGTCGGGGCGATGATGGCCACTACCATGTGGTTATCACTGATCAGGTTGCTCGCCCCCACCAGCCAGCCGAAAACGCCAGCCAGGATCACCACGGGGATGTAATGGGCAAAAAGGCCGATCCAGGACTGCGTCTGCTCTGAAGCCTTCATCTCGCCTATACCTCCCGTCTCCTCACACCCGTTGCCCCGCTGCCTCGCGGCGCGGTTGCGGCTCTCGAATCGCCGGGGCTGGTCGCCCGCCGCGACGGATCGGCGGCCGGTAGCCCCGCATCGACATGGCGTTGAGCGTCACCGAAAGGGAGCTGATGGCCATCAGGAAGGCCGCCAGCTCCGGGCTCACGATCCGGGCGAAGAAGGGGTAGAGGACCCCGGCGCCCAGGGGGATGGCCAGCGTGTTGTAGCCGAAGGCCCAGCCCAGGTTCTGCTTTACCTTCCGCATGGTGAACCGGGCCACCTGGATGGCCGCCACCACGTCCAGCAGGTCGTCCTTCACCAGGATGACGTGGCCCGTCTCCTTGGCCACGTCGGTGCCGGAACCGATGGCGATCCCGACATCGGCCTGAGCCAGGGCCGGGGCATCGTTGATGCCGTCGCCCACCATGGCCACCCGCCGGCCCTGCTCCTGCAGCTTGCGCACCTCCGCCGCCTTGTCCTGCGGTAGCACCTCCGCCAGCACCCGGTCGATACCCACTTGGCGGGCGATGGCCTGCGCCGTGCGGCGGTTGTCGCCGGTGATCATCGCCACCTCCAGGCCCAGACCGTGCAGCTCTCGCACCGCCTGAGCCGAGGTCGGCTTCAGCGTATCGGCGACGGCGATTATGCCCAGCGCCCGGCCGCCGCCGGCCACGAACATCGCCGTCTTGCCCTCGCCCTCCAGGCGTTCGGCCTCAGGGAGGAGGCCGTCCAGAGCGACGCCCTTCTGGATCATGAGCTTGCGATTGCCCAGAAGGATGGCCTCGCCATTCTGGCGGGCCTCGACGCCGTGACCGGGGATGGCGACGAACTCCTCCGCGGCCGGCACGTCCAGGCCCCGCTCCTGCGCCCCCCGCACGATGGCCTCGCCCAGGGGGTGCTCCGAGTTGCGTTCGGCGATGGCCGCCAGTCGCAGCACCTCGTCCTGGCTGCCGTTCATGGAGATGACGTCGGTCACCGAGGGCTCGCCCTGGGTGAGGGTGCCCGTCTTGTCGAAGATGATGGTCTGGAGCCTGGCGGTGGCCTCCATGGCGTCGGCGCCCTTGAACAGAATGCCGTTCTGGGCACCGAGGCCGGAGCCGGCCATGATGGCGCTGGGCGTCGCCAGGCCCACGGCGCAGGGGCAGGAGATGACCAGCACCGTCACCGACAGCAGCAGCGAGAAACCGAAAACCTGCAGCCCGCTGAGCTCCGCCGGCGAGAGGATGAAGCGGCTGTTGGGGTCGAACCACCAGTTGAAGCCGCCGAAGAACCAGAACAGGAACACGCCCAGGGCCAGCAGGTGTACGCCCAGGATGAAGTGGCCGGCCACTGAATCGGCCAGGCGCTGGATGGGGGCCTTGGTGGCCTGGGCGTCCTCGACCAGCTTGACGATCTGGGCCAGGGCCGTCTCTTTGCCCACCTTCGTGGCGCGGAAGCGGAAGGCACCCGTCTTGTTGATGGTGCCGCCGATGACCTCGTCGCCGGCCTTCTTCTCTGCCGGGATGCTCTCGCCGGTGATCATCGATTCGTCCACCGCCGAGTAGCCGTCGACCACCACGCCGTCCACCGGGATGCTCTCGCCGGGTCGCACGAGACAGACGTCGCCCGCCTCTACCTCGTCGGCGCCGACTTCCAGCTCCTGGTCGCCCCGCAGGACGCGCGCCCGCTTGGGCTGGAGCTTCATCAGCTTGCGGATTGCCTCCGAGGTGCGGCCGCGGGTCACCGCCTCCAGATAGCGGCCCAGGACGATGAAGGAGGTCAGCAGGGCCGCCGACTCGTAGAAGGTGGCCTTCTCGCCGCCGAAGCCGGCATTCGGCCAGAAGGTGTTGATGACAGCGATGAAGTACGCCGCGCCGATCCCGGTGGCGTAGAGCAGGTTCATGTCGGTGACGCCTCGGCGCAGGCCGTTGAAACTGTTGGCGAAGAACTGGCGGCCGGGACCCAGCACCACCGGCGTGGCCAGCGCCCACAGCGTGTACTTGTTGGCCAGGAACTCCGGGACGACCTTGTCCAGCACCCAGTAGTCGCGGAAGGTGCCCAGCATCACCAGCAGGCCGAGGGGCAGGGCCAGCATCAGGTTCACCAGCTGACGGCGCACCTCCTGCTGGCGGGCCTTGCGCTCCCGGTCCAGCGCCGCC
>Ga0315268_10005559_pt1:0-12500 | contig 13530 bp, 15 predicted proteins | sample C1_top_MG_FD_204535 | JGI IMG/M metagenome (GOLD analysis project Ga0315268, IMG submission 204535) | Sediment microbial communities from Yellowstone Lake, YNP, Wyoming, USA - C1_top | ecosystem: Environmental > Aquatic > Freshwater > Lake > Sediment | place: USA: Wyoming | collected... | reverse complement strand
ACATCCACAGCGACCACCTGGGCAGCACCGCCGTCACCAGCGGGGCGCAGACAGGCAACATCAAGTACTTCCCGTATGGGGCCACGCGCAGCGGCGCTGTGTCCACGGCCTACAAGTTCACCGGCCAGCGGCTGGATGACAGCACGGGGCTGTACTACTATGGGGCGCGCTACTACGACGCGGTGCTGGGGCGGTTCGTGCAGGCGGACACCATTGTGCCCGATATGTCTGACACGCCCTTGGCGGCTCTGACTGTGAACTTTAATAATCCAATATTCCTGGCAGAAGTCGGCCGCGAGAACCGGTGGCGCGTATATCAGCAGCAACCATCCTTGCCTAATGATGAGACGCCCAAAGGACTGGGCGTAGTCCAATGGTTCCAGGAGCCTTCTGGCCGGCCTCCCCTTAACCAAACAGGCTCCTCCCCGTCACCAACTCCTTCATCCAACTTTCAAGCACAGGGTCCCGCTGATCCCCAAAACCTCAACCGCTACACCTACGTTCGCAACAACCCACTCCGCTATGTGGACCCGATGGGGTACTGGACGTTCGGGTTTGGCCTTGGTTTTAACGTCGGGCTCGGTGGCGGGGTATCAGGCAGCGTGATGCTAGTATTCGACGACAATGGCAATGCTGGCCTCGCTCTCAGTGGCGGTGGAGGCGGATATGCCGGCATGGGTGGCAGTGGAGGGATCGTGGTACAACGCACCAACGCAGATGTCATCCAACACTTGAATGGACCTGTCGTTCAGACGGGCGGTTCTCTTAGCTTGCTGGGAAGTATTGGGGGAGAATGGGTGATCCAAAATGGCCCAACTGGGGCAATCCAGGGAGTCAACTTCAATGTTGGAGCCGGATTAAAGGTCCCCGTGCCTGTCGAAATGCATAGCATGTTGGAGGTTACTAAGGTCATTGTGTTTCCCCCAGTCCCTCAGGAGCGTGAGTGGCGGGACTCACCGAGATCATTGTAACTCTCTTAGACTTGCCTCCCTTAAGGAGCCTGATTAGCTTAACCAGTGGCTTATGCCGTAGGTGGGAACGATGACTGTTTGGCTGCTTCTAGCGTTATTTTACCTGGTCTCGCTGTTAATAGCCGCATTTCCAGCCAAAATCGTCTCCTGGCACGCCAGGATGTACAGACACAACTACCCGAACAAGCGAGACCTTGACCTGCTTGATCAACTGCAGGTGTTTGACCCTTTGGGCAAGTTTCTCGTGGGAAAGGCGAGTGACTATGTTATAAAGGGACCTGAAGAACCTGAAGCCTTTCCGCGAATGATCTGGTTTATACGATTACTGGGATTGATCCCGCTGGTAGGGGCCACGCTCGTTTTGCTTTACATATTCCTTGTGCGTTAGGAGCGGAAGGTAATACCCACAGTCGGTCAGCCACGTTGACGCTGTTATCCAGGTAAAGTCTGAGAGTTGCTCGTATGGCGCCAACGGCAACCCTTCACTGCGTTCAGGGCAAGCTATGACCAGGCGCATCAGTGGCAGCACCACCTACTGGCTGGTTGTCACACGCTCTGGGTTCGAATCGGTGGCGTGTGACAACCAGCCACCACCCAGACCTACGACGTGGAGGGTCGCCTGATCACCGTCACCAACGGCACCACAGTCACCGTCTTCACCTATGACGGCGACGGCAAACGGGTCAAGCAGAAGGTGGGCGCCACCACCACCGTCTTCATCGGCAACTACTGCGAGATTGCCATCAGTGGCACGCAGCGCATCACCACCACGTACTACTACGCCAACGGCCAGCGCGTTGCTATGCGTACTAGCGCTGGCGTCACCTACATCCACAGCGACCATTTGAGGAGCACCTCCGTCACCAGCGGGGCGCAGACAGGCAACATCAAGTACTACCCCTATGGGGCCACGCGCAGCGGCGCTGTGTCCACCGCCTACAAGTTCACCAGCCAGCGGCTGGATGACAGCACGGGGCTGTACTACTATGGGGCGCGGTATTATGACCCGGCGCTGGGGCGGTTTGTGCAGGCGGACACCATCGTGCCGCAGCCGGGGAATCCGCAGGCGCTGAACAGATACAGCTACGTCTACAACAACCCGCTACGATTCATAGACCCCACTGGCATGTTCAGCGAGGAGGAGCTAATCAACTGGGGCATCTATACAGCGGAAGAGCTGCGATGGCTGGCTGAAAATCAAGTCAATTGGTACAACTACCTTATGCAGGCAGCCATAGGCGATGCGTTCTGGTTTGTTAACGGAACGGACACCTTTGGTATTGGCCAATTCCAGCTCAGCAATGGAACCCTAACCATCACAGGAGGAGCCTTTTCTTGGAAGGACAAATCCCGACTCCCCGTTGAAGTAGGGCGGGGGTCAGTGAGTCAGTGGGGTGCAACGATAGGGCAGGCAGCCATTCATAGCTGGCCGCTTGAGCCAGAGAAGCGCGCTGCTCAATGGCTACCTAATCCCCATGTCCAACTCTCAGACCAAAGAACAGAGATGAATGCAAGGTTTGTGCTTTATTGGGATTTTGAGATGGCAGTGCTCTCGTCTGCCGGATGGGCCATTGTTGGGTTGGATACACTTCTTGCTCCGCCGGACCCGGTAGGTAAAGGGGTCGGGTACATTGTATCCAACGTGGGCTCAGCCGCGGCAACAGTGACGCTGGTAGATACACTGTTGACCAGTGGCCCCAACTCACAGGCTATGACTGTAAATGCACTCACGTATGTGGCTGGCTGGTCATCACTGGTGTGGAACGTCCCCATTGATTTGACGGCAGCATGGGTACAAGTAGGGTATGATTATTACACCTTGCACCGCATACAGCAACAAAACCAACGATGAGGCAACTATGAAACGGCTAGTAGTACAAACGGGCAGTCTACTGGGATTTCTTATGGCACTTTGTGGCACCCTGTACGCTACCACAAGCCGCTTAGGGCTTGCCAGGACCAATTGGTGGCGTGTGGGCGGAGCAGGCTGGATTTTGATGGGGCTCACCACAATGCTCTTGGCGAGACCGCCATTGGTACCAGAGTTTGTGCCAGAGATTGGACGGCGCTTGGGCTATGGCCTCGGGGTGCTTATGGTACTTATCGGTGCCGTAATCTTGCTCCTCTCATGGCTCTGAGTGTACATCACAGTTTCTATGTTATGACTATGCCGTTGCTGCATGGGTATTGAGGCAGACGACCACCTGGGCTCCACCGCCATCACTGCTGATGCCAACGGGGTCAAGTATAGCGAACTGCGCTACAGGGCGTATGGGGAGACGCGCTACACCGACGGCACCACCCCGACGACGTACCGCTTTACCGGCCAGCGCGAGGAGGCGACACTTGGGCTATACTTCTACGGGGCACGGTGGTATGACCAGGCCATAGGGCGGTTTATCCAGGCGGATAGCATTGTGCCAGAGCCGGGGAACCCGCAGGCGCTGAACCGGTACAGCTACGTCTACAACAATCCGCTGCGATTCATAGACCCCACCGGCATGTTCAGCGAAGAGGAACTCCTCAGTTGGGGGATTACGCAGGAGCAAATTGACGCCTGGAAGAAAGATTATCCCGACTGGTGGGCGATTATCGCCGCGGCGCAACTCTACGATCAGATCACTGCCCTAAATCCCTACACCAGCGGCAACCCAAGGCCAGTACAGGGGTGCTTCGTCCTACTGCCAGAAACGTGGAAAGCGCAGCAGCGGCTAGTTATTGGCGGCTACAAAGGGTATGCCCAATTGGAGAGTTTCCGCGGGGAGACCAAAGACTATGGACTATGGCGCTTTGCGGCCTCAGGCCGATATGAATCAGTATTTACGCCTAAAACCTTCCTCTCCCCAGGACCGCCGGGGGCTACTATCCGCCCATTTGGTTCAGGTATCTACTTCTATCCGGACGAAATAGACTAGATGGACGTAGGGTTTGATGTTGTGGGCCTCGCCACTATGGGGATAGCCAAATGGGCGAAAACGGGCTCACCTATTGCCAGGGATACTGCAGACATTGGTCGCCTTAGTAACCAAATGCAAATCGTAAAACATACGGCTGAGATATTTGATGGTACAGGTGGATGGGTGTCGGTAGGTATTGATATTGCCGGTGCCGCGCCATGGCCGGCTGTGTCTATTCCAGCAAATGTATACAGCTTGATAACAGACCTGAAGCCTGGGATCAAGATAGTCTGGAGATAATGCCAATGCCAGATACGTTTGATCTTCTAGGTTTTTTGGTTTTCGTTTGGTGCGGCTTTGCCGCGTTGTGGGGTGGCGCCCAACGTTTTAGACGAGGCACAATAAGCAAAAGTTCGGTTGAACATGTCTTTGCCTTATCTTGGGTAAATCAACTCAACGCGCTACGCGGTTACCCGGGGCAACAAGTGCTGACATCCACACAAGTCCGTGCTCTAGGTGTATTGCTTACATGGCGCTCGGGTTGTTGGCCATAGCTTTGGCAGTAATGGAAATAAGTAAGCTGGTAAAGTGAGAAAACCCGCCACGATTGCCTTAGAAGCACCGCCGTCACCAGCGGGGCGCAGACGGGCAACACCCAATACTTCCCGTACGGGGCCACGCGCAGTGGCGCTGTATCCACGGCCTACAAGTTCACCGGGCAGCGGCTGGATGACAGCACGGGGCTGTACTACTACGGGGCCAGGTACTACGACGCGGCGCTGGGACGCTTTGTGCAGGCGGATAGCATTGTGCCGGAGCCGGGGAACCCGCAGGCGCTGAACCGCTACAGCTATGTGCTCAACAACCCGCTACGGTACATGGACCCGACGGGGCATTGGAGTACAGAAGGAGAAGATGAGTACGGGCGGCCCATACCTACTGACGATAATCGTATGGGGCCACGCAAGATGTCCATGACTGAACTGTATGCTCGCTCTGGTGTGACCGTTAACGAGTTTGGTGAGTTTGTACAAGCAGGGCCCGACAAAGGGGTAGGTTACGCTAACTGGTTTGAATCACATGGGTATCTTTGGTAGGAGTTACGCAGTTGACACCTGGGTATAGAGTGGTTGAGCCAGATAGGCCCGTATCGCTTGTCGCACGATGACCGTTTTCGCCTCAAACCACGAAGTGCCCGTTCGCAGTCGGTGGCTTTCCAGGCGCGCAAAGGCACGAAGCGCCAGGCCAATATGATTGCGTTGCGCCTGAGCAGAGCGATGCTGGGCACGCTCAATACCGCAGAACTGCTTCACACCACGATGGTAGTCTTCAATGCGCCAGATGTGCAGCGCATACGCTGCACATTCCTCAACATTCATCGTCAGGTCACTGGTGGCCCAGTATTCAATGTCGCCATTTGGGGCAGCAATCTTGAACACCTTAATGAACCCGTAACCCTTGAGATGAACAATCGCACCGTGGTGCGGAATCAGCACCTCGCTGATGGGGCGGTTGCCGGAGCCATCGGGATCAACCAAGCGGTTGACCTTCAGTTGCGTCAGCCACTGCCAGCCCAGGGAACGCACCAGTTTCAGGTTCTCCAAGCTGGCATACCAGCTGTCAAAGGCCAGCAGGCGGGGGCGAAACCCTCGCTCCGCTGCTGCCAGCACCATGGCCTGAAAGTGGTCGTTCTTGCTCAGACCGTCGTGCGGTTTGTCGTAGATGCGGAAGTCGCAGGGCCAATGTGCCTCCCCATCGGTCCAGAGCAGGCTGATCAGGTTAATGCCTTGCACGACTTGGCGGTGCTTGCCTGACCAATGACGGGTAACCAACTCCATAACGCGGGCATATGGTTTGTCCAGTGTGGTGTCGTCCACCACCAGGATGCCCGCCTTCAGAGAAACACACGGCCGCACTTCTTGCCACAAGGCTTCACCATCGGCCTGACAGCGATGCAGCAGACGCGTGTAGGCATCATGCGCCGGACCATCGGCGCCAGCGGCCGGGTGACACCTGGCGGCTTCCGTATTACTGAACACTTTCTGAGCAGCAATTAGGAAGTGAATGTAGTCCAGTTCGTCACATTTTGGTGGATTCATACCCTTAAGTATAGCACATTTTTGCGAACTGCGTAACTCCTATTTGGAATGGCGAATATGGCACACGAAGTGATGGAATCGCTTATGATCCAAGCCCTGCAGAGATACTTGGCTGGGCTTATGGGTATAACTATGCATTCAGCGCCCGAAATACCCCTCAAAGTGTAATCGCAAGTATAGCAGTGGCGGCCGCTGCTGGGGGATCTCTACAGCCCGGCGAAGCCGGTAGATTCGCAGATCTACAGGCCAGGAGAGTTCCCGGCAGCGAGGTAGAGCTTCACCATATGCCACAGAAAGCCTCGGGATTTACCTCTGAAGCTGAAGGGGGAGCGTTGGCGCTAACCAAAGCCGAACATGTCCAGACTAGGACGTTTGGATGGCGCGGAGCACTGACCATTCAGCAAGACGCTGGGAAACCCTTACGCGATGTGCTGGCTGCTGATATTCGAGATGTGCGCTCAATTGTGGGCAACCGCTACAACCGGGGATTGTTAGATCTGATTAACTATTACCGGACTAACTTTCCTGATCTGATAAGAAAGTAGGTCTGCATGGAGTTCGGACGATGAATGACTGTATAGACGAACTGATCCGACTCTTGGAGGAACTCTCGCCAATGCCGGATGACGACAGTCCTGATCTGACTGTGAAGCGTCTTCGACGTTACGGTGAGGTGATTAACCAGATTGATGAGATGGTTGACCAATCCGAGAGTGGAAAAGATCCTCGGTTGATCAAGCCGCTCATTCGCAGTTTTGGCTACGGGGATGCCTACGAGGGCTACTGGCCGGCTATAAGTATTCTGGAGAAGTTTCCCCCAGAGATCTTGCGTCCAGCTTTACGTGAGGCCGTTCAGAGCGGTGAACGTGGCGCACGGATGTGGTGTGCCTATATGTTAGGAGTCCAGCGAGATCCTGAAGATGTGCCAGTGCTTATAGCTGCCTTGAAAGACCCCGAATGGAAAGTGCGCTATAACGCTCTCACTGCCTTGAGTATGATTGGGGATTTGAGTGCTAAGGCTGCAATGGAGGAACTTCTCAATGATCCAGTTGCGGAAGTGCGAAAGACGGCCAGGGAGCGTATCGAAGCTCTGCTTGACCAACGCTATGTCATCAGGCATTGACGGCAGAATATGCCCTGATACGGTTCACCAGACGAGTGTATCCTTTTGGGTGGCCAACGCATCGCCCTGCGGGGCAGTGGCTACGCCAGCGATAACGGCCTATACTACCTGCTGCCGGACCATCTGGGGAGCACAGCGGTCACCAGCGGGGCGCAAACGGGCAACATCAAGTACTTCCCGTACGGGGCCACGCGCAGCGGCGCTGTGGGCACGGACTACAAGTTCACCGGCCAGCGGCTGCAGATACTCTGCAACTAAGCAGGTTCGGGTGGGTTAGGCCAGTCCGCTCACTGGAGTGAATCCGCAGGGCATAGCGCACAAAGAACTACAGAAGCCATCCGTCCTAGCATCCAGTCAGGCGGATGGCTTTCTTTTTGCCCAGCCTCCTGTTGCCTTCTGTGCCAGGGTATGATAAAATGCATGCGGAGGATGAGGCAAGATGAAGCTAGAATATGATCCGGTCCGAGACCTGCTTTATATCTGGTTTGGCACGCCGGGAAAGAAAGCGGCATTGACGGAGACAGTAATGCCCGGTGTGCACGCCGACTTTGACGCCCAAGGGACATTAATCGGCCTGGAGGTGCTTGATGCCTCAGAGGTATTAGGGCGCAAGGTTCAGTTTGAAGTTGAACTGGCGCCCTCCTCTGCGGAGATGGTCCCTGTTCGAGCATGACATATTGCCTCTCAGATCGGCAGTGGCGGCGCAGCCACGGCGGGGACGAAGGTCAGCTTAGCTGAGTTGCGCCCCAACTCCTTCCCCTCCGCCGTGTAGACTGTAGCCTCCACCACGTAGTCTCCCGCGGGCAGGCGGCGCAAGGCCTCCAGATCAATGTCCCCCAGGGTGGCCTCCACCCCCGCTACGGCCACGTCCCCTACCCAAAAGACGCGCTGGGCGCAGTCCGGGGCGATGTCGGCCTGCAGCGGGTACTGGAAGGCCAGCTCGCCGTCGGCGCGCCTGAGCGCCAGCGACACCCAGGCCCCAGGATAGGCCTGGTGGCGGTCGTTGACCACCCAGACGCTTTCCAGGAAGCCCAGATCGCCCGCCGCCAGCCTTGGGTTGCGCAGGACGACGATGGGCAGCACCGGCTGATAGGCCAGGCGCAGCGCCTCGTAGCCGAGCTTGGGCCGGCGATAGTAGTCCACCACACTCCAGGTGATGGCCGGCCAGCAGTCCACGAACATGAACTGGAAGAGCCCGGTCATGGGACGATACTTGGCCCGGCGATAGCTTTCAATGGCGAACTTCAGGAGCTCCGCCTGGTAAGCCTGCGAGTTGGCCACAAACTCCTCAATGCTCTTCCCCCGCTCGATTTTGGCAATCTGGAAGGTCTGCACGTACTGGAAATCGTGGAAGGCCCACTTCAGCCAGTCGGCCTCCGTCTGCGGATTCATCTCCGCCTCGCTGAACATGCGTCGCAGCGTCGCCACATCCGGCAGGGCCTGTGCCCCAAACTCGTTGACAAACGGCCCATAGGGGGCCTGGGCGTACTGGCGATAATCGTCCACGTACCAGCCAAAGTAGGGGTGCTGGCGGAAATCGGTGGCTGCAAAGGCAGGGCGAGTGGCATCGCTGGCCCGCACGGCCTTCTCCAGCATGCTGTCCAGCGCCCCGGCCCAGGGAGGCTCGTTGTGACAGCACCACACGGCGATGCTGGGGTGGTTGTACAGCAGGTCCACCATCTCGGCGATCTGGCGCAGGGCGTTCTGGGCAAAGGCGTCGCTCTGCTCGTAGCCCCACTGCAGGGCAAAGTCCTGCCAGACCAGGAGGCCCGCCTCGTCGCAGGCAGCGTAAAACTCCTCCCGATTGACGTGGGCGTGGAGGCGCACGGCGTTGACGTTAGCACCTTTGAGCAGGGCGATGTCTCTGGCGATCATGGCCGCGTCGTACTCACTGAGCCACTGCGTGGGGATGACGTTGGTGCCGCGGGGGAAGAACGAGCGCCCGTTCAGCCACCAGCGAAAGTCGGCGTCAATGCGGATATCGCGGATGCCAAAGCGGGTCTGGGCCGTATCTGTGCCGGCCGCCGTCTGCAAGCGCGCCGCCAGGCGATACAGCGGCTGCTCGCCGTGATCCCAGGTCCACCACAGGCGCGGCTCCAGGATGGTGACGGCGCAGACTACCTTCTGGCTGCCCGGGTACAGGCGCACCGTACGACTCACGGCGATGGCCTCCTGCTCGGCGCCGACGGGCGAGATGGTTATGTCAATTTGCCCTTCCTCCGCCTGACGACCCAGGTGGCCGATGGTCAGCTCGATGGCCAGCGCCGCCACCTTGCCCGCCAGCGTCGGCGTCACGTGAACCTGCTCGATGTAGATCGCCGGGCTGGTCAGCAGCTCCACGCTGTTCCAGATGCCGCCGGTGTTCTGGCTCTGCCCCCACTGCGGGAAGTTTTGCCCAGGACGGCAGTCGTGGTGGTTGAAGATGCCCTTGATCAGGTGCTTGTGCCCCGGCCACACCGTCCCCGGCTCCTCCCGCGGCGAGTCCACGCGCACCAGCAGGACGTTGCTCCCCTCCTGCAGGACGTCCGTGACCAGAAAGCGGAAGGGCTGGAAATAGCCTTCGTGCGTACCCAGGTAGGTGCCATTGAGCCACACCTGGGCGAAGTAGTCCACGCCGCGAAACTGCAGCCACCACTCGCTTTGGCCCTTTGCCGTTATGTCAAACGAGCGACGCTGCCAGACCACGCCAGCGTAATCCTCCACCCCGCCGAGCTGCCAGTTGGCCGGTAGCTCCATCGTTTGCCAGCCGCCAGCGGCGGTCAGTATTGTCTCAGCCTCCCCGGTCGCCTGCGGGTCAAGCTGGTACTGCCACCGACCATCGAGCGACAATGCCTTCTGCATCTGCCCCTCCTACGAAAAACCCTTGCGAAGGTTGGCAACCTTCGCAAGGGTAAAAATTCTCCGCGTTAATCTGCGTCCTCAAATCTCATCCCCGCAAGAACCGGTCTATGTCCGCGGCGGCGCGCTTGCCGGCGCCCATGGCGCTGATCACCGTGGCCGCCCCGGTGACCACGTCGCCGCCGGCCCAGACGCGCTCCTTGGTCGTCCGGCCCGTAGCCTCATCGGTGACAACCACGGTGCCGTGGCGGGTGGTCTCCAGACCCCTGGTGGTGCGCGGCACCAGCGGGTTGGGCGTGGTGCCGATGGCGATCACGGCCACGTCGCAGTCTACCACGAACTCCGAACCAGGCACCGGGATGGGGCGACGTCGGCCCGAAGAGTCCGGCTCGCCCAGCTCCATGCGCTGGCACTCCATGCCCACCACCCAGCCCTTATCGTTGCCCAGGATGCGCACCGGGTTGGTGAGCATGCGGAAATGGATGCCCTCCTCGTGGGCGTTCTCCACTTCCTCGCGCCGGGCGGGCATCTCGGCTTCTGATCGCCGGTAGACGATGGTCACTTCATCGGCGCCTAATCGCAAAGCACAGCGGGCGGCGTCCATAGCCACGTTCCCCCCGCCCACCACACACACGTGCTTGCCGATCTTAATGGGCGTGTCGTACTCCGGGAAGAGGTAGGCCTTCATCAGGTTGGTGCGGGTCAGGAACTCGTTGGCCGAGTAGACGCCGTTGTAGTTTTCGCCGGGGATGTTCAGGAACTGCGGCAGGCCCGCCCCGGTGCCCAGGAAGCAGGCGTCGTAGCCGTCGGCCAGGATCTCGTCCACGGTGAGCAGCTTGCCGATGACGGCGTCCGTCTTGATCTCCACGCCGAGCTGGCGCACGTAGTCAATCTCCGCCTGCACGACGGCCTTAGGCAGACGGAACTCCGGGATGCCGTACATGAGCACGCCCCCCGGAATGTGCAGGGCCTCGAAAATGCGCACGCGGTGCCCAAAGCGGGCCAGGTCGGCGGCGGCGGTAAGCCCGGCCGGCCCCGTGCCGACTACGGCCACCTTCTTGCCACTCCAGGAAGGGATCTCCGGGATGGCCACCCCGTGCTCCCGCTCCCAGTCGGCCACGTAACGCTCCAGCCGGCCAATGGCGATGGGGGCGCCCTTCTTAGCCAGGACGCACACCTCCTCGCACTGCGTCTCTTGCGGGCACACGCGACCGCAGATGGCGGGCAGGTTGTTGGTGCTCTTGAGGATTTCTGCCGACTTAGGCAAGTCCTGCTCGCGCAGGGCCTTGATGAACTCTGGGATGCGCACGTTGACCGGGCAGCCTTGAATGCAGGTGGGCTTCTTGCACTGGATGCAGCGGGCAGCCTCGGCCAGGGCCGTCTCGAACGGATAGCCCAAAGCCACCTGGCTAAAATTGTGCGCCCGCACCTTGGGGTCCTGCATGGGCATTGGTTGGCGATTTAGATCGAGCGGCATAACGAACTAGCCTCCCTGCCTATTTGAGATTTGCTGATTTGCTGATTTGTGATTTGCCGATTTGCTGATTTGAGATTTGTTCCTTGTAACGCTCCAGGGCTAGCTTCTCCTCATCCAGGTAGATGCGCTGGCGAGCCATGAGCAGGTCCCAGTCCACCTGGTGGCCATCAAAGTCCGGCCCATCCACGCACACGAACCTGGTCTGCCCGCCCACGGAAATGCGGCAGGCGCCACACATGCCCGTAGCGTCTACCATGATGCTGTTGATGCTAACGATGGTCTTGACGCCAAAAGGCTGCGTGGTGCGGCAGCAGAACTTCATCATGATGGCCGGGCCAATAGCGATGACGCGGTCAATGGAGTGGCGATTCTCCAACAGTTCTTTCAGCGGCTCGGTGACCAGGGCCTTGCGGGCGTACGAACCATCGTCCGTGCAGACGATGAGCTCGTCGCTCAGCGCCCGCATCTTGTCCTCCCAGAAGAGCAGGTCTTTGGTGCGGGCGCCGATGATGGAGATCACGTGATTGCCAACCTCACGCAGCGCCCGGGCGATGGGGTACACCGGGGCGATGCCCACGCCGCCGCCCACACACACCACAGTGCCGAAATTGTGGATCTCGCTGGGGTTGCCCAGCGGGCCGATGAAATCGGCCAGGGCATCCCCGGCCCGCAGTGTGCCCAGGCGCATGGTGGTGGCCCCTACCTCCTGGAAGATGAGCGTGATGCTGCCCTCGGCCAGGTCCCAGTCGGCGATGGTGAGGGGGATACGCTCGCCGCGCTCATCAATGCGCACGACCACGAACTGCCCAGGCAGGGCCTTGCGGGCGACTTCCGGCGCTTCCACACGGAACAGCTTGGTTACCGGCGCCAGGTCTTCCCTGGCCAGGATTTTGTACACAGGCGAACCTCCTTAGATTAGAGCATGGAGAGAAGAGCATAGAGCATGGAGAGAAGAGCATAGAGCATAGATGCGAACTGCCATGAACTCTGTAATAGAATTTCTGCTAGCAACTGCGTTACATTGCTAATGCGGCGAACTGCCAACAACTCCGCTACATTTGTGTTATCCTCCAGACAGTACTACAGTTCTACGGA
>Ga0315268_10005558_pt1 | contig 13531 bp, 16 predicted proteins | sample C1_top_MG_FD_204535 | JGI IMG/M metagenome (GOLD analysis project Ga0315268, IMG submission 204535) | Sediment microbial communities from Yellowstone Lake, YNP, Wyoming, USA - C1_top | ecosystem: Environmental > Aquatic > Freshwater > Lake > Sediment | place: USA: Wyoming | collected 2017-08-01 | reverse complement strand
CCCATCTAGGTGTATACCTGAATGGGGTCTTTAGATTTTTTTAGCCTACTTCTTGCGAAGTAGTATTATCCTCCTGTTTCAAAGATCCGAAGAGTAAAGTCTCCAAGCTTTACGCCCAGGAGCTTTCCCTCTCGATATAACCGATAGATAGAACTGATTGCCATCCCGGTTTGTTCCGCAACCTCTTCGGGCTTGAGCAAACGAAACTCCTGCGTTGGAAACTTCAGCCCCAAAATGCGGACGAGTTCCTCGCGAGAGATGCGAAGCGGTTTGTTGTCGGTTGCAGAAATAGTCCCACCCATTACAAGGCGGTAAACTGTGCGCTGATGGAGACTCAGGAAGACTGCAGCTTCGTCAGCTTTGTAGGCGTCCTTGGTGAGAGAAAATCTTTTTGAGCCGGGAACCTCATTGTCCTTTGCCGTTATTTTCCCACTGCTTACTTCGGGTGTTATTATTTTCACAGGTGGCCAGTGAGTGGGCACGCGCGGAGGCTCTGGATCAGCAAGCCCAAAATCTATCTCAAACCTTTTTCGACGAGGAGGCGCATTGAGCTTTCGCAGAGCCTTGACTTCTATTTGCCGGATACGCTCGCGGGTTAACCTTATATCGGGCTTGAAAGCGACTTCATCAAGCGTATGCGCAACTCCGTCCCTTCCGAAAGTTTCCAATTCGGGGCAGAGGCCGATCCGGCACATCATTACTTTTTCTTCGCGTGGCGTCAGTGTATGAAGCAGTCTCAGGATACTATTGCGATCCTCGACCCTCTCCAAGGCTTCGCTCGGCCCTGGAATTTTCGTGTCTGGGATGAAATCTCCAACACAATCCTCCCCGTCATCACCCACAGGGGTTTCCAGGGGAATCGGATCTTTGGGAGCTTCCAAGGCTCTAACTATGCGATCCTCGGACAAGCCCGTATATTCAGTGATTTGTTGGACGGAAGGATTGATGATCCCTCGATTTTTCGCCAAGTGGCTGATTGCGCCTTTGATCATGCTTTTTGCTGCCGTTATATGAAACGGAATTCGGATCGTTCCTGCTTTATCGGCTATGGCGCGAAGAATTTTCTGTCGAATCCACCAAGAAACATAAGTTGATATCCTGTATCTGAATTCATGTTCGTATCCTTCGACGCCTTTCATCAGACCCAGATTGCCTTCCTGAATCAAATCCTCGAAATCCATACCTCGGTTACGATATTTTTTCGCGATGGCGATAACCAGCCTGAGATTGGATTCAATCAGGACGCGGCGGGCTTCCGCAGGGTCTCCCTCGGCTTCCCCATGCATAATTTTGGCAAGCCGTATTTCGTCTTCAGGTTGTAAAAGCTTGGCATTACCCCTGATAAAGTTAAAGTAGGCAACCAGGGAACTGTCGTCGCTTGTGCGAAAATCATCCAGCGCCAATTCAGGCAGGATTTCTTCTTCGATCTCCTGAAGATCTTTAGCCGTCGGACCTTCTTTTCCATTGAGACCATCTTGATCATCGGAGAGATTGACTGGCGAATGCAATTTCAGTTCGTCAACGACATCCAGAATATCGCCGCTGCCGTCCAGTTCTTCTTGCCCCATGACCGGGGCAAGATTTTCAAAGTCTTTCCCGTTCATAGGATTCTCCTTTGATTTTTAAGTTGCAGGGTTTGTAAAAAGCCTTATTTAAAGGCATGCTCCTATCGGATACTCTATGATATTATTCTCAAAAAAACAAGGCCTTTCGTGGCTTTGTTTCGAACCCCAGACGAGTCAGGGATAGCTCCGGAGCTTGGTATCTTTCACTAATATTCTACGCCTTCTTATCCACTTATCTCATTGATGCAGAAATAGCCTCCGACAAGGCCGTTTTCCCTGAAAACGAGGCAGGTCCCGCAAATGCAAATCTTCTGGTTGTCCATCGGGCAGGCTGATTTCCGGCGGGCGCAGAAAAGTCGCTCCTCTTTCCCCCGGTTGCAGTCGGTGAAAAGCGTGCATTTGGGGCAGACGCATTTCAGAGAGTTCGCTTCCTGGTCGGCTGGTTTCATATATTTCAAAACTAATCAGTTACGTAATTTTTCTTTTTGGACAGGTGTTCGTAGTCAAACCGGCCATCGCAACTGGGACAGGTCAGAATTTTTTTGGCAAAAGTGACACAATTTTGGACGAGATCCGCGAACATTTCTTCGATCAATTTGTCGCTCTCAAGGCGCTGGCGGTCTTTTTCCGTATTTTCATCGCTTTCCCCGACCCAGGCGGCATAAGCCTGCGGCGGAAAGATGAGACCCATCTCGGTCAGAAAATTCATGAGCCCGCCAACCACATGCTGGTAGCCGTCCTCGTGGCCGAGCACCATCAGGCCCCCGATCTTGTTCTTGACGAGGACTTTGCGGTGCACGGAATTGGAGTTCTCGAGAGAATTGAGCCTTTCAATGATCAGCTGCATCAGATGGGAATGATTCCCCCAATAGATGGGCGTTGAAAAAATGACCACATCCGCCGCGAGAATCCCGTCGTATATTTTTTTCATCTCGTCCGCCGGATCAATTTGGGTGATGAGGCAGGGATGGACGCACATTTTGGCGCTCAACGAATAGTGGTGGTCGCAAGGACGGAGTTTCAGCTCGGACGCCACGATTATTTCTTTTTCGACATTCTGGTCGTCGAGCGCGTCAAAAGCTCTTTTCATGAGAAAATAGGTGTTGGAAACTTTGCCGCGTTGCGAAGTGCAAAGACCGAGGATTTTCATTTTTTTGGGTTAGGGTTTAGGGATTTTTCTCATTTCATCCTACTCCAAACTGGGCTTTTTTTCAAGAAAAAAACCACCGGCGAGCCGATGGGAGTCTTTTCGGGGTCGACTCAGACCGTCAAGGATTAATCTCTTCGAAATACAGGCAAGGTTCGCCTGGAAATGGATAATCCCTGCAAATTTTCGGCCGGTATTCGTAGACGGAGCATCGATTTTGCTCGTCCAGAAACACACACCGACGCTTTTCAAAATCCGGCCATTTCAGCTTCATCATCTGGACCATAATGGTAATCTGGATCACAGATGCGAAAGTGATTTCAGCAGTCTCAAAGTCTGCGGGCAGGACATAGTATATATTATGTGCCATTTCCCCTCTGACCCGAACTGCTTTGAAATTCATAAGAGCTTCAGGTTGCTCCCGTTCTAGCCGCTCGAAAGATTTCTTATCCCAATTGGCGAGCAACTCACAACACAAGGAACACCCCCCTCCCACATGGCACGGCAAATTTTCGTGCATGATTTTCCTCCTTGTTTTTTCCTCGTATTGTGGAAATTAGATCCTAGCAAACATTCCCCTTTTTTTCAAATAAAAAAGGACCCTTGCCTCATATGCTCAAGGGCCCTTTGCCGTCCGATCTCTTTGTCCGTTAACACGCGATCTTGAACTGCTGCATGATCTCGCCCTCTTGCTCGAGATAGAACTGCGTGATCTCCCTCCTGAGAAACAGTTCGACCATCGCGATGTCGAGGGTTGCCATGCAGGCGGATTGGAAGAGAAGCCTGCTCTGGTCGGCGTTGAGGCCCTCGAGAGCTTCAATGATTTTTTCGTCATGAACGCCCAGGGCCTGCATTGCGCCATCGATGTCGGGCAGATCGTATTTCTTTTCGATGCAGTCACAGTAGGCGGCGAGTAATACGCACTTGATGGCCAGCATTTTCGCATTCTCCCCCAAGAATACGCTGTAGAAGATCCCCTCCGCCTTGAACCAGTCCGAGTGCTGATCGCAGCTCGGAAAGAGATGCTTTCTCCGGTTATGGACCATCTCCGCCAGGCCATTGATGAATCCTTGGTTCACGAGCGGGATGGATTTCAAGATGTGGCCGCCCAGTTCGATCTGGATGAAAGGGTTCCGGTTTTTTTCCGCAAAGATTGCCGCGTATTTTTCGAGGTAACTGAATAAATTTATCAAAGCGGTCTCCTTATTTTCAGGGTGATTGGAAACAACCAACTCCGATTCCGTCGCGTGGTAAATTTGGAAAAAACTTGATCAATTTTGATCATATCATTGAAGCATGTGGGAGAGATTTTGTAAATATCTGATGTCAGCCCGACTTCCGAATAAAAAAAACCCGGGACGGTTGCCCTGGCGATTCAGAAATATATTCACCGTTTTTGGCAGTAATTGATTCTACGGATGTAAGCTTTGACTGCTACTTCGGCTTTGACCTCCTTCATTCCGATGATTCTTTCAATCTCCTTTCCCTCCCTAAAGAACACTGTTAGAGGAATATGCCTGGATTTGTAGTCCTTATAGGCAAAATAGTTTTCGTCCTCCTTGATATCTAGCAGGCAGATCGCGACTCCCTCCCCTGCCTGTTTAGCGACAGCCGGCAATACATATTTGATCAAGCTTGTGCAGGGTTTGCACCACTCGGCATAAAAGACAATCATGAGCAGCTTATCTTTGTATGCCTTGACCAAATCTGCCAGTGTCCGACCATCCTGCTTTATCCATTCGGCAGGCATATCGACCTCCTTTTTTCAATTCTTTCTCAGCCCCTTTATTTTTTCATTAGGCTGAACTTTTTCCGGCTTGGGAATTTCCATATTATTTATATTCTAAAACTAAATTTTGCTTTTTTCAAAGATAAAAAGTCTATTCCAGATACTTCCTTTGCCCTCTTGACAAAAAGCGAATAGCGTCTTAGGGTGTAAAAAAATATTTTCGGAAAGGAGGGGGTGGCCATGCTCGGAAAAATCCGCGGCTGGAGTGCGTTTTTGGCTGGATTATGTTCCTTAATTTTCATCTTCGTTGAATACTGGCATCGGCCTTTCCCATTAGAAGTCTGGGAACTGGACGAAAGCCCGGCAGCCAAGTGGATCCTGCTCTTCATCTTCGCTTGCGGAGGAATGGCGTTTGCAATGTTTCTCTGGCTGTGGATTTTTGACTGGACGTTTGGCAATCCCGCAATACCAAACGTGCTGGTCAGGATCAAAAATAAGTTGTTCCTCAAGAGTGAATACCACGAGTTTCATGATAAGCTCCGCACTCTTGAGTTCTCCCTGAAACGACTAATCAAAGCCGTAGTCGGCTCTTTTCTGGCCCTTGGCCTCGCCGATGTCCTGCCTGATAAATTAGGCTTTTTTCTGAGTCGGGCCGGCTACTGCTTCGCTTTTGTGGCAGTCGCCTCGCTCGCCCTATTCCTTATATCGTGGATGACCCTGCGGAAAAAAGTCCAGAAGGAGATGTTTTTCGTCAACAGCGAGCAAGCGAGGGTGATCATTTACGAAAAGTATGAGGAGGCTGATTTTATCTTTCAGGAAGTTCTAAAAAAGCTTTTCCCGATCCAGCTATATTATCACTAGGGAAAAGCAATCTCTCACTAAAAAGGCGTCCCCCAAAGGGCGCCTTCTATTTTTTGTATATCGAACTGACTTTTTTTAGGCTGTCTTTTTTCTCCGCTGATACCATCCGAAGGCCAAAGCGCCAAGCCCAAGAATGAGCGACGCGATCGCGCGTTTCGGATGGGTTACGGTCAGATCTCGGCCATAGCCGGGAATGAAAGTCGGCAGCGATTTCCCGGGTATAAGCCAGTATATAAGGGCTAAGATGATCAAGAGAAATCCGACAACGAAAGAGATGTTCATGATTTTTTTGTTCATAGCGCTTTACATTTTACTATTTATTGGCTGTTTAAATAGTATCACAAGAGAAATAAATTATCAAAAATGAGGTCTGAAACCAAAAAAAGATCCTGAAAGGGATACTTTTTGTTTAATGTTATATTTATAAAAAGATATTTGATTTTATCTTATTTTTCCAGGTTGACAAGTTTTCAAAAAAGGAATATCATTTTCATTGCTTCATAGCGGGGTAGAGTCCGCCCAAGGCGGAGCTACTCATGCGAAATTTCTCGGGTTTAAGAATAAAGGTATATTATAAATCATAGCGGGGTAGAGCAGTCTGGCAGCTCGGCTGGCTCATAACCAGCAGGTCGTGGGTTCAAATCCCACCCCCGCAACAGACGTCCGCAAAAAAATCAAAGGCACTACGCCGGTGCTTTTATTTTATATCTGGTTTTGATAGACTAGGGTAGATGCCGGGGTAGCTCACCTGGTTAGAGCGCGGGACTCCCGCCAAATTCATCCGCCTGTGGCGGAGGCGGGCAAGCATAAGCCTAATGATATTTTTGGCAGGGTAGCTCAGTTGGTTAGAGCACAGGACTCATAAGCCTGGGGTCGTGGGTTCGACTCCCACCCCTGCTACTCAGTTGAGATTTTTTACCCGCCAAAGTGAAACGTCGGCGGGCGAGTCTCTCCCCCGGTACAAAAAAATAGTGACTCTGGGGGCGTAGCTCAGTTGGTTAGAGCGTCTGCCTGTCACGCAGAAGGTCGCCGGTTCGAGTCCGGTCGTCCCCGCAAAACAAAAAAGCTTACCATTTATTGGTAAGCTTTTTTGTTTTGTAGATATAGTCGGGCTCGAACAAGGAAACAATACAAATACTCCACTACTACGTAGTAGTGGAGTATTTGTAAAATTACTTTTCCCTGAATCTCCCGCGAGCTTGCACTCGGAGGTTTTGAGCACGGTGAAAAAATTATGGCAAAATATTTCTTTTTCCTCTTGACATAAAAATTAAAAGCGCAGAAAATAAAGATAAGAAATATTTCTGGAAAATTTTTCAGAAATAAAAACTAATTAATTCCTGCAAAGTCGTGCTGCTGAAACCGCGCGGGCTTGACGGGACAAAACAAAATGGCCAAAAAGAAAGCCAAGAAGAAGAAAAAGAAAGTAATGAAGAAAAGGAAAGTTGCGAAGAAGTCGAAGAAAAAGATTTCCAAGAAAAAGAAAAGGAAATAACACTTCACAAGAATCCCCGACGTGAGTCGGGGTTTTTTGTTTCAGCTGAATAATGAATTAGCTTTTGCGATAAGCTATTTCTTTTTTCTGTTTGTATATTTCGTATGCAAGAGCTCTTCTGCTTTTTCACTGCCGGGATGACCCAGAAATTCCTGATAAATTTTTTTAAGCACCGGATTTTCATGAGATTTTCGGATCGGCATTCCCCGGTCGCGATCCAGCACCCCTTTGATCCGGGCCAGGCGAATTTCGGGAGTGGTCGGCTGGGGTTGTCCTCCGCCCCCGATGCAGCCGTTGGGGCAAGCCATCACTTCCACGAAATGATATTCACTCTCGCCTTTTTTGACGTTCTCGAGCAGTTTTTTGGCGTTTCGGATCTCATGCGCCACCGCTACTTTGAGCTTCAAATCTCCGACGGCTATTTCAGCGCAGCGGATGCCTTCCACGCCCCGCACCATTTCAAAATCGACTTTCCCGAGCGCGACACCGGTCATTTTTTCAACCGCGGTCCGGAGCGCCGCTTCCATCACTCCCCCGCTCGAGGCAAAGAGCATTCCCGCGCCGGTCGAAATGCCGAGCGCCGGGTCGAATTTTTCATCTTTGAGGGTGGCTGGATTTATTTTTTTCTTGCGCAAGAATCTCGCGAGTTCCCGAATAGTGAGAACAATGTCCGTATCCTGAAAACCGCTGGCCGTGAGTTCCGCCCGATCAGCTTCGTATTTTTTGGAGGTGCAGGGCATAATCGCGACATTCACGATCTGCGCCGGATTGATTTTCGCTTTGCGGGCAAAATAGGTTTTTACCAGCGGCGAGAGCATCTGCTGGGGTGATTTACAGCTCGAAAGATTCGGGATGAATTCCGGCCAATATTTTTCGACATACAAAATCCAGGAAGGACAACAGCTGGTGAACATTGGAAAGGGGCCGCTGTTCTTGATCCTTTGCAAAAGTTCATTAGCTTCTTCAATGATCGTGAGATCCGCGCCCAAAATTGTGTCAAAAACCTGGTCGCATCCCAGCGCCTTGAGCGAGGCCACCAATTTTTTTTCCCAAAGAGTTCCCGGGGGATTATCAAATTCCTCGCTGAAAGTGAGGCGTACTGACGGCGCGGTCTGAACCACCACCATTTTTTTTGGATCCTGGAGGGCTTCTTCAAATTTTTTCGTATCGTCTTTTTCCGTAATGGCAGCGGTCGGGCAGACCAGACTGCACTGGCCGCAGAATATGCAATCAAGGGGCATTTCATAGGGCGTCCCGACGTTCGTTTTGGAGCTTCGATAATTCATTCCGTAGGCTTCGACAGTTTGCATATCCCGGCAAATCTTGACGCAACGCCGGCATTCGACGCAATATTGGCTGTCCCGCGTGATGCTGGTATTCTCCTCATCCATTGCGACATGCTCCCAATTGTCTTTCACCAGGTCCAGTTCGTCTTCGCTCTTGAGTTCCTGGCGGCGCGGAACAAATTTAAACTCATCAATATCGTACTCCTGGGCCAGATCCTGAAGCCGGCAGCGTCCGTTTCGCTGGCAGCCGGCGCATTTTCCGGCGTGATCGGCCCACAGCAGCTCCAGGTTTATTTTTCGGGCTTTTTTCACATTCTCCGTTTCGGTGAAAACTTCCAGTCCTTCGCGAGCTTTCTCAACGCAAGACGGAACTAATCCCTTCGTTTGGTTTGTTTCAATGAGGCACATCCGGCAAATCCCTTCGCTCGGCAAGAGGTCAGGATGCGCGCAAAGAGTCGGAAGTCGGATTCCGTTTCGCTCGCAGACCTCGAGAATAGTCTCGTCTTCTTCGGCCTGATAAGATTTTCCGTTTATTTTTATCTCCATCATTTTTGATCAAATATTTGATCGCCAAACAAATTTATTGAGTCTTGCCAGGCCGTCGCGGCGAAATTCCCCAACGGGCAGAAAGTAGTATTCGCGAGTGTCCACAGAATTTCTTCGACATTTTCCCGGTCTTTCTCTCGCCCATCGTTATTTTGAAGGCGTTTGGCGATTTCCCAAAGACGATAGGTTCCTTCCCGGCAAGGGACGCATTTTCCGCAAGATTCGCGATGAAAAAAATCGGCCCAGGAAAAAAGCAGGTTCTTGAGATCAACGCCTTTATGGACAACCAAAATTGAACCGCTGCCAAGCGCAAACTCGCATTGGCCATAGGCCAGGGGCTGGTCAAGTTTGGCTGGCGGGACCAATCGACCGCAGGCTCCGGCCAGTTGCACAAACCACAGCTCTTTTCCTTTGGCAATGCCTCCGCCATAAAGCGAGTTGTAGATGAGATCCCGCATTGATGTCCCAAGCGGCGCTTCAAAAACGCCGGGATTTTTCACCGCTCCCCCGAGAATGAACAATTTTGTGCCTGGCGAGCTTTTGAGGCCGATTTGGGCAAAAGTTTTCGCACCGCGTTTCAAAATATACGGAATATTCGCGAGAGTTTCAGCGTTGTTGATGACGGTTGGCCTCCCAAAGAGACCGCGGACCGGGGGGAAAGGCGGCTTTAGCCTCGGCTCTCCCCGCTGACCTTCCATGGAATTGAGAAGCGCTGTTTCCTCGCCGCAAATATAAGCACCCGCGCTGCGGAATATTTCAATTTCAATGTCCACGGGACTTCCCATAGCCGAGCGCCCGATAAATTCTTTCTCTTCGGCCTGCTTCAGCGCGATTTCCAGAATTTCGGCCGCGCCGTCATAGTGGCCGTTGATATAAATGAAAACTTTCTTGGCGCCGATGGCATAGGCGCCGATCGCGAGGCCCTCGATGATTTGATGCGGATTTTTTTCGGCAATGATGCGGTCTTTATAAACACCTGGCTCGGATTCATCCAAATTACAGATAAAATATTTCCGGTCAGCCGCGGTTTTCGCCGCGAGTTCCCATTTGTCTCCGGTCGGAAAACCAGCGCCGCCCCGTCCGCGCAGCCCGGATTTTTTTATTTCCTCGATCACTTCAGCCGGGCTCATTTCCCGAATCGCCTTCCGCAAGGATTCATAACCGCCGACGCGAATATAGGAACCGATTTCGAGCGGCTTTATTTTCTCCCAATTTTTTGTGATTATCTGCATTAACTTTTTTACGAATTACGAATTTCGTACGAATATACGAATCAATCAGAGATAATTTTTTATCAAATCATCGACATCTTCAGCCTTCACTTTCTCAAAAATATTTTTATCCACTATCATGACCGGTCCGCGGTCGCAAAGGCCCCGGCAGCTCATAAGCTCCAGCTTGTATTTGGGATGCGCGTCATTGCCGACTTTGACGCCAAGCATCATTTCAATCTGGCGGATAACTTTTTCCGACTCATTCATGAGGCAAGTTCCGCCGGAACAAACTTTGATGATTTTTTTTCTGGTTTTTTTGACCGAAATATCGTCGAAAAAACTCGCGAGGCTAAAAACGCGCGCCAGCGGCAGAGAAAAATATTTCGCGACTTCCCGGCAAACTTCAGGCCCGACGAATTGGTTTTCTTTTTGTATTTCTCTTAAGGCTCGAAGAAGATTTTGAGGCTTCGGCTCAAACTTAAGAAGAATCTTTTGAACAAAAGACATGCGCCTATTTTAGCACAATTGCCAGAAACTTTGAAATTTCGTATCATAAGGTTGCCTGAATAATCTTTTAATTTGAAAAAATGAGAGATCAAAATGAAAATGTTTCGGCCGAGGCGGCAGTTTACCCGGTCGCAACCTATGACGTGAAAAGCCTCACCTGGACAGTTGCACTTCTCATCGCCGCGGTTGTTTTCCCGGCGCTTCTCGCCCACACGCCCCAAAACCAGTGGATCACCGGAACGATTGTGAATGCGATTTTGTTTCTGGCCGTTTGGCGGGTCGGCGTCGTGAACGCTTCTCTGGTCGCTGTTCTGCCCTCTTCGGTCGCGCTGCTTCGTGGACTCCTACCGGCTCCGATGGCCGTTCTCATTCCCTATATAATTCTTTCGAATGTAATTCTCGTTGCGGTTTTTTATCTTTTGAAAAAACAACCCCTGACCGGAGTTGTCACCGCTTCCATTCTGAAATTTTTATTTCTCTTCGCGATTACTTCCGTCTTCATCAGAGTCGCTTCGCCTCTCATTCAAATGATGCACTGGCCGCAGCTGGTGACGGCGCTCGCGGGCGGATTGATTGCGGTTGGAACGATAAAGCTCTTCCCGACAGAAAAAATATAGCCAAACGAAAAACGGGCGCTTCAGCCCGTTTTTTATATTTAAACTTTGGTAATTTCAACTTCGGTTATTTGTTGCCGATGTCCGAATTTTACTTTATATCTTTTCTTGGCTTTGTGTTTGATGCCCCAAACTTTTTTGGCTTTCCCCTGTTTCAAAACTTTTCCTTCGACCACCGCGCCTTTCACGGTTGGGTTGCCGACTTTCACCGATTTGTCATCCGCCCAAAACAAAACTTCGGAAAATTTGATTGATTTCCCAACTTCGGCTTCCAATTTTTCAATTTTTATCTTATCTCCCTTTTTCACGAGATACTGCTTTCCGCCGGTTTTTATCACTGCAATCATAATGTTCTGGTCAAAATTAACCCTTAAAGAATATTACAAATCCGAATAACTGTCAATTGAAATTACTATCCAAGAACCACCGAAACATTCATTTCCTGGCCACTGCGCATAATTTTCAAATCGATCTTATCTCCCGGTTTGTATTTCGCGACGAGTTGGGCAAGGTTGGCCGATGGGCCGACCTCGTCGCCATTGATGCTCTCAATAACGTCGCCGATTTTGATCCCGGCTTTGTCGGCAGCGCTTCCGGAAATGACCGCGAGTCCTTGCTGGCCGCTCGGCGAGAAAACCATCGCGCCGTGATCAACGGAGCTCGAATTCAAATAGGCGGTCTCTTTGGTCAAATTTAAATAATAAATTCCCATCGACCCTCTTTTCAAATCTCCCGAGGAAATATATTGATCAGTGAGATTTTTGATGTAATTTACCTGAATTATAAAAAATTGCTCTCCGCTTGCTCCTTTGGTTGACCCCAAAAGGCCCACCACATTACCGTTGTAATCCGCGACGGTTCCGCCGAGCATATTTTCGTCGCTCTGGCTAGTGAGCGCGAAATCCGCGAAATAAACGCCTTGCAATTTTTCCGACAATGCGACTGGACCGGCCAGAGAAAAATCCGGATCAAATTCGCTGATCAGCCCGGATTTATAAACAATTTGAAAATTGCTGCCGTTCCGGCCCATAGCCACGACTTTGGCGCCGGCTTGGATATCTTCCGGGGCGATAAAGGACGTTGTGGGCAGGTCTGAAACATTATCAATCTTCAAGAGCGCCAGACCCGAAAAAGAATCGACCGCAATGAGCCGCGCGCTATATGAGTTTTGCTCCGTTGTGAAAATTCGATAATCCGCGTTTTCCGAGATGATCCCGTCGCCATAAGCCAAAATCAGTCCGTCGGCCGTCACCACTAGTCCGCTCGCCACTTTGCTTTTGGGCTGGCCAGGTTTATTTTTTAGGTCCCGCACGCTCGAAATAATTTCCACAACGCTCGCGGCGGATTTGTTGGAATAGCGGGAGATCGAAACATCTTCGCTGACAGTCACTTGCTCGGTCTTATTGACCACTACCACGTCTTGGGTGGCTCTCTGAAAAAGTTTGGACTGGCTGAACCATTTGACGGTGGTGAGGTATGGGAATAAATAGTGCTCAATCGTCACCAGGCTGAGGCCCGTCAGAACAAAGACGAAGACCACAAAAAAAATGAGTCTCATGAATTTGTGACCCTTGGGAAATTTTTTAGATTCTGAATCAGAAAAATTTTCTGTCATAATTTGGAAAAATATTTGGCCGTTTAAATGACGGGATACCAGCGAGCACTGACGAGGATCAAAGCTGAAGCCCCAATCATAAATGAAAGATTGAATATAGCTCGTTTGATCGTCAATTTTTGCAGGAAATATGTGGAAATCAGGTCCCAGGCCGAATAATAGATTATAAGGGTGATCACGCCGGTTGTCAAGTATCCGAAAGGCCAAGAATTCTGGATCCAGACGGTGCCCGCTATGAGATAAGCGAGAAAGACTGAATACAAAACTCTCTGGTAGCCATTTAGCTCAAGGCCGTTGATTCGAAAAGCCACGTATGAAACCAGAAAAGTCACCGCCGCAAAAATCATCATCAAAAGCCAAATGGGCATTTGAATGTTGAGATACCAGCCGTAACCCGAAGCAAACCAGGCGAAAAGCGCCGCGAAAGCCGCCAAATTGCCCATAGCTTTGGCCGTTTTATCTTTGTCGTATTTGGCCAATCGATAACTGCCCAAAACCGCGAAATAGAAAATTCCCGCCGAAATCAGGGCAAAAGCATTGGCTTGAGAACGAGAGTCTATGAGGGGCAATAGAAGGATCGTGCCGAGCGCCAGCAGCGCTGGCAGGATAAAATTGAAATATCGACGCGTGATCAGTTTCATCGCGACGAAAAGGATCGCAAAAAAAACAATTCCCGGCCAAATGAAATTGGCGGGATTGCTATAGGCAAACCACAGGATTCCCGCGTAAAAAAGTGACAGAAAAAAAACCCCAATTTCCCAAACCATTTGTATAGTGATAATTAAGCAATAATAATTTTGCCGTTTTTCAGGCTGACTTTGGCTTTTCCGCCTTCCTTTATCTTACCCTCTACAATTTTAAGCGCAAGTTCATCGAGAACCATGTTCTGGATGGCTCTTTTCAGGGGTCTGGCTCCGTAAACCGGATCATAGCCGGCTTTAGCCAGAAATTC
>Ga0315268_10005557_pt1 | contig 13532 bp, 4 predicted proteins | sample C1_top_MG_FD_204535 | JGI IMG/M metagenome (GOLD analysis project Ga0315268, IMG submission 204535) | Sediment microbial communities from Yellowstone Lake, YNP, Wyoming, USA - C1_top | ecosystem: Environmental > Aquatic > Freshwater > Lake > Sediment | place: USA: Wyoming | collected 2017-08-01 | reverse complement strand
CTCGCTCAGTTGCAGCAGGTGGTGCCATACGATAGCGCCTCTGTTCAGTTGCTGCGGGGGAACTCGATGGAGATCGTGGGTGGCCGTGGCTTTCCTAATCTGCCTGAACTGCTCGGCCTTTCTTTCCCAATCGGTGAGGACAACCCCAACAGCGAGGTCGTCCAGACGCGGGCGCCTTTTATCGTAGAGGATGGTCCGGCTGTGTACGATGGCTTTCGGAGCGAGCCTCATGCCCAAATCGGCATCCGGTCTTGGCTTGGCGTGCCGATGCTCGTGGGCGAGCAACTCATCGGGATGCTCGCCTTGGACAAACGCGAGCCTGGCTTTTATGCCCGCGAGCACGCTCGGCTGGCCCAGGCGTTCGCGGCGCAGGCAGCCGTCGCCATCGAGAATGCTCGACTGTATGCCACCGAGCAGCAACGCGCCGACGCTTTGGCCCGCGCCCTGGAACAGCAACGCGAGCTTGATCGCCTCCAGCGCGAGTTCATCCAAAACGTCTCGCACGAGTTGCGCACGCCGCTCGCCCTCATTCGTGGGCATGCCGAAGTGCTGGACAACGGCTGGTTAGGCGAGTTGCCGTCCCAACAGAAAGAATCGGTCAGCGTGATCGCGCACCGCGCGCAGATGTTGACCAAGCTGGTGAATGACATCGTCGGCATCCTGGAGGCCGAGCAACGTGAGCTGGTCCGCGAGCCGGTGGACCTGGCAGACCTGGTACGCACATGCCTGACAGAATTTCGGACTGTTGCAGAGAAAGCCGAGTTGGTTCTGAATCACGACATCGCGCCCGGCGTGCCCCTCGTATCGGGCGACCCGCTGGCCCTGCGCCGGGTGCTGGATAACTTGGTTGGCAACGCGCTCAAATTTACCCCGCCCGGCGGCCGAATGACTGTGCGGCTCCAATATGATGACGAGGGCGTGCGATTGCAAGTGACCGATACTGGCATTGGCATTCCGGGCGACAAGCTGGAACACATTTTTGAGCGATTTTACCAGGTGGATGGCAGCACCAAGCGGCGCTACGGAGGCGTGGGACTGGGGCTGGCGCTGGTCAAAGAGATTGCCGAAGCACACGGTGGACGTGTTGCTGTGACAAGTCAAGTAGGACGCGGAAGCACGTTCACCGTGACCCTGCCTGCCTACAGGGGCTAAAGACGTCGGTACTTTCCTAAAGAGCAAAGCCCCATCATCTGACCGCCTCCTCCAACGCATACGCGATGGATTGCTCCAGTGCCGTGGCTCGCCCTTCGGCCCACGCAGACGCCAAGCCTGGCCCGCCCAGTTGTTCGCGCGCAGTTTCCACACGGCGAGTGTGCTCGGCCCGATCCACGGGCGGCAATGGAGCGCCAATGGCCTCGCGGATCGCATCGGCCATCCCCAGCAATTTTGCCACTCGCGCATAGTCCCGATGCGCCAGAGCAGCGCCGGCTAGTCCTTCCAACGATTCGGCGATGCCTCGCTTGGCCCCTAACTCTCGCCGCACAGACAGGCTTTCTCTGAACAGCGTCGCCGCGCGTTCGTGATCGCCTTGAGCGCTCACAACTCGCCCCAGGCTATTGAGCGCCAGGGCAATGTTTTGTTTGTCGCCGAGGTTTTGAAACAGTGCAAGACCTTGCTCCACCAATTCCCTCGCCCGCTCACAATCGCCCCGGTGACACGCCACCTGTCCCAGGCCAACCAGTGCTAAAGCTATGCCGCTTTCTCGGCCCCTCTCGCGGGACACACTCAAGCTCTGTTCCCACAAGGCGACAGCCTGCTCGTCGTCGGATTGGTAATGCGCGACGACCGCCATAAAATCCAGCGCGGCTGCAATGCCATCCTTCTCCTCGATCTGTTGGAAGCGCGCCAGGCTGTCTTGAAGCAAGCGCGTCGCGCGCTCGTAATCACCCTGGAAGCAGGCCGCCCGTCCTAGCATCATGAGCGAGTAAGCCGGGTCGCTCTTGTAGCCCAACTCTTTTTCCAGAGCAAGGCTCTCTTCAAAAAGCTGAACCATTTGCTTATAGTCATCGCGGCGATAGGCTACCTGGCCCAGGCGGGAAAGCGACATGGCAACGCCCGCCTTGTCGCCAAGCTCACGAAACAGTCTCAGGCTCTCTTTAGAGTATTTGATGGCTTGCTGGTAGTCATTTCGCAGACGGGCAACATACCCCAACGCGCCGAGTGTGACGGCCATACCCCAGCGGTCGCCCACGTCGCGGAACAGGCCCAGACCTTCATTCCACACGGCTTCGGATCGGTCGTGGTCGTAAGACGCCAGCCAGCCCAGGTTGAGCAATACCAAGGCCGTGCCCCACGAATCACGCATCTTACGAAACATCGCCAGGCTTTCGTTCAAGAGTATCTCTGCCTGTGCTTCATCGCTCCAATAGGCCGTCCACACCCCGAGTCCACGGAGCGAAAAAGCCACGCCCCACTCGCCCGCCGGCCCGACTTGCCGACACAAGGCCAGGCTTTCCTCATAGAGCGATTTTTCTTGCCCGGTTTCGTTCGCCAGCCAGGCCAGCCCGTGGAGCGCCTTAGCCCGAATCAGGGCAGCGCTGCTGGCCGGTTGGCTCAACCCTCGCTCCAGCCATTCGCGCCCCTCGCTCCAGTGGCCGCGCAAATACCAGAACCGCGCCAGGCTGCCGGCCAACCGTAAGCTCTCTTCAACTCTGCCTTGTCCCAACGACCAGCTCAACGCTGTCCGCAAGTTGTCGTGTTCCACTTCGAGGCGATCCAGCCATTTGATTTGATCGGCGCGGCGCAGTTCCGGCTCGGCCTGTTCGGCCAGCTTGAGAAAGAAATCGAGATGGCGAGATGGCGAGTGATCGAATTCGCCGGAGGCGACGAGTTTTTCGCGCGCATATTGGCGGATCGTTTCGAGCAAGCGATAGCGCGCTTCGTGTGCTTGCTCCATCACGACGAGCGATTTGTTCACCAATTGCGTCAGCGCATCGAGCACATCGTAAGGGCTGAGAGGCGCGTCGCCCGTCACACTTTCGGCTGCTTCCAACGTCCAGCCGTCCGTGAACACCGCGAGCCGGCGCAGCAGCACGCGCTCGATGTCTGGCAGCAGGTCGTAACTCCAGTCAATTGCTGCGCGCAGCGTCTGATGCCTGGGCAGCGCCGTCCGGCTGCCGACGGTGAGCAATTTCAGGTGGTCGTCCAGGCGTGCCGTAATCTGTTCGACCGAGAGCGCCCTCATGCGCGCTGCCGCCAGTTCGATCGCAAGGGGGATACCGTCCAGTCGAGTACAAATTTGCGCCACGGTCAAAGCGTTCTGATTCGTCAGGGCAAACGTGGGCTGAATGGCCTTGGCCCGTTCGACAAATAACCGTACCGCTTCAGACTGAATTGACGCAGAGGCCTGATCGTCGAGCGGCGCCAGCATTTGCAGGTCGGGTATGGTAAGCGATGGCACCTGCCAGGCTGTCTCACCTGTGATACCCATCGCCTCGCGGCTGGTCGCCAGAATTCGCAGGTTCGAGCAATGGCGCAAAAGCGACTCGGCCAGTTGCGCGCACGCGCTAATCACATGTTCGCAGCCATCCAACACGATGAGCACGTACCTGGTGCGCAAATAGTCCGACACCAACTCCATCAGCGAGCGCTTGGATTGCTCGCGGATTTCCATCGCCGACGCGACGGCCTGCGGCACGAGCGCGGGGTCAGAAATAGAAGCCATCTCGACCAGCCATACGCCATCCGCGAACGACGGCAACTGATCGGCGGCGACCTGAAGCGCCAGCCGGGTCTTGCCGCTTCCGCCCGTGCCTGTGAGCGTCACCAGGCGCGCGCTCGAAAGCAAGCGCTTGACCTCGGCGATTTCGCGCTCGCGTCCGATAAAGCTGCTCAGTTGAATCGGCAGGTTGCTGCGCGGCGCGAGCGCGGGCGGAGCGAGTTCGACGGCAATTTGTCCTGCTAACGCTTGAGCGACTTGTCGCGCCGAAGCAAAACGATCGGCAGGGTCTTTGGCCAACAGCTTGAGAATGATCGCTTCGAGTGCGGGAGGCAGATCGCCGCGGAGGGTGCGCGGCAGCGCGACCGGCGTGTGGATGTGTTGCGCCACAATCGCCAATGGGTTATCACCCGTAAAGGGCAGTTGTCCCGTCGTCAGCTCATACAGGATTACGCCGAGCGCATAGAGATCAGTGCGGCCATCAACCGTCTGGCCGAGCGCCTGTTCAGGCGAGATGTAGAATACACTCCCAATCAGCGCGCCTTCTTGCGTCAGGCGCGAGGCGACGGAGCGGGCCAGCCCAAAGTCCATTAGCTTGGCTGTGCCATCTGGTGTGATCAGCACATTTTCCGGCTTGAGGTCGCGATGGACAATCCCGTGCGTGTGAGCATGATCGAGCGCGGCGCAAATTTGCCGGGCGATGGAAAGGGTCTCGTCGAGTGACTGCGGCTTGCGGTTAAAGAGTGATTCGCCTTCGACCAGTTCCATGACAATGAACGGCAAGCCGCCTGCCCCCGACCCAGGAGCGGGATCGGCTTCGCCCGCGTCGTAGACGGCGACGATATTGGGATGATTGAGCCGGGCCGTGGAGCGGGCTTCGCGCAGCCAGCGTTCCCGCACATCGGTCAACGCGGGCGCGGTGAGCACTTTGATCGCTACGTCGCGTTCGAGCAGTGTATCGTGCGCGCGATAGACTGCGCCCATGCCGCCACGTCCGAGTTCGGCGCCGATGCGATAACGGTTTTGTAGCAGTGTGCCAGTCATTTCCGTTCTCCAGTTGTATCATGCACTGCGAAACGATTATACAACCATTTTCGCATTCAAGATAAGTTCACTCGCCACACAAATGCCGAGCGAATGCACGAGTCCAAAACACGGATCAACCTGAATTGACATCCGAAGCAATTTGGCTAAACTATAGATGCTTTGATTTCGAAATCATCGAGCCTATTGCCCTGCTCCGAGATCTTGAAGCGCGACGTTTCTGATCAAACTCCCTCGCGTATCTGAACAGGAGGCCAGCAATGAGTGATTCTAGCATCAAGGTTCTGATCGTTGACGATGAAGCAAGTCGGGAAGCCCTGGCCGAGTACCTCCGACGCAACCAGGAACTGATGGTACACACGGCTGGAACCGGCGAGGAGGCGCTGGATCTAGTCCGCCTTCTTCGCTCAATTGGCGAGACGGCGAAAGTATTGGAGCAAGGGCGCATTCTGCTGCGCCAGTCCGAGGCGTTGCGTGAGGTTTCCAGCGCGGTCAGTGTGGCTCTCGGGCTGCGGCCAATCTCGAGCGCGCTCATCTCTGCGCCTGAACTCAAAGCGGTGGCAGACAAGATCCTGGACGAGTTGTCAAAAGTGGTCGAGTATCGCAAAGCATCTTTGCAGCTTATCCGAGGCGATATTCGTGAGATGGTGACCTATCATGGCCCTGGCGAGGAAAAAGCCCTGAGCTGGTTATTGCCGCGGATCTCACAGGATTCTTTGATTCGTCGCGCCGTGGAAAGCAGAGCGCCTTTCGTTCTGAGCAGGACACTGGATGACCCGGATTGGACGGTTCACGAAGAGACAGCCGATGTTCTGTCCTGGGTGTGCATCCCCTTGGTATATGGGAACGAAACCGTCGGCCTCATCACGCTTGACCATGATGAGCCGGGGCATTACACGGACGCCGTCAAGGATAGGCTCACCCCATTTTGCAGCCAGGCGGCAATAGCAGTCTATCATGCCTACCTGCTGGCCGACCTGCAACGTCAGGTCAGGGGACATCAGGCCTTGAACACCGCCGGCGCCGACCTCGCCGTCGCGCCGGATGAAGGCGAGATTTTGAGTGTGGCGACTCATGCCGCCGTCAGCGCGATCAATTGTCAACATTGCACCGTGTTCCAGATAGAACCCAAGGAAGGCATACCCAAGTTAGTCGTCGCAGCTACAGAAGGCAACCGCACCTGGAGCCTGCCCAAAGGCCGAGTCTTTGACCTGACCGGAGTGGCGGGTCACGTGGCACGCAGCGCAAAGCCAAAGTTAGTGCGAAATGCTTCCGAGGATGAGCATTTTGAAAAGGGTTGGTCCAAGCCACAACCCGATCCACGATCGCTGGTGGTAGTTCCTATTTACAGCGACAAGACGGTGTATGGCGTTATCTCAGCCGAGCACGATCGGATCGCGGCTTTTGATGAATACGACCAACAGTTGTTAGAAACATTGGCATCACAGATAGCCCAGGCTGTGCAGAACGCTCGTCATATAAGACGGCTCAAGACATTGAATCAAGTCAGCCATGATCTGAGCATCAAGTTGGACGCTCAATCGATCTACGAGGCGGTCGTCAAAGCGGTTGTGCAGACGGTGAGTTGCACGCACTGCACAAACTTTGTTTTGGAGAATAATCGGTTAGTGCCGCACGCATCCCTTCCCCAAAATAAAAGCGCCATAATTACCCACACGTTCGGCATCGGAGAGGGTCTGGCTGGCTGGGTAGCCCAAGAAGGCAAAGCGGTTCTTGTCCGCGACGCCAAGACGGATGAGAGATTTGCCGGAGGCGCGACACGTCCCGATGTTGATCGCTCCATAATTGTAGTGCCAGTCAAGGTGGGCGATAAAGTGATCGGCGTCATCTCGGCTGACCAGGATCATGTCAATGCCTTTGACGAGCGCGACTTGCAGATGGTCGAGACGCTGGCTTTGCAAGCCAGTGCAGCTCTCCAGAATGCAAGTCTGTTTGCCGAGTCCCAACGTCGAGTTCGCGATCTGGAAATTGTCAACCGCATCACGCAGATCATTAACTCCCAGCTTGATCCGCAGCACCTTTTGCAGACCATTGCCTCTCAGATCTCAGAACAGCTCAGGTGTACCCACTGCACTCTGTTTTTCCCCAAAGAAGAGAACGGCGAACTCGTATTAGCGCCGGCGGTAACGCATGGCGTGCGCGCCGAGATCATGACCCGGCGTTTCAAGCTGGACGAAGGGTTAGTCGGCTGGGTCTATCAACATGGCGAATCACTGGTCCTGGCCGATGTAAGGCAAGACTCTCGCTTCTCGCCCGCACGGGAGATCAGGGACCTGCCCCGCTCTATGCTGGTCGCACCCGTGAAGGTCGGCGATCAGACCATTGGCGTGATCAGCGCCGACCAGGACGAATTCGGCTGGTTCGGCGAATACGACCAGCGACTGGTGGATACGCTGGCGCAACAGGCGGGTATCGCTATACAACGCGCCGAAGGGCTGAAGCTGTTGCAGGATGTAGGCAACCGAATTATCAGCGCCCCCAGCGAAAGCGAAATCCTGCAACGCATTGTCTCTGGCGCGATCGAATTGACCCATACGACTTTGGGCGTCATCTATTTGGTCAGCGAAGATGGGCTGCGGATCGCTCAGGAATACCATCATCCATCCAGCTTTGATCTACCAGCTCCCCGCCTGGACAAAAGACAGGGGCTTACCTACCAGATCGTGAGTCGTCCAGAGATCATAACGGTTCCGGAGATTGAACAAGATGAGCGAGTTAACCGGGACCTGGTGAAACTGGGCGTCCGCTCGCTCATCGGCGTTCCTCTTACATTGGATCAGAAAGTGATGGGCGTTCTTTATCTGAACGATAAGGATCGCCACAACTTTACCGAGACGGAATGTTCCTTGCTCGCTACCTTGACCAGTCAGGCCGCCATCGCCATTGAAAACGCGCATCTTTTGGAGCGCGAACGACGCCGCGCCGACGCGCTGGACCTTTTGCGTCGGGTCAGCAACCGCATCAGTGCCTCGCTGGACTTCTACCAAACGCTTGCCCTGATCGTCCAAGGCGCAATGCAGTTGACGGAGACGCAATCAGGGATCGTCCGAGTGTTGGACGAGACCGGTCAGGCTATTGTTCGCTCCTTGGAATTTCCCGAAGGCTTCGATCACCCCGCTCCTCGGTATACTGAGAAGAAAGGGATGACCTGGAGTGTTATCAGCAGCGGCGAACTCGTCGTCGTGCCCGACGTCACCCAGGATAGCCGCGTCAATCCGGGAGTTGTGGAGAGGGGCGTCAAGTCCATGATCAGTTTGCCGCTAAAACTTGGCGGCAAGGTGATCGGCATCCTCGGCTTGAATGCGAACGAGCCGCGCCAGTTCATGGCAGATGAACTCTCCCTGCTGCTTACTCTGGCAGATCAGGCCGCCGTCGCCATTGAGAACGCACGGCTGTATCAGCAAGTCAATTATCTGCTAGACCGCAAGATTCGAGACCTGCAAGCCGTGTATCAAGTCAGCCAGCGATTGACATCCGGTATTCGACTGAGCGAGCAAGATGTTTTGGCGTTGATTCATGAGCAGACCAAGCCGCTCATGGATACCGACAATATGTACATTGCGCTGTATGACCAAGCCGCCGACGTCGTCCGATTCCCACTCATGTACGTGGAGGGACAAGCCACACAAGTTCCATCACGCAGCGGCGGCAAGGGCCGCACCGAGTGGATCATCCAGAATCGAGAGCCTATCTTTAACAAGACGAGAGCCGAATCCGAAGCATGGTACAAGGTTCCAGGGCGTGAAGAATACATCGGTGAGCCGTTTGCATCCTGGATCGGCGTGCCAATGATGGCTGGCGACAAGGTGATGGGAGTCATTGCTACCTATCACAAGACGAAAGATCATGTCTACACCAAAGACGACTTGGAGGTTTTGGCTTTGATGGCCAGCCAGGCGGCAATTGTGCTCCAGAATGCCCGCATGTGGGAAGCGATGCAGAAACTTTCCGAAGACTTGAGCGCCGGAGCTTTGCTGGATGCAGCGTAAACAAATCGGCAACCAATCATTCAAGGAACATTCGGCCATGTCCAACAACCAGGTCTCTGCGAACAAGGTTGGAGAATGCTTTATCGGGTACTATCAATCGCAAGGATACACAGCGATACCGGGCAGCTCGCTAATGGATCCTTCGGTGCCGATGACATTTGTAATGAGTGCCGGACTGGTGCAGGTCGAGACTTCGGCCAGTCTTCACGGCGGCAGGACGGGCATTCGCTATGCGCTCATACAGAACTGCTTTCGCTACTTTGACATGGCGAATGTGGGGTCAAGCGCCACGCACCTCAGCCTGTTCCAGATGCCCGGCGCGTTCACCTTTGGGTCCTGGCGCAAGCAGGATAGCATTGCCCAAATCTGGCAACTCTTGACCCAGGTTTATGGTTTTCCGCCGGATGCGTTGTGGGTCTCGTACTTTGCCGGCGGCCAGGTGGCTGGCCGTTTGTTCGAGCCAGATTGGGAATCCCAGCGCGCCTGGCGCGACGCGGGCCTGCCCGAAAGTCACATTGTCGGGTTAGGCCCAGAGCACAATTTTTGGAAGCAAGGCGCCGGCATCGTCGGCAAAGAACATACGCACAAGTGCGGCCCGAACACTGAAGTGTTTTTCGACCGCGGCTCCCATCTGTCCTGCGGGTCAACCTGCCGCCCAAGCTGCCGCTGCGGACGGTTTGTCGAGTTCTTGAACACACTTTTCATCACACTGCACATAGACGAGCGCGCCGACATGGTCGAGCCGCTCGATGAGCCATTCACCGAAACGGTCATTGGCGCGGAACGAGTCGCCATGCTGGCGCAAGGCGTTCCGTCGGTCTTTGAGATTGACAGCATTTGCCCACTGATCGAGTGCGCGAGCGCCAGCGCCGGAGCACACAGTCTGGCTCCCGCAGATCGGGTGAGGCATGAGCGTGTGTTGGCCGATCACGCCCGCGCGCTCTTGTTCCTGACCGCGGATGGCGCGCCGCCGCCTGGCCGAGGTGGGCGCGCTCGCTTGATGCGCAAGCTGGTGCGCGAAATGCTGACCAGTCAAAAGCTAATGGGGATTACCGATCCGGCCTTTATCACTTCGTTGATGCAGACCGCCGTGAGCCTGTGCGCAGACCAACAACCGCAGTTGCTCTGTGCCCAGGCCCGAGTGTTGGAATACATCGCAAGCGAGCAGCATCGCTTTGAGCGAACGATTGAGGCTGGTCGCCGTTACCTTGATAGAATCCTAAACCGGCGCAGGAATCGAGAGGTCGTCCCCCAAGACATACTCGAAATGGAAAAACGTCATGGCGTTCCGCTGCCGCTGTTAGAAGCCATGCTTGCCCAGCAAGATGTGAATTTGAATGGGCAGGCTTATCAACAAGTATACGACCAGCGACAGCAGTCTGCCGCAGGAGCACACTAGCGAGAGTGGCCCCGCCTGTTTGAGCCGAGAAAGGAACATGTATGGGAACCAAACGAATCGAAAATCTCATCAAGTCGGTCAACAGCCGGTTGCAGCCGTTGATGGAATTTGATCAATTCTATGCGGCTTTATATGACCCGATCCGATCCCGGGTCGAATTTCCCTCTGTCCCGCAAGACGGCCAACCGGTCGAGTGGGTCACTCGGCCTTACCAGCCGGCATCCTGGCTGCTCGACTCGATCATTCACACCAAGTCTCCTCGGCTGGTGGAGCAGGATTTTGAACAAGAATTGGAAAAGGATGGCTTGAAATACTGGCCGGAAGGCGACCTGCCCCAATCCTGGCTGGCGGCTCCCATGATCGCCGAAGATCGCGTTATTGGCGTTCTAGTCGTTGAAAGCCGGCGCAAGCCCAAAGCTTTTGGCGAAAACGGTATCCGGATGCTTTCGACCGCAGCCCGACAGGCGGCCGTGGCAATTGAAAATGCTCGTCTGGTTGACCAGCGGGATCGCAAGATTGCCAGCTTGAGCGCACTTTATGAGATGGGACAACAGCTCAACACAGAGATTCGGTCAGACGAGCGGGCGATTCTGCAACTGGTTTACAAACAAGCCAGCCAATTGATGGATACCAGCAACCTGTATATTGCATTGTATGACCAGACAACAGACACGGTTGGTTTCCCGTTGATGTTTGTGGATGGGCAGCCCACAAGGGTCCAATCACGCAGCGGGGGCAAGGGTCGGACAGAATGGATTATTCACAACCGGAAACCGATCCTGAATCAGACCAGGGCCGAATCCGAAGCATGGTATAGGGAACCCGGACATGCCGAATACATCGGCGAGTCATTTGTGTCCTGGGTCGGTGTGCCGATGATGGTGGGGAACAAGGTGCTTGGGGTCATTGCCACCTATCACAAGACACAGGGCTATGTCTACACCAAAGACGACCAGGAAATTCTATCCCTGATGGCAAATCAGGCAGCAGTGGCGATTGAGAATGCGAGGCTGTACTCCAATCTTGAGCAACGCAATGAACAGTTGGCGGCTTTGCAGGAGATTGGGGTTGAGATCACATCACAGCTCGAATTGGACAAGTTGCTTGACGCAATAGTTGCACATACTAATGCGCTTTTGTCGGCAGATTTTTCTACACTGTTTCTATACAATCATGAGCGGGGGGAGTTTGAAAAAGGCATACGAAAAGGCAAAATCGAGGCCGAGCCATCAATTCCCAGCAACACGGGCTATTCGGGCCGCATCGCTCAAGACCAGCGAGCAGTCTTTGTCGAAAACGTCGAGAGCGAGCTCAATGTCAAACCTATCTTCCTCGAGAACAAAAAAGTCAAGTCATTTGCGGGTATTCCACTGGTATCCAGGGGCAAGACGGTTGGCATTCTGTACGTGAATTATCTCGATCGGCATGGTTTCTCAAAGGAAGAACAAAATGTGATTGGACTGCTGGCAAATCAAGCGGCAGTGGCGATTGAGAATGCGACTCTATACGAACACCTTGCCCAGGCCAACCGAAACCTCTCTCAGTTGTACTCGGAAGAGGAAAGATATGTGGCACAGTTGAAGCTGATTCAAAAGATAGCTCTGGACATGAGCTCCACGCTCGATCTGAGAGAGGTCTTGCATACAATAGCGGAAGGCGCCAACCTGGTTTCGAACGCGGACTTGACGAGTATTTTCCCATACGATCCAGAGCATGGATTCGAAGAAGGGATCACCATCGGCATCTCAAAAATCACCCCAACTCCTCCTGGCAAGACGGGATGGGCCGCTCAGATCATGGGAAAGCTCACCCCACTCGTGGTCGAAAATGTCGGGCAATTACCAGGCCCCAAGAGAGAATTCTTGGAACAGAACGGGATACAATCCTTCCTAGGCTATCCCATCCAGTTTACAGGCAGGCCAATTGGGCTGATGTTTGTGAACTATGTTGAACCCCACGCTTTCACGCAATCTGAATTGGAATGGATGAAATACATTTCCAACCAGGCGGCAATTGCTATTCAGAATGCCAAGAATTTTGCCAGAGTGGCCGAGGTCGAACGGCTGCAAGTAGCCAGTTTAATGACCGCCGATTTTGCCCACCGCCTCGGCAACTACCTGGGTACTATCCCGGCAAAATTACAGGTTATCGAAAAGGACTTGCTGAGCGCGCCAGGTCAGTGCGACTCGGACAAGGTCACCAAGGAGTTACGAGAAATAACAACCGAGATTACTGTAACGCGGAACGAGCTCAAGACCGCATTAGAAATTCCTTTCGAGCAAAAACCACAAAATGTCAACTTGAACACACTCCTTCGATCCGTGGTGATCCGGGTAACGGCCAACTCTCCGGATACTATTGAATTTCACGAGAGCTACGAGAAAGACCTGCCATTGTTGTTGTGTTACCCTAATGTATTGTTTGAGGCCGTCAGAACCATTGTAGAGAATGCGGTAGACGCTATCCGTGAAACGGGAGGGCGCGGCGACATCTTTGTACAATCAAAAAGCATCATGTGTGCTAATGGCGACGTTTGCATTGAAGCAAGCATTAGAGACACAGGGCGGGGTATACCTGAAAGTGAAATGCCACATCTTTTTGAGCTATTCTATACGACGAAGCCCAAGGGCGTAGGATACGGGTTGTGGCGGGCGAGAAATGTAATCCGACAATTAGGCGGAGACCTTCTTGCGAGCAGCAAACTTGGCGAGGGGACCGCTATGACCATTAGTGTTCCTATCGAAAGGACCCGCACATGAACATGGATGAGCCGACGGTCTTAATTGTTGACGATGAAACACCGTGGGTTGACCTTGCCTCGCGCGTTTTGTCTAAAAGAGGAACCCCATTTGCACGCTTTCTGACCTTTCAGGATGCCTTGCCCTATCTAGCAACAAGGTGTATGGATTTCCTGCTTGTTAATTCCGCCCTCAATCCGGGCTGGGATCATCTTCAAAGAGCAATTTGGAGCGGCTTTGTGAGCAAGGTCATTATTGTGTCAAATACCCAGTCGCTTTCTTTAGCGGTTGAGGCCTTTCGCCGGGGCATTGATTACGAAGACAAACCATTCGCAGAAGAAGGAATAGTTGAACTGGTGAATCGCCTTTATATGAGCAACCGGGGCAAGTACGCCGATAAAATTAAAGTGTTGATCGTTGAGGATCAAGTTAAATGGCAAAAGGTTCTTTCAGGCGCGCTAACTAACATGCCGCGCTTGAAGGTGACAGTAGCGGGCAGTTACCCCGAAGCCACCGCAGCCATCACCAGCGATCACTTTCATATCATCGTCACCGACATAAGGTTGATAGACAGCGACAGAACCAACATTGATGGGCTTGTACTGCTGAAGGACGTTCACGAGTCTCAGCCCAACACCATCGTGATTGTGACCTCCGGTTTTGCATCGGTGGAACTTGCCCGA
>Ga0315268_10005556_pt1 | contig 13534 bp, 12 predicted proteins | sample C1_top_MG_FD_204535 | JGI IMG/M metagenome (GOLD analysis project Ga0315268, IMG submission 204535) | Sediment microbial communities from Yellowstone Lake, YNP, Wyoming, USA - C1_top | ecosystem: Environmental > Aquatic > Freshwater > Lake > Sediment | place: USA: Wyoming | collected 2017-08-01 | reverse complement strand
TCAGCCGTATCGCTTCCTGTGCTTTTCGATCAAGTTTGCGCCCATCTTTTTTCATGCAAACTCTGACCACAATCTCAATCCTGAAGTTCCTCGTGTGTCGCCTTATTTACTGACTCATGAGTAATCGTTGAAGTGTCGATAGGCGCCTCCCATTAACGGTTAACCTTTCAGCAACCTGTGCCCGAGAATCACGAGCATTTTATACGCTTAATTTCTGGTAAATTCAATTCGAAATAAATGAGCCATTCACCTTTCCCCAAAGAATAAACGAGCAAGCCCGGCAATGCACCCACTTGCTACAGCCATGTGGCATAAAGATCAGCGTTTCCACCAATGGATTGCCTCGGCGGATTGGTGGCTCCGGCCCGTCCGGCTCGGGTTAAAACCACGAATACGGCTCGACCGGTTCGAACACGATGCCGGTCAATTCGGGGGGGGCGTTTTGCAATGAGGGCAGGCGCGAGGCCTCGCGGTTTACGGCAACGTGAAAACGTATCCATTTCTTGCCGTCCCTGCCCGGCTTGAAGTGATTGGCATTGCGCACCACATAGACCAGGTCGCGCGACTTGAGATCGAATACCCAGTTGCCCGATTCCACTGCCAGCGGCGTAGGGTCGTAGAATTCTCCGGCGTAATTGCGCGGCCTTTTTTGCAGCCAGTTCATCGGATTGTCCTGGGCCAATGCCGCTACATCGGATGGCTTCCCGTGCGTCATAATCTGCCCGTATTGCAGGGTCAGCGCGCTTTGTATCGAACCCGCCACTCCCTCCATCGCCGTTTTCTCGGCTTGCTCCATGTAGAACAAACCACGATTGAGGAACAGCCCCATCAGCACCACAATGATGGTGATGACTATGACCAGCTCGAGGAGGGTGAAGCCGCGATCAGAAGACAGAGGACAGAAGACGGAAGACAGTGGTTCTGTTACGGCTTCGCCGCGCCTGTTCAACAGCCCGCGCGGAGCGCGGACAAGAATCTGTCCTCTGATAGAACTACTAGCCATTCGACTAGGCTGGCAAACAACGCCAGCCAAGTCGCTGGTTATGTCTTCTGTCCTCCGTCCTCTGATGTTCATCAGTGCAGCGCCGCTTTGCCCAGGTCCCACATCGGCAGGAATACGCCGAGTGCCAATATCAGCACCATGATGCCGAGAGCTACGATCAGGATCGGTTCTATTTTTGCGCTGAGGCTTGCGACTTCGTATTTGACTTCGCGCTCGTACATGTCGGCGATCTCGAACATCAGCCCGTCCATGTCGCCGCTTTCTTCGCCGACGGCGATCATTTGCAACACCACCGGATTGAATACGCCGGTGGCGGTGGCGGTATGCAGTATGCTTTCGCCGCGCTCGACGCCATCGCGCATTTGCTCGATGCGGCTGCGCATGAATTCATTGTCCACCACCATGCCGACCACGTTCAGTCCCTGCAGGATCGGCATCCCGCTCTTGAAGGAGAGCGCCATGCTGCGCGCGAACCGCGACAGAGTGGCTTTGAGGATGATCTCTCCGGCTATCGGCAATTTGAATTTGTACCTGTCCCACTTGTAGCGTCCGTCCGGCGTACTGATGTAGAAGCGGAAACCCAGCACCGCACCGGCCAGCATCGCGAACATCAGCGGCCAGTAATCCACCATGAAGCCGGAGAAGCCGATCAGCATTCTGGTGATGACCGGGAGTTCGGCGTGGAAACCCGCATACACTTTGGCAAACGCGGGAATCACGAACAGGTTGATGACGATCATCGCGATCGCCATCGCCAGTATCACGAAGCCGGGGTAGCGCATCGCCGCCTTGATGCGCTCGCGCATATCGCGCTCGAATTCCAGATGTTCAAACAAGCGAATGAAGGTCACATCCAGCATGCCGGTCATTTCGCCCACCTGCACCATGCTGATATAGAACGGCGAGAAAACCTTGGGATGGCGGCGCAACGCGGCGCTGAGTTCGCGACCGCTATCCAGGCTTTCACGCAAATCCTGGAGCAGCGCCGAAAACGCCGGATTCGGTGTGGACTCCTGCAAGCCGGCCAGCGCGCGCATGATGGGCACGCCGGCTTTAAGCAAGGTGTACATCTGGCGGCTGAACAGCATCAGGTCCATGGCGGTGACCGGCTTCCCGGCAAGCTGGCGTTTGAGCCAGCCCGGCTTGCCAGATGTGCCGCCAAGCACGCCGCGCAATGGGCTGATTTCGACAGGCGTAATACCGGTATTTATCAGCTGGTCGGCGATGGCGCCGCTGTCATCGCCATCCAGCGTGCCTTCCACCAGATCGCCGCGGCCGTTGCGGCCTTTGTAGGCAAACATCCCCATCGTTACTCTTCTGTCCGATTACTGATGCGCATCACCTCAAACACCGTGGTATGCCCCTGCTTCATCTCTTCCAGTGCCTGATCCAACATCGTCTTGCCTTGCATGCGATTGCGCGCCACATGTATGAAGTTGGTGGCACTGTCATGCGCCGCCGCTTCGACCATTTCGCTGGTCATTTCCAGCATTTCATACACACCGGTGCGACCGCGATAACCGCTACCGTTGCAATGCGAGCAACCGCGTCCGTGTTTTAAGCCGCCCCATTGTCCGCGCGACAAGCCTTCCATCTCCATCCATATTATTTCCTGGGGTGTGGGGATGTGTGGCTCACTGCAGCTTTCACACACGCGGCGCAGCAGATGTTGCGCGATGATCGCCTGCACCGAAGTGGCTACCATGAAGCGCGGCACACCCAAATCGATAAAGCGGAACAAGGTGCCCGCCGCATCGCGGGTGTGCAGCGTGGAAAACACCAGGTGGCCGGTCATCGCCGCGCGCAATCCGATCTGCGCAGTTTCCACATCGCGCATTTCGCCAACCATAATCACATCCGGATCCTGCCGCAATGCGGAACGCAACACGCGCGCAAAAGTCAGGTCTATCTTTTCGTTCACCTGCACCTGATTGATGCCGGGCAGGCGATATTCCACCGGGTCTTCCACGGTGATGATCTTTAGTTCGAGGGTGTTGATCTCGGCCAGTGCGGAATAAAGGGTGGTGGTCTTGCCGCTGCCGGTCGGACCTGTGACCAATATCATACCGTTGCTGCGCTGGACGATTTCGCGAAAACGTTTCAGCATCTCCGGCGGCATACCCAGCTTGTCCAGGCCGATCATTCCGCCATCCTGACGCAGCAGGCGCATCACCACCGATTCTCCGTTTTGCGTGGGACAGGTGGCGATGCGCACATCCACGCGCTGATCGCGCACCCGCACTTGGAAACGCCCGTCCTGCGGAAGCCGTTTTTCGGAAATATCCAGGCCGGACATCAGCTTGAGGCGCAGCACCAATGCGGGAGCAATCTTGCTGTCGGCTTCAGTTTGCAGATGCAGCATGCCGTCGATGCGGAAGCGTATCATCACCCGGCCTTCCTGCGGTTCGATATGAATGTCCGAGGCGCGTATCTGCGTGGCATCGTCAAACACGGTCTGCAGCAGTTTGACCACCGGCGCCTCTTCCGTGCCGACGACTTTGGTCAGCGCGCCAAAGTCTACATAGGTATCGCCTATGTCTTCACTGAGTTCGCGCGCCAACCCGGTGATTTCATCGGTGCGCCGGTAACCGCGATCTATGCTTTCCAGCAACTGCCCTTCGGTGACCACCGCGATGTCGATATCCCGATTGACGATGCGCGTGATTTCATCGAAAGCGGACAAATCGGTCGGATCGGCCATGCCGATCAGCAACATGTCATTGCGCTCTTCCAGCACGATCGCGCGGAAACGGCGCGCCTGGCTTTCCGGCAGCAGCCTTACCTTTTCGGTATTGATGTTGTAGTACTTGAGATTGATGTAAGGGATATTGAGTTGCCTGGCGAGCGCCTCGGAAATATGCTCTTCGCTGACGAAGGCATTGTCCACCAGCACGCGCCCCAACTTGCGTCCGCTGCGCTTTTGCTGCTCAAGCCCGAACGTGAGTTGGTCCTGTGAAATGAGTTTCTGCTCAACCAGCAAATCGCCTAAGCGAACTTTCCCCGGACGCGCCATAATTCCCTCCCGAATGGATTTTTCTGCAACGCAGCTTTTGCCGAGGCGGAAGTTAGCTGTTTTTCATGATACTGACAAGGACTTAGCAGGTATTTTTATGGGAACCTCTATAAATTCGTTTTCCGGGCGAATCCACCCGCAAGGAGTAGGCCGGTGGGTTCCCCGCTGCTGCGCAGCGACCCTTCCGCACGCGGTGTCGCGTGCTCGCTCACTCCTCGCCTATCAATTTGATATGTCTCGTTGCTCGCTGCGCGGCTCCTTGCGGTGCTCGCGTAACACGGTGGGGCGGAGCCCTCCGGTGCGGGAGCGCGAAGCAGCAGGCCTGCCCGCCCCAAATGCTTTGCATCGCCGTGTCCGGCCTGCCATCCCGCAAAACAAATTTCTAAAGGCTCCCGTATGTTTCACGTGATCCTGTACCAACCCGAAATTCCGCCGAACACCGGAAATGTCATCCGCCTGTGCGCCAACACCGGTTGCCAGTTGCATTTGATCAGACCGCTCGGCTTCACGCTGGAGGATAAACAGCTGCTCCGTGCCGGGCTGGATTATCACGAGTTTGCGAGTTTGCGCGTGCATGATGCTTTGCCGGATTGCCTGCAGGCATTCGATCCGGCGCGCGTATTCGCGCTCACCACCAGGGGCTCGCAAGCCTTCCACCAGGTGCGCTACCGGGCAGGAGATGCGTTTTTATTCGGGCCGGAGAGTCGCGGCTTGCCCGCAGAGGTGCTCGCGCAATTCGATAACCGGCAGCGTGTAAGACTTCCGATGCTGCCCGATAATCGCAGCCTGAATCTATCCAACACGGTGGCGATAGCGGTATTTGAGGCGTGGCGGCAATGCGGGTTTACAGGAGCGAGGAGCGAGGATTGAGCAAAAATACACTGCTCCGCCTATCACTCGATCCTCAATCCCAGATCCTCAATCCTGCCTTAAAAATATCTCCAGCAGATCATTCAAAAACCGTTGCCCAAGCTGCGTGGGCGCGATGCGCTGATGGTCTCGCGTCAATAAGCCGCGCTTCCCAGCTTCCGCCAATTCGTGCTGAATGCTGAGCAAGGGCAAGCCAGTGCGCTCCTGGAACAACACGCTGTCGAAACCTTCATTCAACCTCAGTGCATTCATCATGAACTCGAATGCCAGTTCGTCGCGGCTGACTTCATGTTCGGTTTGTATCGGCGTTTCCCTGGCGACTTGCCGCATATACGCTTGCGGCTGCTTGTATCGCGCCTGGCGGATTATCCTGCCGGGAAAACTCAGCTTGCTGTGCGCGCCCGCGCCTATGCCCAGGTAATCGCCGAACTGCCAGTAGTTGAGGTTGTGCCTGGCGCGGCGAGAATCTTGAAGCCCGCGTAGCGGAACCATGCCCCCCTCGCCCGCTTGCGGGAGAGGGCCGGGGAGAGGACGGAGCGCAAACGCGGAAGTCTCATAGTGCTGGTAGCCTGCTGCCGCCAGCAATTCCTCGATGCGCTGCTGCATGTCGCTGCCCGCATCGTCGTCCGGCAGCGAGGGCGGGTTGCGATGGAACAGCGTGTTCGGCTCCAGCGTCAGGTGATAGCAGGACAGATGTTGCGGCGCGAACGACAGCGCGGTTTGCACATCCTGCAACGCCTGCTCCAAAGTCTGATTGGGCAGCGCGTACATCAGGTCGAGATTGAGGTTGTCGAAATGCTGCCGCGCGATGTTGATTGCGGCCCTGGCTTCAGCGGCGGAGTGGATGCGCCCCAGCGCCTGCAGATGCGCATCGTTGAAACTCTGGATGCCCAGCGACAAACGGTTCACCCCCGCATCTCTATAAGCCGCAAAGCGCGCCGCTTCCACGGTGCCGGGATTCGCCTCCAGCGTGATTTCGGCATTGATGTCCAACGGCAACAACATGCGCACGTTGCGTAAAATTTCTTCTACACTTTCCCCGCTCAACAAGCTGGGCGTGCCGCCGCCGAAGAACACCGTATAGACCTTGCGTCCCCAGATCAGCGGCAAGGCCAGTTCCAGATCGCGGATCAAGGCTGCGACATATTCCTTTTCGGGAAAAGCACCCCGCGCCTCATGCGAATTGAAATCGCAATACGGGCATTTGCGCACGCACCACGGGATGTGGATATAAAGCGACAGCGGCGGCAAGGCCTGAAAATTCACGGTTTGCGATTTTAGTGAAATGGGTTGGAGAGGATGGGTGGTCATGGGTGTTGAATTTGTAGGGTGGGCACGTCTTTTGTGCCCACACTGTTTGATCTCCGCGTGGGCAGGCGAAGCTTGCCCACCCTACGCCGGCTTCAATTTCTCCAGCAACACTCGTAACGCCTTGCCTCTATGGCTGATGGCGTGTTTCTCGTCGCGCGACAATTCCGCGCTCATCTTGTTGAGTGATGGCAACCAGAACAGCGGGTCGTAGCCGAAGCCGCCATCGCCGCGTTCTTCTTGCGCGATCTCGCCGTGCCACTCGCCTTCCGCGATCAGCGGCTGCGGGTCATCGGCATGATGCAGCAGCACCAGCACGCAATAGTAATGCGCGCGGCGATCCGTCACGCCTTGCATGTCCCGCAGCAGTTTTTCGTTGTTGCGTGTATCAGACTTGGGATTGTCTCCGGCAAAGCGCGCGGAGAACACGCCGGGAGCGCCGCCAAGCGCTGCGACACAGATGCCGGAATCATCCGCGAGCGCCGGCAGTCCGCTCAAGCGGCTGACGTGGCGCGCCTTGGCGAGGGCGTTCTCGATGAAGGTGACATGCGGTTCCTCTGCTTCGCTGATGCCGAGTTGCGCCTGCTTCAGCACTTCGATGCCGAGCGGCTGCAACAGGAACTGGAATTCGCGCAGTTTGCCGGGGTTGTTGGAGGCGATGACGAGTTTTTGCATTTGCCGATATACCTTCATGCCGCCATTCCCGCCTGCGAATGACGGCTCTTTGTTAACTTTCCAACGCCTCTCTTTGCATCGCGATCAATTCTGCAATGCCGCTTTTCGCCAGTTCCAGCAGCTCGTCCATCTCGGCGCGGGTAAAGGCGTGGCCTTCGGCAGTGCCCTGCACTTCGACGAAGCGGCCGTTGCCCAGCATCACCACGTTCATGTCGGTGTCGCACAGCGAATCTTCAAGATAGTCCAGATCCAGCACTGGCTTGCCCTGATAGATACCGACGGAAACTGCGGCAATGAAATCCTTGAGCGGGGATTCCTTGACCAGCCCTTTGCTGAGCAAATCTCTCAGCGCATCATAAAGCGCGACGAACGCGCCGGTGATACTGGCCGTGCGGGTGCCGCCGTCGGCCTGGATCACATCGCAGTCAATTTGAATGGTGCGTTCGCCAAGCTTTTTCAAATCCACCACGGCGCGCAGGCTGCGTCCGATCAGGCGCTGTATTTCCTGGGTGCGCCCGGATTGCTTGCCCTTGGCGGCTTCGCGGCTCATGCGCTCACCCGTGGAACGCGGCAACATGCCGTATTCCGCCGTGATCCAGCCTTCGCCGCTGCCCTTTTTATGCGGCGGAACTTTTTCTTCGATGCTGGCGGTGCAGATGACTCTGGTGTCGCCGCACTCGATCAGCACCGAGCCTTCGGCGTGTTTGGTGTAATGGCGGGTGATGCGTATTTCACGCAATTGGCCGGGTGATCTCAGACTGGGGCGCATGTTTAACTCCGATGGTTGTTGAAACTTGGAATGCGGTGGCACGTCGCTGCCTTTTTAAAAAGCGGCGTCGTGCCGCCGCACTCCAAAACTAGACAATCTCCAGAACGTGACTGACCGGCTCGGCGGTATCGTGGGATGCTCCAATGTCACCCCAGCGCACCGCCACGCCGGTGACGTTATCAGAATGTCCGCCTTCGCGCCAAAGGGCGCTTGCGATCAAGCCATCCAATATATCTGCGACGGTTCCGGTGGCGAATGCACCGACCAATTCCTCGTCGGTGAACGGCCCCCACAGGCCATCGCTGGCGAGCAACAGGACATCGCCGGATCGCAACGCAACGGGTTCGCCGGGCTCCATATAGAATTGGTCATCAATCCCGCCGAGGCAGTGGGTGATTTGGTTGCGCAGCGGATGGACGCGCGCTTCATCGGCAGAGATTCTGCCAGACTTGAACCAATGCTGCACCACCGAGTGATCGTTTGTCCTGGCTAATACCGCGCCGTCGCGCACCAGGTACAGGCGCGAGTCTCCGGCGTGGCCACAATACATCTTGCCTTCTTGTATCAATACAGCGACACAGGTCGTCCCCGGGAAACCGCCCATATCTTTGTCGTGCGGAAGCTTCATGATGCGCTCGTGGGCGTAGCGCATGGCGCCCATGATAAATTCGTTCGGATCGGCAATACGCGGTCGTGCACGCCGGCCAAACGACTCGACGAATGCCTCGATGGTCAGGCTCGCCGCCAGTTCGCCGTGCAGATGCCCGCCCATGCCGTCCGCCAGCACCAGCAGCAACGCTTCGTTGTTGTAGGCATACGCAACGCGATCCTGATTGAATCTGCGATTGCCGATATGGCTGGCCTGGTGTATCGAGAAGTTCATGAGCAAAGGTAAAATTTCACAGGGTGCAATCGTAATATAATGCGACAGTTCAGCACAGTCTTTTATTTGAAAGCCCACACCATGATTTTAAGCATGACCGGCTATGCCACTGCCAGCGCAGAACTCGACAGCGGCTCGCTGACGCTGGAACTGCGTGCCGTCAACCATCGCTATCTGGACATCCAGTTGCGCATGGCGGATGAATTGCGCGGTTTCGAAGGCGTGCTGCGCGAAGCGATCACCGCGCAATTGCAGCGCGGCAAGGTGGAGTGCCGCATCAACTATGCGGCGCGTTCCGCGCAAAGCGGCGCGACCCTGAATCGCGGCCTGCTGCTGCAGCTCGCCGCTTGGAACAAGGAAGTGCAGGCCGCACTGCCCGATGCGCGCACCTTATGCGTGGCCGATGTGCTGCGCTGGAACGGCGTGCTGGAAACGCCCGCTGTCTCGGCGGACGAGTTGCGCGCCACGCTGCTCGATCTGTTGCAAACCGTGTTGCGGGAGTTCTCCGCTTCGCGCGCCCGCGAAGGCGAAAAACTCAGGGATTTCCTGTTGCAGCGCGTGGACAAGATCGAGGCGCTGCGCAATAGCGTGATGCCGCACGTGCCCGCCGCGATCGCCGCCTATGAGCAAAAGCTCATCACCCGCTTGCGCGACGCGATGCAGAACGCCCCGTTACAGGATACTTGGGACGAGCGCATCCGCCAGGAGATCGCTTTGTTCGCCGGCAAGGTGGACGTGGCTGAAGAACTGTCCCGGCTTGCCAGCCATCTCACCGAAATGCGCCGCATCCTCTCCTCAGGCGGCGCGGTGGGCAAACGCCTGGACTTTTTGATGCAGGAGCTGAACCGTGAAGCCAACACGCTGGGCTCGAAGTCGGTCGATGCGGAAGTGTCGCGCAGCGCGATGGAGATGAAAATACTCATCGAACAGATGCGCGAACAGATACAAAATCTGGAATGAAGCTTTAATTCACGGAGTAACTCATGTCGGGAAATCTATTCATCGTCAGCGCGCCATCCGGTGCGGGCAAGACCAGCCTGGTGCAGGCCCTGCTCCATATCGATCCGCACATCGATTTATCGGTCTCCTACACCACGCGCGATCCCCGCCCCGGCGAACGTGACGGCAAGGACTATCATTTTGTCAGCCGCGAGACTTTCCTCGCGATGGCGAAGCGCGGCGAGTTTCTGGAAAGCGCGGAAGTCTATGGCAATCTTTACGGGACTTCGCAAACCTGGATCAGTCGGGAAATTGCCAAGGGTCGCGATATCCTTTTGGAAATTGACTGGCAGGGCGCTGCGCAAATTCGCCGCCTGTTTCCCGATTGCATCAGTATTTTCATATTACCGCCTTCTTTGGAGGCGCTGGAACAGCGCCTGAAGGGGCGCGGTAAGGATAATGGTGCGGTGATCGCCAAACGCATGGCGGCAGCGCACGAAGACGTCGCCCATGCCGCCGAATTCAATTATGTTATTATCAATGACAACCTGAACGATGCGTTGCGCGAACTCAATGCGGTGGTGCTTTCCGCCCGGCTGCGTTGTACCAGGCAACTGTCCCGCCATCAGGCCTTAATCAATCAGTTGCAAAAACCGGAGTAAATCATGGCACGTATTACCGTCGAAGAATGTCTTATCCAGATTCCGAATCGCTTTGAGCTGACGCTGGTCGCCGCCTACCGCGCGCGCCAATTGGCCAATGGTGCGGCTCATCTGGTGGAAAACAGCAAGGACAAGCCCACCGTTGTCGCGCTGCGCGAAATCAGCGAGGGCAAGGTTGGCAAGGAAATCCTGAATCGCGGCCAGGCGTAATCAACGTGGTTTTAAGGGTGCCTCTAAAAATTCAGAGTTCGCCCAAATGCAAGGCGTGGAAAAAATTTCGCAGCGCCGCATATGATTGATATGCTAGCAAGAAATTTTTTCCACAACGCAGCAGTTGGGATGAAGTGGGTTAAGCAGGCAATCCGCTTAGCGGATGCTCGCAAATCTGGATTTTTAGAGGTACCCTTGAATGGCCGACGTAGATCTATTAATAGAGGAACTTTCCACCTACCTCAAGCCGAAGGATGTCGGACACGTCCGTGTAGCGATTGAATTCAGCCGTGCGGCGCATCAGGGCCAGATGCGCCAGTCCGGCGATCCGTATATTTCCCACCCGATTGCCGTTGCGCGCATCCTGACGCCGTTGCACATCGACGCGCAGGCCATCATCGCCGCGCTGCTGCACGATGTGGTGGAAGACACCGATGTCACCACAGAACAGGTCGCCGGGAAATTCGGCAAGCCTGTTGCCGAATTGGTCGATGGCTTGAGCAAACTGGACCGTATCCAGTTCGAGACCCGCGAAGACGCCCAGGCGGAAAACTTCCGCAAGATGCTGCTGGCGATGGCGCGCGACGTGCGCGTCATTCTCATCAAGCTGGCCGATCGGCTGCACAACATGCGCACGCTCGATTCCATGGCGCCCGACAAGCGCGAACGCATTGCCCGCGAGACCATGGAAATCTACGCGCCGATCGCCAATCGGCTCGGCCTGAATGATCTCCACCACGAACTGCAGGATCTGAGCTTTAAATATCTGCATCCCAATCGCTACGCGGTGCTGGCAAAAGCCCTGCAAGTGGCGCGCGGCAACCGCCGCGAGGTGGTCAACAAGATACTCGAAGCGATACGCCACAAGCTTGCCGAATTCAACATTCAAGCGGATGTCACAGGAAGGGAGAAAGACATCTACAGCATCTACAAAAAGATGCAAAGCAAGTCGCTGGCTTTTGCCGAGGTGCTGGATATCTACGGCTTTCGCGTGCTGGTGAATGATTTTGCTTCCTGCTATGTGGCGCTGGGGCTGCTGCATGGTTTATATAAACCGATTCCCGGCAAGTTCAAGGATTACATCGCCATCCCCAAAGTGAACGGCTATCAATCGCTGCACACCACGCTGTTCGGGCCTTTTGGCACGCCCATCGAAATTCAGATACGCACCCATGAGATGCACAAGATCGCCGAGGCCGGCGTCGCTTCGCACTGGCTGTACAAGAGCGGCCATGATTCGATCAACGATCTGCACAAAAAAACCCACCAGTGGTTGCAGGAACTGCTGGAAAGCCTGAGCCAGAGCAGCGATTCTTCCGAATTTCTCGAACACCTCAAGGTGGATCTGTTTCCCGATGAGGTATATGTGTTTACCCCCAAGGGCAGGATACTTTCGTTGCCGCGCGGCGCGACTGCGGTGGACTTTGCCTACAGTGTGCACACCGATATCGGCAATCGCTGCATCGCAGTCAAGGTAAATCATGAACTGGTGCCGTTGCGCACCGAGCTCAAAAATGGCGATCGTGTGGAAGTGATCACCGCTTCGCATGCCAAGCCCAATCCCGCCTGGCTGGGTTATGTCGCCACCAGCAAGGCGCGCAGCCAGATCCGCCATTTCCTCAAGACCATGCAGTCCGGCGAATCGGCACAACTCGGCGAACGCCTGCTCAACCAGGCTTTGCAGTCGTTGGGCGTCAAGCCGCAGGACATGAACGAAGCGCACTGGAACAAGTTGCTGAAAGATACCGGGGTAAAAACACGCCAGGATATGCTTGCCGACATCGGTCTGGGCCGTCGCCTCAACGTGGTGGTGGCGCGGCAGCTGGCCGGCATCGGTGAAACCACGGTCAATGAAATGGCGGCCAATTCAGTCATCACGATTCAAGGCACGGAAGGCATGGCGGTGCAGTTCGCCACGTGTTGCCGCCCGATTCCGGGCGACCCTATCGTCGGCGTGATCAAGAGCGGGCAGGGCTTGCTGGTGCATACTCACGATTGCCCGACACTGCGCCGTGGGCGCAGCAGCGGCGAGCAATGGCTGGATGTGACATGGGATAAGAACATCCACCGCCCCTTCGATGTCAACATCAAATTGCTGGTCGCCGACCGGCGCGGCGTATTGGCAAAAGTTTCCGCCGCAATCGCCGAAGCGGAAGCCAACATCGAGAACATCAGCTTTACCCACGAAGGCGAGTACTCCGGACTGCATTTCACGCTGGAGGTCAGCAACCGCCTGCATCTCGCCAACATCATGCGCAGTTTGCGCAAGATACCGGAGGTGGTGAGGATTATTCGGGTGAAGAACGCTTCGTAGCAAGGGGCGTTGTATTCTGCGGTTGAACCGAAAACAACTTCGCCGGGGTACAACTACCCCCTCTCCCCTCGCGGGAGAGGGTTGGGGAGAGGGGGTGGTTTGGCGAATGAACAAAATCAAAACCGCCGGTGGTAGACCGGCAGCTAGTCACTTTTTCTTGCTTCGCCAAAGAAAAAGTAACCAAAAAGAAGGCGACTCCGGTTTGCCGCCGCTTCGCGGTTCCCTGCGTTGCTCGACTGGTCAGGCGGCTGCGGAACTCGCGCTACGCGCTCAAACAGTCCTCGCCGAAATCCCCTGACCAGCCTCCGCTACTCGGCGGCGCACAGGGGATGAAATGCAAAATTCCAAAGCCTTAAACCTATATGGTGGTCAACAAGTTGCCCACCATACTGAGGTAAATAGGCAATACAATTCAACCCCGGTACATGGGATTCTGATGGGCGTCTAGTGCCATACAATTACGTACACAACATATGTGTGTTGCGATAGACTCCTTGAAGCTAGTAAGTCAAAATTGCTGCAATTTAGCAGGGAAAACATGAAAACAAAATTAACGATTACAAAATTGCAGAAAGACGCAGCCCAATTTGCCGAGATAGAAACATCATACGATGAGCCTTCGCTCTATGGTGTAACAGATGGAAAAGCGGTCGGCACATATCTGGAGCACAAATTTACGGCTTACTTGGCAGACAGGTATGATTACCAACACGGAAACTCGGCATCCGGGATTGATCTCCCAAGCCTTGGAGTCGATATAAAAGTGGGTCTTCGCGTAATCGAGTGGGTAGAATTTAACATGAAAGCCTCTGCAAACCTTTTGGTATCGGGCAAAATGAGTCTTGTACTTGTTCCAGAAAATGGGAGGATTTACCGATGGCCATCTCA
>Ga0315268_10005555_pt1 | contig 13536 bp, 7 predicted proteins | sample C1_top_MG_FD_204535 | JGI IMG/M metagenome (GOLD analysis project Ga0315268, IMG submission 204535) | Sediment microbial communities from Yellowstone Lake, YNP, Wyoming, USA - C1_top | ecosystem: Environmental > Aquatic > Freshwater > Lake > Sediment | place: USA: Wyoming | collected 2017-08-01 | reverse complement strand
AGTCAAATAATTCAGGAACTAGGATAACAATTAAAAAGCTATTAGGTTAGGAATGATTATGGATATACCTTTTGAGCTAAAATCTGAAATCCGGGAAAATCGACTTATCATTTCAACATCCGGATACATTAATAATATCGGGGGAGAAGCTATAGCCAAAGAATTCAACAATCATTTAGGCCGAGGAATCAAGTACGTAGTTATTAATCTCTCCGGATCGAAAGTTGTAAATTCTATTGGCATTTCTTTTTTGCTTGAAATTCTAGAGACACTGCAAGAAGAAAATGGTAAACTTATCTTTACCAACCTTGATCCGGCGATTGATAAAATGTTAACAATCATGGGAATTTTTAAATTCGCAGGCAAAGCATCAAACATCGATGAAGCGTTGCAATCGTTCCCAGCGCAATAAGCGATTTCGATGAACAATCAGAGTAACATACCCTCAGATTCTCTATCTGATATCCTTACAAATCAGATTGAGGTTCTCTCAAAGAAATTTCCGAATTTCATCAGATCAGTGTCCATCCAAGAGTTGGGTGATCAAATAATACAATATTTAACCCTCTCATTCTCAGATACATATATTGAGTTTGCCTATCGCTCTGCAACAAGTAATTTTTGGAAAGTGTTTTCTAATTCCGGAGCGATACATCAACAAACATTTAAACAGTCACGAATTGAATCATTCGGTGATAGTCTTCCCGATAATAACAAAACCGTAAAAATAAAGATAATTCATACCTTAGATGACAACTCGGCAATCGGAATCCTACTTTTAAAGAACAATCCGGATCAGGGTTTTTCCGACGTCGATTCGGTCTCTGTACGATTAATCGTATACATCATTGAGATGGCCTACCGAAATATAGTCCATCATAAAAAGGAGAAAGACTTAGTCTTTTCACTCAACCATCGGATATTGCAGTTGAATAGTCTTATAGAAACCGGCATTGAAGTTGAAAAACTTGATCAAACATCATCTCCACACCATCTTGCTTTGATTCGTGCTGCTTCATTGACAAATGCATCATACGCTAAACTTCTTGTAGCATCAGGACAAAAAATAAAAGAAGAATATTATTTTCCCGAACATCTACAGAACAATCGACCTGTAGACAATACAAATCAAATTTCTACAAAGTTTACGTATCGGGAAGATACCTATATTTTTGATTTATTTAACAAAGAAAGCAGAATCGGTAACATGCCGTTCGATGATACGGATCAACTTCTTTTAGATGCTCTTGCTAAACAAGTTTATGCTTCTCTAGAAAATCGTTATTTGCATAAGGAGACTCTTGAGAAGCAGCGGATAGAACAAGAGATGTCAGTCGCCGCGACAATTCAGCAAAAAATAATTCCTATAGCGCTGCCTGTAATCAAAGGTTATGATCTTGCGGGCATCAACATACCTTCTAAATCTGTAGGAGGAGATTATTTTGATTGTTTGCCGATATCTAAGAGGAAATATATACTTGTTGTAGCAGACGTTACTGGTAAAGGTGTTCCGGCAGCATTATTAGTAAGTAGTTTTCATTCGTATCTTTCGGCATACTCTGAAGGTTCTTTTACTCTATCAAAACTTGCAACACGTTTGAACAAAGTTCTATATAGGGAATCGACAGATGATAAATTTATTACTGCGTTCATTGTAATTCTTCGACCTGAATTAGGAGAAATAGAATATATCAATGCTGGTCATAACCCAGCATACGTTTATTCACGTGGCATGCCTATTAGGGAATTAAAGGGAAGTGGATTACCTCTGGGGATGTTTCCCGATTCAGAATATTCGAGTGAGCGCATTACATTGCGACGTGGAGAACGCCTACTATTGTACACTGATGGTGTGACAGAAGCGCAAAATGAGGGGGGGAAATTTTTTGAGCAAAAATATCCCCTTGACAAATATTTTTCTAAACATCAACATTTAGCCACGAAAGAATTCATTTCTAATCTTGTCAAGGACATCAAAGCATTCACTGGCTCAGCGCCACAAAACGACGACATCACTGCCATGTCATTATGGCGTCTATGATTTACACGATTAATCCAACCAGTACCCAGCGTTAATGTTAACTACTCGATTGACTATTCATTCGCAGGATTAAAGTACATCATAAAATAAATCATATCTGTATGCCCAATTCGAAGTTACAAAAAAACCGAATCTTTTCAGAATCGGCCTTTCGCGTAACGGGGGAAGAAACTTTTGATCTTGCACAATTTATCCGAGTTGTTGAACTCAAACTGTAACCGTGTAAATTATTTTCCTCGAACAGCTTAACGGAATATGTAACGGTTACACTTTGTTTGTGATATTTTTCGATTTTATTCATCGATGAAACATGAAATGAAAATAAAATCGGTGGAGAAGATTAATATAACACTACAATTTGGTCATTAAAATATTTTGTTGTTTTGTAACTGGGAACTGAACTATACCCGACAGAAAGTATAAATCTTATAGGATTTCAGTAATTTTGAGTTGCAGAAAGGTTTCGTAATTAGACGAAAACTCTGATTCGCTCTATATACATGCGGTCTTGATACTTCTCTAAATTCTTCCTACATTCTACGGTCATAGTTAGAGAATATATGATCGGCCAAACCATATCGTATTATCCCGACGAAAAACGTCGGGACGCCAAAAGATGGCGCACCCGCATTTTGAGAAGAACTAGGCAATCATCATGATCGGACAGACAATTTCTCATTATAAGATTCTTGAAAAACTTGGCGAGGGTGGCATGGGCGTGGTATATAAAGCCGAAGATACCAAGCTCAAGCGCACCGTTGCTCTCAAGTTTCTTCCGCCGGAATTGACACTCGATCCTGAAGCCAAGGAGCGTTTCATACACGAGGCACAGGCAGCCTCGGCTCTTGAACATGCCAACATCTGCTCTGTCCACGAGATCGAAGAACACGAAGGTCAGACCTTTATCGTGATGGGATATTATAAAGGGGAAACGCTCAAAAAGAGAATCGAGGGCGGGCTCCTGGTAATTGAAGATGCTGTGAATATTGTCTACCAGACAGCACAAGGATTGTTAAAAGCTCACGAAGCGGGTATAATCCATCGGGATATTAAACCAGCAAACATTATCGTGACGACCGATGGTGTTGCGAAGATCCTTGATTTTGGACTGGCGAAAGTTACAGGTCGTACACTTTTAACAAAATCGGGAACGACGCTCGGAACTGCTGCGTATATGTCGCCGGAGCAGGCACGGGGTGAATCGGTAGATAAGAGAACCGATATCTGGTCGCTTGGCGTCACGTTTTATGAGATGCTCACGGGGAAGAGACCATTCCAGAGCGAGTACGAGCAGGCCCTTGTGTATTCGATATTGAACGAAGAGCCGAAGTCAATCCGGGAGCTTAGGCCTGATGTTCCGGAGGCAATTGAAAAGATCTGCCGGCGGGCAATAGCGAAGGATGTAAAAGACAGATATCAAACGGTTGACGAATTTACAACTGACCTTGATTCATATAAGGCAGGGACTAAACTTTCGCAGAAAACACAAAAGGTTCTGAGCAAAAAACGCAGTTTAATCTATGGTGGGCTGGTAGTGATTCTTGTTGCCCTTGCACTCATCTTCAATCCGTTCAATCTCAATGTCGGTGTCCAGCAGAACATCGCCCAACCAAAGCCATCTCTCGCGATCATCGGCTTCGAGAACATCCCCGATCCAGCGGACAAAGCCTACACCGGTGAAATGCTCACAAACTACCTGATCACCGCATTCTTTCAAACGAAGGACCTCGACGTGGTAAGCCGTGAGAGGCTCTTTAACATCCAGCAAGAAATGGGGCAGGTCGAGAGCAAAGTTATTTCCTCGACAATGGCATCGCAGATCGCGCGTCGCGCGGGTGTGTCATGTTATATGCTCGGAAGCATCCTCCAGCTTCAACCAACCCTCACCGTGTCGTACCGTTTGATCGATGTGACGACAGGGAAAATTATTAACACGAAACGGGTGAGCGGATATGAATACGACAAAATGACCGCCTTGGTTGATACGCTTGCACTCATGGTGAAACATGATTTAAACATTGCGCCTTCAGAATCATCACCGACAAGGTCTGTAATGGACGTGACGACAAAATCACCTGATGCTTACCGTGCATACATAGAAGGTGTTGAATTGATTCGAAGGGGAGGAGAAGGTGACAGAATCAGGATTGCACTCCAGAAAGCAATTCATCTGGATAGTACGTTTGCGATGCCGCACTATTATATTGGTCTATGGTTTCTTGACCAGGCGGAAATTCGAAAGGCATGGGAGCTTCGTGCCAATGCTACGGAGAAGGAGCGCATACTGATCGGGGCGGTTTATATGGGCGCCATTGAAGAAGACCTGCAGATGGGTGCTCAGATGTATGAACAATTCCTGCAATTGTATCCACACGAACAAAGTGTATACGGTGATGCCACAATAACCTATCTACGCCAGTGTGAGTACAATCGTACAATAGAAGTGATAGAGAGAGGTCTTCGGTATGATTCATTAGATCAGCAGTTGTTGAGTCGGCATGCTTATTTTTTAGCCAGCCTAAATAAGCAAACTGAGGCATTGAATGCAGCAGACAAATATCTCCAACTCATACCGGCAGGATTCACTTCATATGACACAAAGGGAGATGTTTTACTTCTCCTGAATGAACCAGATTCTGCCATCCAATACTGGCGGAAGGCGTTTATTATGGGGTACCCACGCGCGGCCATGAAAGTGGCATATCAGTTTATTCTGAAGTGTGATTACTCAACAGCAATAGATTACTTCCGGAGATCAACTGCCTCAGCCGATGAGAGCGGAAGGGCATGGGCTGAGAGAGATACGGCGCTGGTGTCTATACACCGGGGTGAACTTACAAAAGCCAACCGAATACTTAATAAACATCTTGAACGGCATCGTAAGGACAAATTACTTCAGAGTTATCTAATTTCTGGGTTCTTTAACGTAGCGGCGGTAGGCGGGGACCTTCTCTATTTAATTTTGCTCGCATACGAGGCAGGGAACTACAAAGAAATGCTCCGGTATGCCAATCAGCGATCGATTGAAATTAAGAAACAAGGTTTGGTAACAAGCCTAACAGATCCATCAAGCCCTATCTGTGGACGATATGAGATCGCATGGGCGCTCATTAAAAGCGGAAAGGAAAACGAATCATCCCGGATTATGGAGGATCTCCAGCAAGTACAGCGATCCGGACTACCGTGGCGACAAAGTGAATACGATTATTTCAACGGATTGTTCGCATTGGAGCGCGGCGAGTACAATGATGCTGTGGTACAATTCCGTAGATCAATGAGTAGGCCTACCCCTAACCATGCACCGCAATATCATTATGCTGTAGCGCTTTTAAAGTCCGGACATGTTACTGATGCCATTGGAGAATTTCAACGAATGACTTGGCGGTCCCCTATTGATGATGACGGCACCATATCACCTATGTTCTCACCAATGTTTAATTATTGGCCCATCGCTGCGGTGAAAGCGCACTATTGGCTCGGTGTGGCATATGAACAGCAAGGGAAAAGAGCTCAAGCTGTTAAAGAATACGACACATTTCTGGACACATGGAAGTATGCTGATTTCAAATCAAAGGAAATGCTGGATGCACGCACACGTTTAGTACAACTAGGAGAGATGAAGAGATAAACTGGCAAAGATTGAAAAAAATAAATCTTTCTACAAAACAGTAAAATCTAAGGAGATTAACCATGTACAACTGGCATTGGTTTATGTTGTTAGTTCTTTTTCTATTGGTTCCTATAAATATCAGCTGGAGTCAAGATATGACAGGCAGCCTGGAAGGAAGGCTCGTCGATTCGGTGGGAAATCCCATACCAACAGTAAATATAACAGTGAGTGGAGCAAGTCTCCAAGGAGTTAGGGGTACATCCACAGACAACCGGGGTTATTTTCGGATAGTGGCACTTCCCGTCGGGTCATACACCATTAAGATCGGTCACATTGCCTACCAAGAGATTACTTACAAAGATGTTCCAGTGCGTCTCGGAAAAACTAACACCATTGGTGATATACAGCTTGCGTCCCGGGCTGTCGATATGCCGGAGGTCATTATCTCAGGCGCAAGGCTGTTGATCGATGCGGCATCGATAGCAACGGGAACCAATTTCACTGCCGGAACAATCGCACCGCTTCCAACTGACCGGAATTTTCGTTCCATCATTACCTTGGCTCCAGGGGCTAATAGCAGTTCCTACCCAGGTGAAGGAACCAATATATCGGGCAGTACCGGGAATGAAAATTTGTATTTCATTGACGGGATCAACGTAACCGAACTGGGTCGGGCTTCGACCAGCGCCGATCTTCCCTATAACTTTGTACGGGAGATTGGAGTGAAAACCGGAGGGTATGAAGCAGAATATGCAAGCGCATTGGGAGGCATTGTGAATGTTATCACCCAATCCGGTGGCAATAATATCAGTGGTCAGGCATTTGGATTCTTCACCAATAATGGCCTGATGAGCAAACGGCGCTCCGGTATTATGGGTGAGACAATCAACCGCTTTTCTTCCTACGATATAGGATTCAGTATTGGTGGACCCATTGTACGTGATAAATTATGGTTTTATGGAGCCTACAATCCGAGTTTTGAGGAGAAAGATATTACCGTCCCGGGGTTGGGCAGTTATCCTGATAAGAAACAATCTCACCTGTTTGCTGGAAAACTCAACTGGCGTGCTGAAGAGAACACGAATATGATTTTTTCCATTATTGGTGACCCTAGCAATCAAGACGCCATCCTATTTGATAGTCCTAATGGAGGATACATCGGTCCAATGATATCCAACATCGAACCACTTCTCCAGAAAGTTGAGCGAGGTGGTATAAATATGTCACTACAGGCAAACCACGCAATTAGCAGTAAAGTCCTCCTTGAAGCTTCACTCTCCCGGTTCGATCGGAGAGACAGGCAGCTTCCGCGAACGGAGATCGGTCGAAATGAACCGATGTATACTGACCTGACGACTGGAATTACCTCTGGTGGTGTAGGGGGCTCTCTGGAGTATCAAAGTACCCGCTGGTCAAGCCGTCTTAGTGGAACCCTCTTCCTGAGCGCCCATACATTGAAAGTTGGTTTTGAGTATGAAGACAACGGAAATAAAGTGACAGAGCAAATATATTCGGGAGTGAACAATCAATATCCAGCGGTTGTTCAACGCATAGATGATACAACATATCTGGCGTTCACTGGATTTTGGTCAATAAACGTTTATAATCGAATTCCAGCGGCGTTCGTTCAGGACTCATGGCTCGTAAGTGATCGCCTGACATTGAATGCAGGTCTGAGGTGGACAGGACAGTTCTTTATTGGTTCGGATGGAAAGGTGGCCCAAAGAATTACAGACGAATTACAACCCCGACTTGGTTTTACGTACCAGCCGGCAAACCGGGGGGCACAAAAACTGTATGGCTCATACGGGAGATTCTACGAGCAAGTTCCATTAAATATGCCAACTCTATTTTATAGTGAGAGAGCAGAATATGCTATCCTCTATGATCATGACCCGCGGGAAAGCTCTGCCGGTGGAGATACGATAATGGGTCTCTCAGCAATCTCTTCAGCGATATCAGGTTTGAAGGGACAATATTTTGACGAGTTCAGCCTGGGATATGAACGACGGTTGGGGGAAGATTTGAAAATCGGCATAAGAGGCGTCTATCGAAACTTGCTCCAGGTTATCGATGATGGATATAATCAGTCAACTGGGGAATGGATCGTGGGAAATCCAGGTAGCGGATCGCTCTCTTTTCTTCCAAAATTCACTCGTGAATATAAAGCACTTGAGTTCACAATAGAAAAGTCAGGGGCAGAAGGATTAACATTTCTCGCATCCTATGTTCTCTCGAGGTCCAATGGCAATTATCCCGGCTTGTTTAATGGCGATTATGCTGCTACGAATTTATTGGCTGGGAATACCAATTGCGGTACGATGGATACTCCGGATCAATTTCTTTTGGGTGATGGGCTTCTTCCTAATGACCGCACCCATGTCTTTAAATTCTCCGGCTCGTATACATTCGGCTCTGGCTTGTCCTTTGGGACGTCCTTTGTAGCACAAACCGGTGTGCCGCTTAGCGAATTTGGCTCCTCACTTATGTATGGTGAGCTCCCTCTGCAAAAGCGGGGAACGGCAGGTCGGGCGCCATCCACATGGGATCTGAACTTACGAGCGACATATTCTTTCGCCTCTATCACTGGTGCAAGTTGGAGACCGAAATTAATTGTCGACGTTTTTCATGTCTTTAGTCAGCGTAAGGCACTATTCATCGATCAGTTCCATTATCTATCCCACGATGAAAGCGGGAACCAGATCGCACCCAGCCCAACATATGGTCAAGTATATTCGTATCAGCCACCGATGAGCGTGCGGTTGGGGATGGAAATAGACTTTTAGGTAGGATAATCTCTATGATCGGTAAGATTATATCGCACTATAAGATTCTTGAGAAACTCGGAGTGGGAGGGATGGGTGTTGTGTACAAGGCTGAAGACACAACCCTTCACCGTTTCGTCGCTCTGAAATTTCTTCCGCCCGAACTCACATTCGATCCTAAGGCAAAGGAACGGTTCGTTCACGAAGCGCGGGCCGCCTCAGCATTGGATCACCCTAATATCTGTTCGATCTACGAGATAAACGAAACAGCTGATGGACAATCGTATATCGCGATGGGATGTTATGAGGGAGAAACATTGAAACAGAGATTGTACCGTGGGAGGATGACTCAGGATGAGTCGGTGCGGATAGCGATCCAGATCGGAGACGGCCTCGCTCGTGCCCACGAGGCAGGGATTGTGCACCGGGATATCAAACCAGCCAACATCATGACTACCGAACGTGGTGAAGTGAAAATCCTCGATTTCGGTTTGGCAAAGCTTAACGGAATGACAAAACTCACGAAAACAGGCAGTACCGTTGGCACAGCAGCGTACATGAGTCCCGAACAGGCAAGAGGGGAAGAAGTAGACCAGCGATCAGACGTCTGGTCGTTCGGAGTAGTGTTGTACGAAATGCTCACCGGGCGGTTACCGTTTCGCAGTGAGTACGAGCAGGGACTGACCTATCTCATCATTAACGAAACCCCGGAGCCAATCCAGAAGCTTATTCCTGAGATCTCACCCGATCTTGCACGGATTGTTCATCGTGCATTGGAGAAAAAGCTGGGCAACCGTTACAGCAATGCCGCGGAGTTGGTTGCTGACCTGCGAATTTACGAAGAGAGTCAGCGACCCGAAGCGCTCGGCAAATTCAACATTAAGAGCATGATTAGAAAGTTGACAAAACCGGTTGTCGCTATTCCGTTAATCATCGCGATCGGAGGGCTTGTATACTTCTCGTACCAGTACTTCGAACGAGCAGCTAAAGTACGATGGGCGAAGGAAGAACTGTTACCTCAGATAGAGCGGTTAATCGCAGGAAATGATTATTGGCGGAATCTCATTCCACCCTACCGGCTCGCTGTAGAGGCAGAGCAATATATCGCTGAGGACCCGAAGTTAAAGGAGCTCTTTGCAAAATGCTCACTCCCCATCGATGTGCGGACAAATCCTCCCGGTGCTTCAGTGTACTTGAGGGATAACAGTGATCCGGTAGGTTCATGGGAATATGCCGGTATCACCCCCCTCGAACAGTTACGCGTGCCGATCGCAGTCTTACAATGGAAAATCATAAAAGAGGGTTATGATACACTCCTCGCTGCCATGAGTACATGGGACTACAATCTGCAACCTGGGAACACGATAACCATTCCATACGACCTTACGCGCGTTTTGGATAAAAGCGACAGCGAACGGGGAGATATGGTTCGTGTGATGGGTATTCAAACAGCGGTTGGAAAAATAAGCGATTTCTTTCTCGACAAGTATGAGGTCACGAGCAGACAGTACAAACAGTTCGTGGACGCGGGAGGATACAGAAACAAGAAATATTGGAAAAATAATTTCCTTATCAATGGAAAAGTCACCTCATGGGAAGAAGGCATCCGACGGTGTGTAGATCAGACTGGTTTGCCTGGTCCGTCCACGTGGCAAGGGGGATATTATCCGGAGGGGCATGATGAATATCCGGTATCGGGAGTCAGTTGGTATGAGGCAGCCGCATATGCAGAGTTCCGAGGGAAAAGTTTGCCAACGATTTATCATTGGGGAGCCGCAGAAGGTGATAATACACCATTTAAATTTTTTGATAACTATACACGTTTCTGCAATTTCCAGGGCAAAGGTCCAGTTCCTGTTGGTACCTTCAAGGGGATGACTCCATACGGTAACTTTGATATGGGCGGCAATGTGCGCGAATGGTGCTGGAACGAAACTGAGACTGGGAGAGCGATACGGGGCGGGGCATGGGATGATGTTGCATACATGGCTTGTGACTGGAGCCAAGCTCTCCCCATGGATCGTTCTGCAAAAAATGGTATCCGTTGTGCCCGATATTTAGATCCGATTGATACAGCCAGCCCTTTGTTCGGTCGCTGTACTGTTGTTCCAACACCTGATTATTACCACCAAAAGCCGGTATCTGATGCTGTGTATCAGGTATATAAAGAACAATTTGTGTATGATAAGTCCCCGCTTAATGCCCGGGTAGAATCGAGAACGGATAACCCCGAGGGATGGATTCATGAGACGATCACGTTTGATCCTACCTATGGCAAAGAGCAAATTATTGCTCATCTTTTTCTACCCAAGAATGCAACTCCCCCGTATCAGACAGTGATATATGTACCTGGTGGTGGATCAATGGTGCAAAATTCGAGCAAAAATATCGAGAGTTATTATGAATTTCCAATGTTTCTCTCATTTCTTTTAAAGAACGGACGGGCTGTGTTGTACCCTGTGTATAAAGGGGTTTTTGAACGCTCGGATCCTAAGCTAGTCAGCTGGAATGGTGAGGCAAACCGCTGGTTTACTGATTTTGTGATTAATTTTGTTCAGGATTTCAGACGGTGTGTGGATTACCTGGGAACCCGCTCTGATATCGATACGAGTCGGCTTGCATACTATGGCATGAGTTGGGGTGGGATACTTGGAGGCATTATCCCGGCTATCGAACCGCGACTGAAAGTCAGTGTTCTTCTGTCGGGTGGATTGAGAGGATATGGACGTCCTGAGGTGAACGCGTGCAACTACGTGGGGCATGTGAAAATTCCGACGCTCATGCTTGGTGGTAAGTATGATAACCAAATGTATCTTGAGACAATGCAGAAACCAATGTTTGATTTATTGGGAACCCCATCCAAGGATAAACAAATGATAATCTACGATACGGACCATTTCATTCCACGGAATGAGTATATCAAAGAAACGCTCGCGTGGTTGGATCGGTATTTAGGAACGGTGAAATAAATGCTTGGTTAAACCGTATTGCACTACAAGATCATAGAGAAACTCGATGAAGGTAACATTAGCACATCTCCTGAGTGAGATCAGTGAAGTAAAACAAATCACATTTGCAGGTTCAAGTAGAGGTTATAAAAAAATAGGCCGAATCTTTTCAGAATCGGCCTTTCGCGTAGCGGGGGCAAACCACGTAACGTACGGAAAGAACCATGTTGAATCTTTATCCCTCGAAAATTGTCGGAAGCCGAGCACATCCTCCATCTTATTAGTTGAGACAATACCAAGACTCATACGGACATTTGAACCTAATGGAAAGGAATTCAACACTTTCTTGAAGCAATGCCAATCTTATCATTTATCAGAAGTTTCGCCGTTGCAGGTCGCTTCGATTACAGAGATAATATTTGATTAGATTCTCACGCGTAAAGGTTTATTTTTTTTAATCTTCGTATGGTCGATTTACAATTTTTTAATGCGAGAAATCTTCCAGAATAACATGGTTTCCAAGCCTGAGATTTTTAGCAATAATCTAACCCGCTTTTATTTTGACCGAACCGTTGCAATAATTGTGTATTGCATTTATTTCACCAGTAACATCTTTTTTCGATCTAAGAAATTTATATTATTAGCTTGCACAGAAATTTCATAGAAATAAATTCCACTATTAAGATTCTTAGCATCGAGTTTAATGAAATGTGTCCCCGCATCAAATAGCTGATGCTCAGTGAGAGTGACGGCAATTTGGCCTAAGATGTTATATACTTTGAGAGTAACAAGCCCCGGTTCTGGTAAATCAAATTTAATGAACGTAAATGGGTTGAAGGGATTCGGAAAGTTCTGTTCAAGATAGAATTTTGCCGGTATTTCATTTAATGATTGAAGTTCTAATGCTATGGGGAAGTCTGAAGTCTCCAGAGTAATCTGATGATTGGTTACCAGAGCTCTCCGTTTGTCACCGATTTTCAAAAAGGCACTAATGTTATATTGAGGTAATGTCCAATTAACCACAATCGGGAATTTGGAGGACGAAAGGACAATAGGGAATTCTTGTGATTTACCTGTTTCGATAACTTCACACATTCGATCTGAGCCGAACCGAACATCGAATACTCCTATTGGTGGAAATGGTGGCAGTTCAAATGAATTCATGAAATGTTGCAAGTGATTTGGAGGGCATGTCCCAAAATATAATGTCTGACTGGCACCACCCTTCTCTTTGAATGTCAAACTATTAAGCTTTTCGATGTCAGTTGAAATGCTTGATGGCTCTCTATTTATCCCAGCAGCGGAAAAAGAGAGAATCAATTTACCGGATTGATTCGTTTTTGCCCAGAACCCAATTCCCGGTTGGATACTGTCGATGACGTTATAGCTCGTTTCGTAACCGAAGAACTGGGATGCTAAAATCCCCCGCGGATCTGTCATCACATTACTGGCAGGGATACCGTATGAAATTGAGCCAATAAGATTCCATCCAGCTTGTACATCTATTGTATCATTAACAACTTCTGCGCCGCTGATCTCACAAGTTGTTGGGGCTGAGAACTTGAGCCAATATCCTTTACCTGCACTGAGACTTTCGGTCTCTAGGTATGTTTCTTCGAATTTAAATGCAGAGGAAATGGCATCAGGGAAGAGAACGGATACGCTATTGTTTATAACACTTAACGGAAGAGAAACAATATTCCATGATGCTGCAACCTTGAACTTGATGGATTTCCAAACTGAATGAATAATTTCAATACTCGAGATTGTTGAATCGGACACAGTAACGGAGTTGTTCGATATCATTTTGAGTAATAGAAGATTTCCGTGAGTTGATTTGTCTTGAAGTCTCCATTGTCCATTGCCAAGTGTGTTCCATGATATCGTCATCGGATATCCTGCAGGTCCAGGTTGAAACTCACAGGTATAAGTAGTAGTGGTGTCAAGTGGTCCAAGTGAATTGTGCAGGTTAAGTTTCAACCCGCGCGTTCCAGGAATGGTCCATCGTACGTCGAAAGTGCCAGCTGGAGGTTTTACTAAAAGCTCAGTCTCTCCATACGTTGCATCGATGCTGTCGTTGGCACCGCTCGCTTCACCAAATCGCAGTGTATCGTGATGTGAACCGTGATCAGTGCAGATGAGAGTTGAGATAAATTGCACCCGTTTGATTTT
>Ga0315268_10005554_pt1 | contig 13536 bp, 19 predicted proteins | sample C1_top_MG_FD_204535 | JGI IMG/M metagenome (GOLD analysis project Ga0315268, IMG submission 204535) | Sediment microbial communities from Yellowstone Lake, YNP, Wyoming, USA - C1_top | ecosystem: Environmental > Aquatic > Freshwater > Lake > Sediment | place: USA: Wyoming | collected 2017-08-01 | reverse complement strand
TGCCGACAGTGATAAGGTAAAAAGGAGGATTCCGATGAAGCAGATTGTTATTCAGCCGGTGACAAGAATCGAGGGGCATGCAAAGGTAACTATTCAGCTCGATGACCAAGGAAACGTCGCCGATGCGAGGGTGAACGTTGTCGAATTGAGGGGATTTGAAAGGTTTTGCATCGGCAGACCAGTGGAGGAACTACCGCGCATCGTATGTCGCATCTGTGGCGTATGTCCCTGGGCACATCATCTGGCATCTTCAAAGGCGTGTGACGCCATTTTTGGAGTTGAGATACCTTCGGCGGCAAAAAAGCTACGCGAGCTTGCCTACATGGGTCACTTTATCCACAGCCATGTACTACATTTCTTTATACTTTCGGGGCCTGATTTTGTGCTGGGCCCGGGTGCCGATTATTCCATAAGGAACGTGGTAGGTATAGTTCAGAAAGCTCCCGACCTAGCCAGGAAGGTGCTTCGCGCTAGATTCCTGGGGCAGATGATGACCCAAATTCTGGGTGGAAAGGCCATCCATCCTGATGTCTCCGTCCCCGGCGGCTGGAGTAAACCAGTCACGAAAGAAGAGGTAGCACGTCTGAAGGAGATGGCTAAAGAATGCCTTGATTTTGCCTCTTTCGCCATTGATTTCGCTAAGAAGCAGATCTTCCCCAAATATCTCGATATGGTCAAGAGTTATGCCCCCATCACCACTGGTTTCCTCGGATTGGTCAAGGACGGCGCTTTGAACCTCTACGATGGCAACCTCCGGATGATGACTGCAGATGGGAAATACGAGGATTTCGCCGTTGACAACTACCTCAGCTATATCGGTGAACACGTTGAACCCTGGACATATCTCAAGTTTCCGTATTACAAGAAAATGGGAACGTTCTCAATGGATTTAGATCACCCGGTCGGCATATATCGGACCAATGCCTTGGCCAGAATCAATGTCTGCGACCGAATAACTACTCCCCTTGCCAATAAGGAACTGGAGGAGTTCCGAGCCAGCTTCGGACGACCGGTGCAGTTAACTCTGCTGTACCATTGGGCGAGACTTATTGAGATGCTGTATGCTGCCGAAAGGGCGACCGAACTTCTGAATGACCCTGAAATAACATCACCAGATACGAGGAAAACCGTAAAACCTCGCGCCGCCCGTGGCGTCGGAGTAGTTGAGGCACCTCGCGGCACGCTTATCCATGACTATGAGACCGATGAAAAGGGCATAGTTAAGGATGTGAACATCATCGTGGGGACAACGCACAACAATGCGCCAATAAACATGTCGGTGAAGAAGGCAGCTCAGGATAATATCAAAGGAGGCAAATACGACCAGGGGCTTCTCAACACTGTTGAGATGGCAATCCGGGCCTACGACCCCTGTCTATCGTGCGCCACTCATGACGTGAACGGCAGGATTCCAGTGAAAATAGACGTCCTTGACTCAGCGGGGCAGCTGGTCGAAACGGTAACGGGATGAATGATAGGATGAATGTGCTCGTAGGTACTTACGTGCCAAATTTCTGCCGGAGCCGGGTGCTAATCCTGGGATGTGGCAACGTCCTATTTGGCGATGATGGTTTTGGTCCGGCCGTTATTGAGCACCTGACGGAGAATTACGCCGTGCCTGGCGAGGTGTGCGCACTGGATGTAGGCACGGGGGTAAGGGACCTGCTGTGTACGGTTGCTCTTTCTCCGGTACGGCCACGAAGGGTGGTGGTTGTTGACGCTGCGGACATCGGCCGCGAGCCCGGGCAAATGGCTTTGGCGCCAATTGAGGATGTGGTAGCGACGAAAGCTGGTAGTTTCTCGCTTCACGAATTGCCTACGACCAGCCTGTTGAGGGAATTAAAGGAATGCTGCCAAGTTGATGTTCTGCTTGTCTCTGTGCAGCCGGAGTCAATCCCGGAGACAGTCAAGCCAGGCCTATCACGGCGGCTTAAGTGCGCTGTGGCTCCTGTTTGTGATTACATAGTCAGAAACTACTTTTACGAGAAGGACTGAACAGGTATGCCGAATGCTGGTTTCTGACAACGGAGAGTAGTCTCACTAGCCGACAGAGGCAATGGAGATTTAGGGAAGACTGGTGGGTGAGGAACACGAGGAGGCGTAAAATGGAACTGAGGGTAGGGAGGTGATTGAAATGAGCACAGCGGAAAAAAGTACAGTAGACATTCGGCCCATGACGCCTAGCGACATTCATGCTGTTATGGCTCTTGACAGGGAAATCGACTCGGGGCGCGGTCTTCTTAGCTATGCAGACATGGGTGCCCCCGAACGTGGCGGACGACTCGACCTGAGTTTTGTGGCTGAGGTTGATAGTAAAATAGTTGGCTTCATCATGAGTCGGCTGGTATATCTAATGATACCATTTACCGAAGTCTGCGTTATCCAGGGTATATTTGTTCACCCCACGCATCAAGAGCGCAATATTGGCAGCAAATTACTTCAGGGACTCATAGATCATTGCCACGCTGAAGGGATTAACACGATACGTGCTCTCATTCCAGAACACAACATAGAGCTGCGGCAGTTCGCCGAGCGGCATGGTTTCCGCCGTAGCAAAATTATTAACTTTGACAAGACCTTTGAGAGTTAGCCAAATCTGCCACAAAACTGGATGCGCAATCCGGCAACTCCCACTTCGTAATTGGTAGAAGCGCCTGTAGGGGAGCTTGAAATTGGCTTTAATTGGTACGATTGAGCCCAAGCTCAAGAGTGAGTTTCGCAATGTTGTTGAGACACAATTAGTGGTTGACACGGCTGCTACACCAGACTACTGACTGCGGATGAAGTCTGAGGACAGGAAACGATTAGGACTCACAGATGGTCTGTAAATGGAGTGAGGCTAGCCGGTGTGGAGAAGTTCAAATGCGTGGTGTTTACGGGGCGGAGGAAGGCAAGGCAACCAAGATAAGAGTGCTGGTCGCCAGCGGATTTGCGCTGGTCATAGAGGGCATACGCCACTTGCTGGAGGCTTGCCAAGATATCGAGGTGATTGGTCAAGCAACCGACGGCAAGGATAGCATAGAGCAGACACGGAGGCTCCAGCCTGATGTCGTCGTAATTGAGAGCAGTGTGAGGATACTTGATGGCTTCGAGGCAGCACGTCGTCTCTCGCGGGAGGTGCCAAAATCCAAGGTCATAATACTGACTGAACATGGAAACAGGGATAGCGTAACGGCTGCGCTGCTTGCAGGGGCGCGGGGCTGTCTACCAAAGGCGACCAGCAGTGCTGATTTAGCTTCCGCGATAAGGGTGGTGCACCGCGGGGAAGCGTACCTGCACCCGTCGTTGACGAGGTGCCTGGTTGAGGACTATATCATGCTGAGAAAGACTGAGGCACATGACGACCCCTATGAGCGACTGACCGACAGAGAGAAACATGTGCTACGGCTGCTAGCGGAAGGGCAAACCGGACGGGGGGTAGCTCAGGAACTGGGCATAGCCGTAAAGACCGCCCTTGGCCATAAAGCCAAGGTTATGAAGAAGCTGGGTATTCATGCTCGAGTCGAGCTCATCAAATATGCGGTTCGGAGGGGCCTAGTAGACCTGGAACACTAAAAGCTGGTAACATCAGGAGGCACGCGCAGGTGAGATGGAAATGCGCCAGTGAGGGAACTGTTTGACCGCGGACAACCGCCCGCAATTAGTAGGTTTCTCCACAGGCTAGCCGTAATATGTGAGATATTAAGGTTGCGCCACCTTTACTAGTCGAAGGTCATTAAAGGTCAGGAGTAAGATATGTGCCTTGCAATTCCGGCGCTGATTAAGTCAATAGATGGCTACATGGCTGAGGTGGATATAGACGGCGTCACTCGCCAGGTCAGCCTTCAGCTTACCCCTGAGGCCAGGGTTGGCGACTATGTCCTGCTGCACACCGGTTATGCCATCAATGTAATTGACCCGGCTGAGGCCGACGAGACCTTAAAGCTGTTGAGGGAACTGAGTGAAGTTCGCTAGTGAATACCGCGATCCGGAGCTCGGTAAGAGACTGATAGACAGAATTCGTCGCCATTCCACCAGGCCAATCAGGCTTGTGGAGTTCTGTAGCGGGCACACCGTGGGCAAATTTTCCGCCGGACAGGGAAGATCCGAGAGCAATGTGATGCACACTTCAAGCGCTGCCCAGTAGTTCGGCAGCTTTGTTGACCTTGCGCGGCTTGACCCAAAGAATGGCTCCGTAACGCCTTTTCCCGGCGGCGACGGCGTTCATGGCTACGACGTTCAGCCGGGACTGTCCTAACTTGCTCACTACGTCAGCAACGGCACCGACCCGATCATCTCCCTGGATGAGGAAGGCGGTCTTGGGACCAACGAGCCTGATGCCAGCTTTGCGCGCTGCCGCAAGGAAGGCACGTCCGTTGGAGGGCACGAAGTCAAGCTGAGCGCGACCCCTATTCGTTGGGAAACCGGTGTAGGCGATCAGATTGACACGGGCCGCTTTGAGTGCATTAAGAACCTTGGCACCTGCTCCGGGACGATCAGGAACCTCTGTATAGTAATACTCAATACGCCGCACGCCCGTCATGGCGCACACCTCCTTTACCAAGTATGGCCAGATTAGGGGTTGCCGGGTAGTCTGTACCCGACACCCAGCTTTCTAGCTTCTAAGAACTGTATCCTTACGCCTTTCCAATCCTGAATATCTTGGTCCCGCACACAGGACATTCACCCCGGGTCGCAGGTCTTTTGTTCTTAAAGATAACTGCCTTCGGATTCTTTATTTCCCTCTTCGCACGACATTTCACGCAATATGCTTGCATTTTCTTAACCTCCCTTTTTGCCATGAACAATAAACTATTCTGCTCCCCAATGTCAATAGCCGCATCGTCACAAGGCTAGGCTTCCATGGTAACGAACGCTTGGGTCTGTTTAGTAGGCAAATTTCGCCTAGTCATTTAGTGCATAACCATAGTAAGCGTCGACGCCGTCCGCGGCTAAAGGTGGAGGGTTTTTTGTTTTTGCCAATCTACCCTCGGCCCGGGGAGTAGACATATACACGCTAGGTTATCAGATATAACAAGAGAGGCTTTTGTTGGACAATGAAGCTAGAAACACGCACATTAACAAATTTCGGTTACTCGGCTAAGAGCATAGCTGAGGCAAAGCTAAACGCCGAATAAGCCCGTTCTGGCTTCAGGACAGGCCGAAAAGCGGTAGACTGCCGAACATAGAGACTTACCTTGAACGGGGCTTGATGCTCCATACCGCCAAATATATTGAAGGGAGAAAAGACGTATGGAGACACAGACACCCAGCTACATAAAAGCCCTGCTCATAAGGAACGGGGGCAAGAAACCTGCTGGCCGCAAAGCGTGGAGCATAGACCTTGAAACGGTCTGGTTGCCGTTTTTCACGGCAACCAACACTATGGGCGATACGGCTATTCCCTCTGATGCGCTTGGCGCACCGCTACGCCTCGCCTATAATCCCGATGGCTCGGTCAAGTTCAGCAAGGCTGGCCGTCCCGTAATGAAGGTCGCCAAAGAGCTTGCCGATAACGTCCGCTTGGTGCGGGAAAACTTCACTGCTGGCCTGCAAGGGTATGCCAACATGGTGATTACCCAGAACCCAGAGGGCTATAAGGCCGAGGTGGAGAGGGCAAGGAAAGCGGGAGAGCCAATCCTAGCCCATGACAAGGACAATCTGGATGAGGCCATCCAGAAGTCCATAGAGGCGAAGCTGGCCGAGGCTGAGGCCGAAGCTACGGGCAAACCCGAAGGAAAAAAGGAAAAGGTAGCCGTCGCCGCATAAGACGGCACTGGCGGTATGGGGCATCAAGACCCGTTCAAGGTGGAAAGGGGGGAATATGGCAAGACCAAAGTGGGCAACGCCTGACCGCCAAGCCCATCTGGTAAGCCTGTTTCACCGTAGCAGGGGCTTTTGCGTCTATGGGCATAAGAACTGCCTTGTGCCAGAGCATCACTATGAGATTTTCATTGAGGACTTGATTGGCGATTGGGTATCCGATGACAGGGCGCAAAGACTGGCGGAATGGCAAGCGGAACGGAAGGCAATCCACAGTCTTGGTGAAAGACGCCTTCCCCTGCGTGGTCAGTTTAGTGCCATCGGTAAGGACGTTTTCTATGGCAACCAGCCCCAATTCTACCTCTTAGAGCTGGGCATGAGTGGGCTGACCTACAAACCGTTTGCCAGAGTAAGGCTTGCTTCCAGCTTTATGCACCTTCACGTTAATCTGGGCGATACCTTGAAGAAGGTTAGTAAGAACAAGAGACGCAAGGCCATACGCTACGGGAAGATAGACAGGCAAATACAAGAACTGTGTAAATCGGCGGTCAAGGATTACCTGAAATAAAACAAAGGGACGCCTCAATGCTGGGGCGTCCCTTTGTTTTCAACTGGCACTCCAAATCGGAGTGCCTTTTTGTTTGGAGGGGGAGGATATGAGCTTTGACATAGCAGCCAAGGCGTAGCTTAGCGAGAAGCAAGCCTCCGATGTGAGGCGTCCTTTCGCCTTGAACTGAGCCGCTCCGAATGGGGTGGCTTTGTTATTTGCGGACAAAGCACTTTAATAGCTGAATACTCGCCAGGTGTCGGTTTACTTCCCGCCAAATCTAAATCGGGAGGTAAAACAGATGGGACAATACTGGCAACCAGTCAATCTTACCAAGCGAGAATACATCAGCCCTCACAAACTGGGCTGTGGGCTGAAACTCTGGGAGCAGCTTGCCAACCATCCTGGAACGGGGGCTGCCCTGCTTATCCTGACCGCCGCTATGCCGGAGCCAAGAGGTGGCGGCGACTTTGACCTGGATGAGAACTGGCACGGGCCGGAGAGGACTAGGGAGCACAATGTTACCCCAGGCCCAATGCCCGAAGACTATCCTGCAATCGCTAAGCGCACGATTGGCCGGTGGGCAGGGGACAGGATTGCCCTCGTTGGCGATTATGCTGAGCGGAGCGACCTTGAGCCAAATGACAATGCGGACCTAATCTACGACCTCTGCATAACGGAAGACGAGCGGCAGGAGCAAGTTGCTCACCTGAGAAAGCTGGCGCAAGAAGCAGAGGACAATGGCGGCACACTGCACGGCAGCACTGTTGATGAGTTTGATTCCAAAGCGGAGCGCCTTGCCCAAGCGCCTCTTTACAGAGACATCAGCGATGATGTTTGTGCTGTCATTGAGCATGAGCTAAAGGGTAAGTTCCAGGGCGAAGGTTGGCGAGATTTCGTGGGAACAGGCTAACTGGTGGGGTAATCCGACACCTGGCGGGGAAAAGAAGGGAGATGAAACTTATGCCAAATTGGTGTGCGAATGACCTTACTGTGGCAGGTAAACCCGAGAGATTGAAAGAGTTTCGTGACTTCATGCACGCTCCTGGCTATCACGGAGAGACGAAATGGCTATCCGAGGAAAAGCTTATTCCCTACCCGATGAAGTTCCAAGAGCTGGACAGGATAGCGGCAACATGGGATGCAGAGATGGAGAAACGCCGGCTGGCTGGAGAACAAGTCAGCTATATGGAGCGCCCCAAAGATGGCTTCAACTCCGGCGGCCATGAATGGTGCGTTGAGAACTGGGGCACCAAATGGGGTTTCTGCCACGAGCAGGAGCCAGAACTTGAGGAGTTCGGCGATGGTGAAGGCGAACTTACCTACCGCTTCGACACGGCTTGGTCGCCGCCCCTTCCTCTCATTAGGAGGATGGGGGAGTTGTTCAAGGATTTGACCTTTGACCTGCGCTACTTTGAGTGCGGTGTGGGTTTTAATGGGATGCTTCGTATCGAGAATGGAGAAGAAACGGACGACCGTTGCGGTGCCTATTTCGGAGACAGAGGCGGATAACTGTAGCACAAGATTCAATGACCCGTCTCACGTCCCTAAAAACTAAATATGGGCGCAGAAGGGGGTAGGTATGGACTGGCAAGAAGAGGTTATCAAAATCCTCAAGGAGGAGGATACCCGTAACCTGGCCAGAAGCCTAATAGAGCGTACCGGACAGATTACGCTCCCCGAGAAAGAGGATGAGGAGTGCCTTGGCAACATACTGGATGATGTTAGCCGAGAGCTGCCTCAGCATAGGGCGATGTGGATAGCCTTCTGGCTGGGCGCAGCCTGGCAAAAGGGAAGCAACTAGAAGAGAGAGCCAATAGAAAGCGCAAGGAGTATGACGAAGGCGACGCCATAGTCTGTCCGAAGTGGACAGCGATGACGCGGCCTACAGTGGGTGAGGCTTTCCTCTGACAGAAAGGAGGAACCTATGGATTGGTCGGTAAAGCTGCATACTGAAACCCTGGGGGTCACTCAACCGGCACTCCAGGCCCTCAGGAACGAACTGGCTAAGCGGGTCAATCACTTGGTCGCTGTTATTGAAGTTCCGGCAGCCGGGGAGTGCCATTGCTACGGGTTTGCCATTGTTGACCAGCCCGAAAAGGAAGTGGTCATCATCGGGGATGGATTTAGGGGCGATGGTGGTGGAGAAGGTGGTGCTGGCCACCGGGCAGCCCAGGCCCTCCTGTCCGTATTCGGGATAAGGCCGGTCGAAGCCTTGCCGGAAGATGGTATCTGCTTCAGTGACGATGTCTCGATGTATCAAGACGTGGTCACTAGGCTGGTCGCCATGACCGAGGTTGAACGCTTTGTCATCCCGTCTGGGCAACGGCCTAAATACCCGGACTGGTGCTATGCTGGCAGGTAAATAGCCACCTTCCCCTCAGAGGGAGAGGTGACAAAGGCAAGCAACACTCAGAGTTGAAAGAAGGGAATAGCCACCCTCAGCGGGTGGCTTCTTTTTGGGAGGGGCAGTGTGGACTAGCTAAATATGGCAACCTAACGTCCAAGTATATTTTGGCCACTATTAACGAAGAAAGGAGGCTAACATGGCGAGAATTTTTGTCTACGACGGCAGGGAATTCCCGGACCCCGACCCCAAGATGTCACCCGAGCAGGTGCGCCAGAACCTGAGCAGCTTGCTGCCCGAGTTGGCCAACGCCGACACCCGACAGTCCAAGCGCGGCGAGGACGATGTCTACACCTTCCAGAAGCGTGTCGGCACCAAGGGCTAACATGGACAACGCCGAGTACATCGAGAGGGTCGTCGCTGCTCTCAGGAAGGTGCCGCCCAAGGAGCTCAAGATTATCGAGCTGGCCAACCGCTTTACTGTAGACGGCGAGCTCGACTACCAGGCCATAGACGCGGCGCAGCCGGAGATCAACCTGGCGGTGGCCGAGGCCAAGATGTACGGAGCGCACACTATGATGGCGGTGAACAGTCTCCAGGGTATCGAGGGGATAACGTCCGATGTGGGACCTTGAAGCCCTGGCGAGGATGAACCAGGAGGCTCACTACCGCTGGGTGGAACAGAGCCGCGAGAAGGCCCGACGTACCATCCTCCAACTCGGGCCGCCGCCGGTGTATCCGCTGTCCGTGCTGGCACGTATCCTCATGACCGGACCGCCGTCGCTCCGACACCTCATGGACATACTGCAGGACTCGAAGGTCCTGGCTGAGTTCCATGACCTGGTGAGGCGCTACCTGCCGGAGCAAGAAGCGAACATCATATCCCAGGACAACGACCGGCGCGTGGTGCTCTTCGCCCACTACTTCGGCCAGAAGTACTTTCCCCTGGCCGACAATCTTGTTCTCGCCGACTGCACCCTGGGGGACCTGGTCTACGGGATACCGCTGGATTTGATGGGCTTTTCCGAGGAGGACTATCACCTCTACACTGACTTCCGGCCCGGCTATATCCTGATGCTTTCGTTGGTTCAATGCCCATATGAGTATGACGATGAGGACGACGAGAACCAGGGGATGCGTGTGCCCGTCCTGGAGAGCGCCATCGAGCTTGTGGGAAAGGGGCTGGTTGACCTGATACCAGCTAAAGGCTGGCAGCCAGAGGACTTCCACCGCATGCTTGATGGCACCGAGATGGAGGCGGCCGCGCTTTTCGCCGATTGGGTGCATGCTCGCACCGGCTGCCTGCTGCTCGATACCACTCCCAGCGAACTGGAGACAGGTGAGGGGAACATAAGCTGGGAGTATGCCGATGACCTGACCGAGCAGTGGCCGGAGGTCGTGGATATTCAGGACAAGATACGCACCCTGTCCATATGGCTCGAGGAGGACCTGCACGACCGCTTCCGGCAGCTGCTGGCGCTGATGCTCGACCGGCCCAATCTGGTCGTGCCCAAGGAGCAACTGATGCTACCGCTACCGGCGTGAAATAGGAGGTAAAACGGATGGTAATAGCTGAGAAACCAAAGAAGGCTAAAAAGGAAGTGTTCACATGGGCGGTGCCTAAGGAGCTCCATGTACCCGCCGATCCGTTACGCTGCCGGCTCGACTTCCACCACCAGGCAGTGGTGATGACCCTATTCGAGGGCGACGGGGTTGAGACCAGAATAGTGTCGGCGTATGACGTGGCTCATGCCCTGGCCAGTGAACTGTCTTTCGGGACGGGGCTGCTGCCGCCCGGGACCATCTGGTGGCAAAACACCCGCAGCGGGCCGCTATTCGCCCTGTACGTTGAACCCAAGCCGCGCCGCCTGGCCCTCCAGGAGATCGCCGGCCAGCCGCCCCGCCGCTTCCTGCTGCCGCTGCCCGGCTTCATCTTCCTCTGCTCGCCGGGGCGTCCGCCCTGGGTATTCGCGGTGAAGAAGAAGCCCACCAGGGAAACCGATATCATCTACCGGGCGCCGCTGTGCAACACCTTCGCCGACGGGCGGACGTGCCCAGGCAATCATGTCTATCCCAACCGCGTAGCCGATATTCCCCAGTCCTTCTTCGTGTCCTTCTTCAGTGCCGCGGGTGACCTGCATAACCGCTCGCAGCGCTTCCCCGACAACGTGATAAGGCTGTGGGAGGCCCTGGACAACAAGAAAAAGTATCCCCTGGACGACCTGGTAAAGCACGGCACGGTGAAGGACCTGATGGTGATGGACACTAAATGAAGCTCGTCGGCTATCTGATAAAGACACCCGAGGCGCTATGCGGCGAACGGGGGCAGTACTACAGCTATATTCTGGCTGCCAACGGCGTGTTCGTCGAAGCCGAGAGCCCGCTTCTCTCGGCCCGCATCCCGGTGGCGGAGTGTGAGATAAGGGGGCTCGCGCCGCTGGAGAGCCTGGTGAGGCTTACCTACGGCAGCATTCCGCAGCGCTTCTGGGACCTGGCTCTGAGTGTCTTTCTGGCTGAGCCCGACAGCGAGCGCTACGTGGCGATTGTGGCCGATGGCGGCTACAGCTTCTACGTGCCGACCCAGGACAGGAGCGGCGCGAGTGTGACTTACGAGGTTGGTAACAATGTCATCCTGGACCTGCACTCGCATGGCCGCATGGGGGCTTTCTTTAGCGGTCAAGACGACCGCGACGAGACCGGGCTCAAGTTGTACGGCGTAGTGGGAAAACTACGCGATACCCCCGTGGTCAGGCTAAGAGTAGGAGTTTACGGCTACTTCAAAGATCTCGCCTGGAACGAGGTCTTCGACGGCTCCCTGTCAGGAGCAAGGGAATACGAAGAAGGAGAGGAGGTGATTAGCGAATGTGACGTACATCGTGACCCCCAGGCACATGGTGAGCAACTGGAATATCTTAGTCGTTGGCTGCGGGGGGACTGGTGGCTTCGTGGCTGAAGGACTCTGCCGGCTGCTTACCGGCTACGACGTGCCCATATTCCTGGTGGACCCCGACCGAGTTGAGGAGCACAACCTGCTCCGCCAGAACTTCTACCCCGGGGAGGTGGGCAAGTTCAAGTCACAAGCCTTGGCTGAGCGCCTAGCCCGCCAGTATGGCCGCCCCATCCGCTACAGCGTCTATCCTTTCGATAACGACCTAATAGGGCACGAGTTTGGGGGTAGCATGGCGAGGCCGATGGCCCAGGGCGTTATCATTGGCTGTGTCGACAACGCCGCCGCCCGCCAGGCTATTGCCCGCGGCTTCCAGACTTACGTCAGCTGGTGGCTAGACGCCGGCAATAGCCGTAACTCGGGGCAGGTCCTCATCGGCAACGCCACTCACCCTGACCAACTTGACCTCGCCTTCGATGATGGTACCAAGGAGGTGGAGCGGCTACCGTTGCCGACTCTGCAGGAGCCGTCCCTGCTTATTCCTGCACCGGCGAAGCGGAGGGACTGCGCCCAGGCAGTAGCCGATGACGGGCAGAGCCCGGTGATCAACCAGGCCATGGCCACGCTGGTGCTGACCTTTGTGCATAAGTTTTTGACCAAAACCTTGACCTGGATGGGGGCCTACATCGACCTGGACGCGGGGACGCTCCAGGCGGTGCCGGCCGAGCCCGAGACAATAGCCAGAATGATGGGGATGAAGGTCGACGTCCTCATGGCAAACCGGTGCCCCATAGGCAACCGGTATTCATTGAAAAGGAGGTAAACAATGGAGCAAATGGGCAATCCAGAGAACGGAGTTAAGAAGGCTGAGGAAGTGGGCGAAGCTGTGGAATCAGACGAAGAAGCAGCCGAAGAGGAAGCCGGGCAAGCAGCGCCAGAAAACGGAGCGACCCATGACCAGCCCGCCGATCAGGCCGCCGCTCCCAAGGCGGAGGCGACACCGGCTAAGCCCAAGGGGGAAGAGCTGAAAGTCGTCATTCTGGTCAACGGCGACAGTGTGATGCTGGGAGTGGTCAAGCCCGACTGCGACCCTATCTTCAAGAACCTCACCGGCGACCTGGCTGCCGCCTTGCAGCAGGTTCCGGCGTTCGTCGGGGAGGCCCGGCAGAAGTGGGCAGTGAGCCCGCGCTACCCCAAGGCGCCCGAGCCGCCTGCAGCCGCCACGACAACCACCGCTGCGCCAGTACGGACGCCAGCCCCGGCCAAGCCGAAGGCCCAGCCGAGCTTTTTCTAACCTGTTGAGCGTGCCCGCTAGCCAGGCGAACGGCCAGTAACCCCTCGGGGTGAAACGTGGCCCCTTGGCCTAGCGGGCACCACTGAGCAGGCTAGACTAACCCGAATATATTGCTCGAAAGGAGGTGAAACAGAATGGATATACAGGTCAATAAGTTCCGAGAAACGCTGGGACTGCTGAAGCTGGTAGTGCCACGCAAGTCCAGCCTGGCCGTCCTCACCAACATCATGATTAAGGATAGCAAGGCAGTGGCCACTGACATGGAAACCCTGGTGGCCATACCCCTACCTGAGGCGGACGTCAACTGCCTCATCCCCTACGCCGAGGCAGTTAAGGTCCTCCAGTATGTCCCCGGAGACGAGACGCTGCATGTCGCGGCTGATAAGGGCATGGTCACCATGTCCTGGTCCGATGGCAGTGCCAAGTTCGATGCCGGCGCCAAGACCGTCGACGATTACCCTCCGGTGCCTGAGTTCGCCGTCGACGGCGAGGCAATGGTGGAGGTGGACGCCCTGATACCAGCCATGGAAGAGGTGCTGGTGTATGCCTCCACTGACCGCAGCCGGCCCACGCTAAGCGGGGTCGCCCTGGTCCTAGGATCGGAGCAGACTCAGGTGGCGGCCGGTGATGGCTTCCGCATGGCGCACCGGGTGCTGTCGCTTAGCTTCCCCAAGGAGGCCGTCATCATTGTACCCGCCGGCTCCGTGGACGTCCTCAAG
>Ga0315268_10005553_pt1 | contig 13541 bp, 18 predicted proteins | sample C1_top_MG_FD_204535 | JGI IMG/M metagenome (GOLD analysis project Ga0315268, IMG submission 204535) | Sediment microbial communities from Yellowstone Lake, YNP, Wyoming, USA - C1_top | ecosystem: Environmental > Aquatic > Freshwater > Lake > Sediment | place: USA: Wyoming | collected 2017-08-01 | reverse complement strand
ATCTACCTTTCGCGTGCCAGGGTGCGGACGCTTATTCTGAACGAAGGTACGGTTGGCGGACAGATGGTTTTAACTCATGAAATAGCCAATTACCCTGGCGTTGAAAGCATAAGTGGTTACCAGCTTTCAATGATCATGCGCAACCAGGCAAAGAAATTTGGCTGCGATATAAAATCAAATATTTTGATTGAATCGCTGAAACTGGATGGGGAGCTTAAAGAAGTTATGCTTTCGGATGGTGCAGTTTTTACAGCCGATGCTGTGATTCTCACTCCCGGAGGACGTTCGCGTACACTTGGTGTTAAAGGTGAAAATGAGCTGAAAGGCAAAGGCATTTCGTATTGTGCTACCTGCGACGGTGACTTTTTTACGGATAAGGAAATTATGGTTGTCGGCGGTGGTAATTCGGCACTCGAAGAAGCTGTGTCACTCACAAAATATGCCAGTAAAGTAACCATAGTTCACCAGTTTGATCATTTCCAGGCATTTGAATTTGCCATTGAAGAAGCGCGAAACCATCCAAAAATCAGTTTCATGATGGAATCGGCTATAACGGCTTTTCATGGCAGCGAAAAACTCGAAGGAGTTGAAATCACGGATCTGAAGACCGGAAACACGCAAAATAAACCCATCGATGGCGTTTTCATATTTATCGGTTACGTTCCGAATACTGAATTCCTTGAAGGAAAGCTTGAACTCAACAAATGGAATGAAATTGTTGTAGATACCGAAATGCAAACCAGTATTAAAGGAGTATTTGCCGCCGGCGATTCTATTGTAAAACGCTACCGACAGGTGACTACGGCTGTTGCCGATGGTACCATAGCCGCGTTGGCTGCTTCAAAATACATACACGAACTTCTTAAAAACAAACAACTTCAACACACCCTGTAATGACAATAACTGTTATAGTTACCTTCCTGCTTTTTGCCGGATTTATCACATACATGTACTTCACTTACAAGAAGATAAAAAATACTCCTGAAACGGAAACCCATTCCTCAATTAAGCAACTCAGTGATGCAAATTTCCAGGCACAGATAAAAAATGGAGTTACACTGGTCGATTTCTGGGCTGCTTGGTGTATGCCTTGTAAAATGATGGCTCCTGTTTTAAACGAAACTGCTGAAGAATTAGGCAGCATTGCCAGGATTGGAAAGCTTGATGTAGATTCAAACCGTGAATCTTCAGTAAAATACGGAGTGCGTAGTATTCCAACTTTAATTCTGTTCAAAAACGGCAAAGAAATAAATCGCTTTGTTGGAGTTAAAACCAAGGATTTTCTTATAAAAGAGATTAACAAAGTTAAATAATAGCAAAAATGAAAATTGTTACCTCGTTTGCTGAATTTACTTCCTGGGTATCAGAACCCGAAAAAAGCTTCCTGTTACTTTATAAAAATGGTAGTCCCGTAAGTGATTGTGCATTAAGCGCTTTTACGGATGCATATAGGTCTGACCCAGAAGTATTTCAAGTGGGCATTGCTGATGTTTCTGAAGTTCGAGATATACATCCGAATTTTGCAATAAACAGTGTTCCTTCACTACTTTTTTTCGAAAAAGGGAAGCATATCAATACAGTTAAAGGTTGTTTAACCGTTGGAAATTATAAGTCAATACTCGAAAATGCTGCTTTTCAGTCAAAAGCTGCCTCCGAAGGTAAACCTGCCAAAAATGTAACGGTTTATTCCACACCGACTTGTTCGTGGTGTACCACTTTAAAAGCCTGGCTTCGCAAAAACAATGTTCATTTTACTGATGTTGATGTTTCGCGCGACCAGTATGCAGCTGAAGATCTGGTTCGCCGCAGCGGGCAGCAGGGCGTTCCCCAAACCGAGATCAACGGACAGATTGTTGTTGGATTTAACCAGCAGCGTTTAAAGGAGTTACTTGAACTTAACGGTTAATTTAAGTTTCAGAAACTTAAACCCAAACCCAATTCTTAGAGAATGGCGAGTAAATTATAAAAATTGAATTTACTTCAAATTTTCCCGGTATTGAAATCTAAAACATTTAAATAGAAAAAAAGAATTTATAAAATGAAAGAATTACAACCCGTTAACCAACATGTGGTAATTGACATTACCATCGAAAACAAAGAACAACGCACTGCCGGCGGAATCATTATTCCGGATGCTTCGCGCGAAAAACCTCAGATGGCCCCTGTTATTGCTATTGGTATTATTGACAATCCCGAAATTGTGCCTGGTGATGTAGTTATTTTTAAAGCCTACAGTGGAACAGAAATTGATTTCGAAGGCCGCAAATACCTAATTCTACCATATGCCGATATCCTGGCAAAAATTGTTGAAACCGAAGAGATATAGTTTTCGTTAACCTCACTATTAATTTGCATTATTTCGGAACTGATTCAATTACAGATTTTCATTCCAGAGTCTGCATTTAGAAGTGAAATGCTTTTGAAAAATAACTTTCTGCATGCTGTACAAATGCTATTTAAATTAAATACAAATTAGGGATGAGCGAATCATGTGCGAATGACAATAAACCTAAGACATTCAGGGAGTTAATAAGGTCATCTTATTTCTGGAAACCAGCCCTGGGTGCAATAATTGGCGGAATTGTGGGCTTTTTATATTACTTTTATGTCGGATGTGCGTCTGGCTCCTGCGGTATAACAAGTAACCCGTTTTCGAGTGTACTGATGGGTAGTGCTTTGGGGTATTTTATAGTAAACAGCCCTTGCAAGACCTGCTAACGTAAACTGATTACAAGCATAAAAAATGGAAATTAAGGAAATTAATTCAAGATACAGCGAATTGGCCGAGACGGAATGTTGCCTTTCGTGCGGTGGAGCTATCAATTATGCTGAACCAAAAGTCGGTGAGGTATGTGTAGATCTGGGTAGCGGACGCGGAACCGATGTACTGCGTATGGCTGAATCTGTCGGCGAAACAGGATTTGTTTATGGTATTGATATTTCGGATGGAATGCTTGAAAAAGCCCGTCGAAATTCAGAAAAATTTGGTGTAACCAACGTCAGTTTTGTGCGTAGCGAACTCGAAAAGCTCGAACTACCCGATAAAGTTGCCGACCTGGTTATTTCTAATTGCACGCTCAACCATGCTTCGGATAAACAGGCTGTATGGAATGAAATATTCCGTATCCTAAAAGAAGGCGGCCGCTTTGTGATCAGCGATATTTATGCCACAGCTCCAATAGCTGATGAGTACCGCAATGATCCAGCAGCTGTTGCCGAATGCTGGGCAGGATCGGTAACTCGTCCCGAATATATGCAGCAGCTTGAAAAAGCTGGTTTTGCTACCGTTGAAATTCTGGAAGAATCGGCTCCCTATGCCAAAGGGAATGCGGAAGTGAGCAGTTTTACCATTTCCGGTAAAAAAGCATAAGTTCATTTGGGTGCAGTTACTAATTTAAATTAAATCAGATGCGAAAAATAATAATTTTAATAGCGTTAGGCTTCACCTTGTTGATGACTAACTGCAATAGTACCTCGGGTAATGATAATAAATCAACTGCTTCTATTACTGCCCTGACTAACGAAACATTTAAAGCAAATGTTTTTAACTACCCGGTTAACCAGCAATGGAAATATGAAGGACAATTACCTGCAATCATCGATTTTTATGCTACCTGGTGCCCGCCCTGCAAGAAGCTATCACCTCTCCTTGAAGATCTTTCAGTAAAATACAAAGGCAAGATCATCTTTTACAAAGTAGATGTTGATGCGGAACAACAACTGGCGCAAAGTATGGGCATTCAAAGTATGCCCACCCTGCTTTTTATTCCAGCCAATGGACAGCCGCAACAATCGGTTGGCCTTGTTTCGAACGAAACCCTGGAGAAAATGATCAAAGAAATTTTATTAGTTCAATAACCACTTAATACATCTTACCATGAAAAGTCTTATTAAAAAAAAGGTTGAAACACAAAAAGTAAACACAAAAAAAGTAGCTCAATGCTGCGCAAAAACCTCCAAAACTGTAGTTGGCTGCCACGATTAAAAAACAGTCATTTGATAAAGAGCTTATGAAAACTTCATGGGCTTGGCGGTTGTAACTTTCAAACACAGGAATGCGTTAATGAATTATTCAAAACATAATATTTTCTCCAGGATTTCCGGGTCAGATAACTTTTTTATTGTTAATCTGCTCAGCGGCAGCGCTGATATTTTAGATCCTGCTGAAGGTAAAATGGTACATGATTTTCTGGCGGGGAAAGAGATTTCACCTGATTTTCAAGCAAATTTGACACGGCAGGGATATCTCGTGGATGAAAAAGAGGAAGAGCGGCTGTATCGCAGCAAATACCTCGATTTTATCGATACCCGCGATGAGGATGAAATTCAGTTGTTTTTTGTGCCAAATTACAGTTGCAATTTCGCCTGCACGTATTGCTATCAGGACGAATACACCACTTCCAAACAAGGACTTACAACCGATGTAACCGATGCTTTCTTCAGCTATGTAAATACTGAATTTGCCGGTCGTAAAAAATATCTGACAGTATTCGGAGGTGAGCCATTGCTCAATTCGCCGAAACAAAAGGAAATGATTGCCTACCTGCTTAATCAGGCTAATGAAGCCGGATTGGAAGTATGCTTTGTTACTAATGGTTATTCGTTGGTTGATTACATTGATATTTTGAAAAACGCACGTATCCGCGAAATCCAGGTTACCCTTGATGGGAAAGGCAGTGTGCACGACAAGCGCCGCTTTCTAAAAGGCGGCGGAGCTACTTTTGATAAAATTGTGGAAGGAATAGATTCCTGCCTGGCAAACGAACTGCCGGTTAACCTGCGCATGGTTGTGGATAAAGAAAACATTGAAGGCCTGCCCGAAATGGCTCAGTTTGCCATTGATAAAGGCTGGACCAAAAATGAGTTCTTTAAAACACAGCTGGGACGGAATTACGAATTGCATCATTGCCAGGCGACTTCCGAAAAGTTATTCAGCCGGGTTTCACTGTATGAAACTATCTACAACCAGGTAAAGCAGCACCCCTATATTCTCGAATTTTACAAGCCGGCTTATTCCATTTCCAAATTCCTGGCCGAAACGGGTAGTCTTCCTGATCCTTTGTTCGATGCTTGCCCTGCCTGCAAAACAGAATGGGCATTTGATTACACCGGGCATATATTTTCCTGTACGGCAACGGTTGGTAAAGAGGATGAATCGCTGGGAACTTTCTACCCGGAAGTTTCCCGCAAGGAAGAAATGATTAACGCCTGGGAAAACCGCGATGTAACTTCCATACCTGAATGCAGTTCATGCAGCATGCAACTTGCTTGTGGCGGAGGTTGCGGTTCCGTTGCTAAAAACAGGACAGGCACAGTATGCTCAACCGATTGCCGCCCTGTAAAAGAATTGCTGGAACTTGGATTTTCGGCCTACTTTGAAAAATCCTCTTAGTATCAATGTAAAGTCGCGATGCTCGCGTCTCTTAAAAGACCACCCCAAAAACATAAAGACACATTGCTTTATTGTTGTTTAAAAAACAAAACAATCTTATCAAAATAGTAACAAATGAAAGAAATCACATCATCCGAATTCGAAACCGAGGTACTTGCCGGTGGCAAAGTAGTCCTCGATTTCTATTCCACCGAATGCCCTCCATGCGATGCACTGGCACCAAAATTTGAAGGATTGGCCCAATTATATGGCAACGACATCAAGTTTGTAAAAATGTTTCGCCAGCAAAATAAACCTATAGCTGAACAATATGGAGTAAAATCTTCACCAACCCTGCTGTTTTTCGATAACGGTAAAATAGTTGGAGAATCGCTGTCGGGAGGTATTAAACGAAGCGATATTATCCATCATCTTGATAGTATGTTGCCTGCCGAAAGGGTGAAAGAGATAGACGCGCTTATAAAACCCACCGTATCCGAATTTGATGTACTTATTCTTGGTGCCGGCCCCGGCGGACTTACAGCTGGTTTATACCTCTGCCAATCGAAAATAAATACGGTGCTTATCGACATTGCACTTCCGGGAGGCCATGTTTCAACAACGCACGAAGTATCCAACTATCCCGGATTTATTGATCCGCAGCCTGGCTATATGCTTTCGCACAATATGTCGGAGCAAACCAAATTGTGTGGAACCATTTACAAAGTAGCCGTTGATGTTTCTAAAATCGACCTGGAAAAGAAAGAAGTCGTAATTGATGAATTTGAAACCATAAAAGCTAAAAAGATCATTATCGCAACCGGCACCTCGCCAAACCTTATGGGTATTCCGGGCGAAAGGGAACTAAAAGGGAAAGGCATATCCTATTGTGCTACCTGCGATGCCAAATACTACGGCGACAAGGAAGTTGTGGTAATCGGCGGAGGTAATTCTGCCGTGGAAGAGGCCGATTTTATCAGTAAGTTTGCCGATAAAATAACGATGATTCATCAGTTTGATGCCTTCAACGCCAACAAGCAAGCCCAGGAGAAATTGTTCGCAAACCCGAAAATTAACACCCTTTTTGAACATGAACCCAGGTCGTTTGTGTACGAAGGAAATAAAATAGTAACCGAGGTTGAAAATCTGCAAACCAAAGAGGTTTCAAAGATTGTCAGTGATGGCGTGTTCGTTTTTATTGGAATGAGGCCAAATATCGCTCTGTTTAAGGATAAACTTGAACTTGATGGTTGGGGTTACATCAAAACGGACGAAGATATGCGCACCAGCATGCCCGACATTTATGCCGTCGGCGATGTTACAAGTAAAAAATACAGGCAGATTACCACCGCAGTAGCTGATGGAACCATTGCTGCCATTGCCATTGCAAAAGAAATGGATTAACCTTATAAAAATCGGATCATGAACGCAAACCAATTAATTATTGAGCATGTTAGCCCTTTTGATGTATCTACTACAGTTGAAAAACTGATAGAAGCCGCTGACAAAAGAGAATGGCAGAACCCTGCTAATCACAACCTGCAGCAATCACTGGCAAAATCGGGGAAAGACGTCAGACCCGTTCAGGTAGTCGAAATCTGTAAAGCTGAATATTCAGGTAAGATGCTGGAAAAAAATGACGAAAGGATCAGTTCCATCCTGATGCCATGCCGTATATCGGTGTACGAAAAAGAAGACGGTAAAACCTACGTTACACTCCTCAATATGGCGGCAATGGCCAACGGATTACCATCTGAAACAGCTAAAGCCATTCAAGGTGCATCCGACGAAACTTTTGAGATCGTTAAATCGGTAATTGGGCCTTTTTAACCCAAATTAATCATTAGAAGGCGATAAAAGAGCCGAAGTAATGATTTAGTTGGGTTAACCCCGATTTAGTAAATCTTTCAATGGTTTATAACTATAAAACATTGATTAGATTTACTTTATAGATTCAGCTTTTCCTAATGCTGAATTTGGGTTTAAAACTGTTCTGTTGCACTTTCCGCTTTCAGGAATTTAGTAATTAGCTGAGTTATTTTCGGGCTTTCAAAATAAATAGTTAATATCATAACATCTAAAAACTTTGTTACGACATTGATTGTGTTATTGTTATGCATAGCTCTAATTCATTTCACTGACACAGTTATTTATATATAAATCGAATTCTATGAATAGTATTATAATCATCGGCACTGAGCCACCTTGTCCTCGATGCAAATTATTGACAAGAATTGTGTCGGATAAAGTTAAGGAATTTGAAATAAATGCAGAATTACACCACCTTGCTTATACAGATTCAGGGGCTATAGCATTTGCCGGTCAGCTAGGGTTGGAAACCGGTACAGCAAGTTCTGTCGCGAAAAAGATGAATGTTGAAATAGATAATTCACGGAGGATAAGCCCTGACTTAAATTCCGATTTTAACACCGAATATGAAGATTATTTCGCCACTAACTGGTCCTACGAATTGGATGAGCATTTGAGACTTTATGAGAATAAAGCCAGGGAAATGGGTGTTTTAATGACCCCAACATTGATTATTAATGGAGATCTTAAACATAGCGGAAGCGTTCCACGATTTTCACAAATAGAAGAGTGGTTACTGGAATTAAAAGAAGCATAAGTTTAAAAAACGCAGACCGATTAATCGCATTTAACTAACGCTTTAATTTAGTATTACAAGTAATTAAACTAAGATAAAAGGATGAAGAAAGTTTTAATTCTTGGTGGCGGATTTGCTGGAGTGCAGACAGCCATTGAATTACAGAAAAAAGGCAACTTCGATATTACGCTTGTTTCTGATCGTGATTATTTATACTTGTATCCCATTTCCATTTGGGTGCCTGTCCATATAAAGGAATTTAATGATGTTAAAGTGCCTTTGGCAAGAATACAAAAAAAATATCCTTTCAATCTGGTAATTGATAAGGTAACTGAAATTCAAGCAATTGAAAACAAAGTGGTTTGTGCGAATCAAACTTTAACTTACGATTACCTGGTTGTGGCTTTTGGTGCCGAAAAAATGCAGCACAAGGGCATAACCCATACTTTATCTATATGTGCCAAGCCTGAAATGGCTTTGGAAATCCGCAATAAGATAGATGAACTGGTTCTGAAAGGCAGTGGCAAAATAGCAATTGGTTTTGGCGGAAATCCAAAAGATAAATCTGCTGTGCGTGGCGGACCGGCCTTTGAGCTGATGTTCAATATTCAGCATTATCTGAAAAAGAAAAAACTAGCTAAAAACTTTGAATTAACGTTTTTTGCACCTATGGACGAACCTGGTGCTAAAATGGGATCGGGTGCATTGAGTATGTTGGATAAAATGTTTACACGTTACAATATTAAAACACGTTTTGGCAAAAAAATTAAGGAGTTTGTTGAAGATGGTGTCATTTTCGAAGATGAATCAAAATTGGGAGCTGATTTGATCATGTTTATTGCTGCCGGGACTGGTTCTTCCATATTGAAAACTTCAGATTTACCCCTTTCAGAGGCCGGTTTTTTGAAAATCAACAATTTTGGTCAGGTTCCCGGGTTTGGTAATGTATTTGCTGCCGGAGATGCAGCGGCTTACGAAGGTCCGGATTGGATATCGAAACAGGGACACATTGCTGAAATAATGGGGCGTAACGTGGCGGATAATATTATTGCCGTTGATAACGGGCATATTGCACTAAAAGGTTACCAGGAGCATCTAAGTATTCTTTGTGTTATGGATACCGGCGATGGAGCCGCATTTGTTTATCGGAAAGGTGAAAAAGCATTTTTACTTCCTATGCCTTTTATCGGACATTGGTTAAAACGGAGTTGGGGGTGGTACGCAAAACTGACAAAAGTGGGTAAATTACCCCGGTTTCCCGGAATGTGATGATGCAATAACTTGAACTTGCGATAATTGCAAAATTAAAATGCAAACGCTTGATATTGTTGTTTGTAGATGGAGGTTTAAGAGTGTTATGAATTAGCCAAATCAGGTATTAAAAGTGAAAAATTGAAATTATGTTGAAATTACTTGTTGATAAACGAATTCTCATCCTGGCTTTATTGGCTGCCGGACTGTATTATGGCATTTCAGTGTATCATATTTCTCTTTGGTATGTGTTGCTGGCTGGTGTTGTTCTGGGAGTGGTTTTCGGAAAAGTTTTCTGTCGTTGGGTTTGTCCGCTCGGGTTGATGATGGAATTTATGATGGGCATGAGTCCCGACGGGAAAATTAAGGGAATGTACCAATACCATAAAATTGGTTGCCCGATTGCCTGGATTTCGGGATGGCTGAACAAGTATTCGTTTTTCCGGATTAAAGTAAACAATGACAGTTGCAAAAACTGTGGCATCTGCGATAAGGAATGTTACATTGTTGCCATGGAACCTGTAAAATACAGTCTTTACAAACCCAAAATGGAAAGGCCCGGCGACAGTTTCACCTGCTCCAAATGCCTGAAATGCGTGGCCACCTGCCCAAATGGAAGTTTAACTTATAAAGTCTAAAAATGTTGTAAGAGTAGAATACGTTCACTCTTCTTATTTCTGACTTCCGACTTCCGACTTCCAACTTCCAACAAAAAACACATAAAACGTAATTATCAGTAAAACCAAAATCATGAAAGGTAATTTCGAAACAATAATCAACGACACAAAACCCGTTATTGTTGATTTCCACGCCCTGTGGTGCGGTCCATGCAAAGTTCAGTCGCCTATTTTAAAAGAGCTTGCAGCTGAACTCGGTGATAAAGTCAGGGTTATAAAAATTGATGTGGACCAAAACAACGCAATCGCTGCTCAATACCAGATTCAAAGCGTACCAACCCTAATCGTCTTTAAAAATGGCAAACCGGTCTGGAGGCATTCGGGAGTGGTGAGCAAAGGTGATTTGTATAAGGTCTTAATGCAAAACATATAGACAGTCTATGACCGAAAACAAAACCCATTGGTACGATGGCTGGTTTTACGACAGAGTTATTGCACCCAACCAGGATAAGTTATTCAGGCAGATAAACAATCTTATTGAGCCACAATCTAAAATAATTGATGTTGGTTGCGGAACCGGACGATTAGCATTCCAACTTTCGGGTAAAAGCAAATCTGTTCTGGGTATTGATTTATCAAAACAAAATATTGACAGGGCAAAGCTTTCATTACTCAGACAGCCTGATGATAAAATCTCATTTCAGCATCGTACCCTGAGCGATATAATTAAAGCAGACCATGCACATTTTGATTATGCAGTATTGACTTATGTTATCCATGAAGTTAACGAAGATGAAAGGATAACTTTACTCTCCGAAATGGCACAGGTAGCCGATAAAATCATTATTGGCGATTATCTTGTGCCTAAGTCCGCAGGGTTCGGAGGTCGGTTAACCGAAGTTATTGAATATATTGCAGGTGCGGAACATTATAGAAACTACAAAAGCTATATGGCAAATGGAGGAATTTATCATCTGGCAGATAAGGCCGGGCTGAAGATTATTTCTGAAATACCTACTCAATCATCAACAAATCATATCGTTGTGTTAAGCAAATAACCTGCATACATCCCAATTAAATTAATTAGCTCTGTTAAAATCAAAGAACATGACTGCTGTAATTTTAATCTTAGGTTTTTTGTTCGGTACCATTCTTCAGTATGCAAAGCTGAACAGGTACAACGTGATCAGTGGAATGGCAACACTCGAAAACTTTGCCGTCGCTAAAGCAATTGCTGTAGCAATAGGAGTTGGAGCGGTACTCATTGCTATCGAAACAGGTTTGGGTTTCGCTTCATATCATTTGAAACCTTTTTTATTGGGCGGAATTATACTTGGTGGAATCATCTTTGGGGTCGGAATGGCAATTTTAGGCTACTGCCCCGGAACACTTGCTGTTTCGCTTGGCGAAGGTTCAGTTGATGCGTTTGTTGGAATAATAGGAGGTCTTTTAGGCGGTTTTATTTATACTATACTGGTACCATCCATTCAAGGTATTTTAGGTCCTGACCTGGGCAGTATCTCATTATTCACCCTTATAGGGCAACATCAATTTATTTTCTACCTTATCGATTTTATTATCGGGGCAGCATTTGTTTGGATGGCGTTTGTATTAAATAAAAAAGAAAAAGGCACAGATTTCAAATGGTTTTTTGCAGGAATAGCATTAGCGGTTCTCAATGTTGTCGTATTCTTATCAGCGCTTACAGATAGAATAATCGGAGCTTCCACGGCATATCCATATTTAGCAGATATTGCAACTGGCAAAACTCAAAACAACTATTTCGAAAAAATTCAGGCACCGGGCCATTGGGAATTGCTGTTTCTGGCTGGTGCATTTCTGGCCGGCTTTATCATTTCAGTGCTGAAGAAAGAATTTAAATTCACCTTAATCCATAGCAGCTGGCTGAAGTATAAAGGCAATTCGGTATCAAAACGAATTATCTGGTCGTTTATAGGCGGTTTCATCCTGATTATCGGCGCTCGAATGGCAGGTGGATGCACAAGCGGGCATATTCTTTCAGGCGGCATGCAACTTTCGGTAAGTAGCCTGGTATTTGCTGTTTTCGTTTTCGCAGGACTTCTTGTCACAGGAAAATATTTTTATAAACATAAAACTAATTCTTTTTAATTAGATTATTGATAGCACACAAATTATCCAAAAAATTGGATATTTTAATTTTCATTAATTTATAAGGCACAATCAAAAATAGTAAAGTTATGAGCGAATTTGACATGAAAGCAAACGATTGGGATAAGAATATTGTTAACATCGAACGTGCACGGGAAATAGCAAATCATTTATTGAAAATAATTCAATTCAGGCCAGGAATGAAAGCGATGGAATTTGGCGCTGGAACTGCTCTGCTGAGTTTTATGCTCCACGATTTATTCTCCTCCATAACCCTGATCGATAGCTCCCAGGAAATGATCAGGATTTGCAACGAAAAAATTTCGCAAACCAAATCAAACCATATTGAGGCTATAAAAATTGATCTTGAAACAGAGTATTTTGAAGACAAGTTTGATGTAGTTTATTCCCAGATGGCATTTCATCACGTATCGGATATCGGTAAAATGGTTCATAAGCTGCATCATTTGTTGAACGACGGCGGCTTGCTTGCAATTGCGGACCTTTACCCCGAGGACGGATCATTTCATGGCGAAGGATTTACTGGACACCTGGGTTTCGATCCTGAGTGGCTTTCCTCATTATTAAGCCATTCAGGTTTTAAAACTGTTTCTTACAATGAATGCTATATTCAGAAAAAAATAGATTCTGATGGAAAGCAGAAAGAATATCCTGTCTTTCTAATGATTGCAACCAAAATTCCCGGATAGTCTCTTTCCAATTCAGCATTTGAATAATGGCAGATGAAGTAGTTCCGACAAATAGCAAGCTATTCCTCACTTTCCTGAAGTTAGGATTCACTGCTTTTGGCGGACCTGCTATGCCTGTATATCTCAGGAAAGAAATCGTAGATCGCAAACATTGGATGGATGGCCAAAGCTTTGATGCGGGCCTGGCTTTAAGCCAGGTAATTCCTGGAGCTACCATCATGCAGTTATCTACTTATATTGGATTAAAATTAAAGGGAATATGGGGAGCGCTACTTTGTTTCTTTGCTTTTGGATTCCCATCTTTTCTGATTATGCTTGGACTTTCAATACTTTATAAGAATTTCCATCACATTGATTTCATCGAAACAATTTTAGGAACTTTAAGAATAATCGTTGTCGCCATTATCGCCCACGCAACTTTTATTTTTGGGAAAAAGAATTTCAGCAGTATAAATGATGTTGCAATCGGAATTATTGCAGCTATTTTATTTCTACTCAATTTGCATCCTGCTCTTGTGGTAGGCATCTCTGTGATACTTGGTCTTATACTCACCAGGAATGATAAGCCCGGCTTCCCCTCTGCCGGCAAAAATAAGACTCTTAATTTTTTCCTGATTTTATCGGGTTTGTCTGTTGTTACAATAATCCTGTTTTACATACTGTATCCGCAATATTTCTCGCTTGCGACTGTTATGCTAAGGATTGGTTTCTTTTCTTTTGGTGGTGGTGTGGGTGCTGTTCCTATGATGTACCACGAAATAGTCGCACTGTTTGGCTGGATGGATAATAAAACCTTGGCTGATGGCATTGTATTGGGTCATGTAACTCCTGGTTCGCTAATCATTACCGCGACTTTT
>Ga0315268_10005552_pt1 | contig 13545 bp, 8 predicted proteins | sample C1_top_MG_FD_204535 | JGI IMG/M metagenome (GOLD analysis project Ga0315268, IMG submission 204535) | Sediment microbial communities from Yellowstone Lake, YNP, Wyoming, USA - C1_top | ecosystem: Environmental > Aquatic > Freshwater > Lake > Sediment | place: USA: Wyoming | collected 2017-08-01 | reverse complement strand
AGCCGCCGCGTTCGCCGCCGCCGGGCCGGTCCGCGACGGCGCGCTGCTCCGCTACCGGGGCGAGCCACACCGGGTGCGCGTGGTGGCCGGCGCGCCGGGCAGCCGCCGCTCGCGCGTCGAGCGGGTCGGGGGCGAGGACGAGGATCAGCTGGTCGTCACGCTCGCCGCCGCCGAGCGACGCACCCTCCCGGCGGTCCTGGAAGCGTGGCTGCGGGTCCGCGCGCGGGACGCGCTCGAGGCCGCGATCGCGCGCCACGCGCCGGCGCTGGGCGTGACCCCCGCACGCGTCACCGTGCGCGACACGCGGAGCCGATGGGGGAGCGCTTCACGGGCGGGCCGCCTCTCGTTCTCGTGGCGGCTGGTGCTGGCGCCGCCTCCGGTCCTCGAGACGGTGGCCGTCCACGAGCTGGCGCACCTCCGCGTCTTCGGCCACGGACCGGGCTTCTGGGCGCTGGTCGCAGGACGGATGCCCGACCACGTGGCCCGGCGGCGCTGGCTGCGGACCCATGCCGCCGAGCTCCACGCCGCGCTCGACGCGGACGGCTGACCGGGTCTGGGGTTACGCGCCGCGACCCTGGCCGCTCCCGCCCGACTCCACCACGGAGGTGGGCGTGTTGTGGACCGCCGGGATGCTGCCGAGTCGCCCCGCCTGGTAATCCTCGAACGCCTGGATCACCTCTTCGCGGGTGTTCATGACGAACGGGCCCATCCAGGCGACCGGCTCGCGGATGGGTCGTCCGCCCAGCAGCAGGACGTCCAGGTTCGGGCTCCGACCCTCCTGGACGGGAGCCGCGGCGAGTGTGAGCGCGCTGCCGGGACCGAAGACGGCCAGTTGCCCGGTCTGGACCGGGCTCGTCCCGACGCCCACCGTGCCATGTCCCGCCATGACATAGGCCAGCGCGTTGTACTCGGCGCGCCACGGGATGGAGAGCCGGGCGCCCGGGCTCAGCGTGGCGTGGACGAGCGTCATCGGCGAATAGGTGGAGCCCGGGCCGGCATGACCCGCCACGTCGCCGGCGATCACCCGCACCAGCGCCCCGCCGTCGCTCGACGAGACCAGCGCGACTTCCCGCGCCCGGAGGTCCTGGTAGCGCGGTGCCGCCCATTTCAGGGCGCGCGGCAGGTTCACCCAGAGCTGGAAGCCGTGGAAGAGGCCGCCGCTCATGACCAGCGCCTCGGGCGGCTTCTCGATGTGGAGGATCCCGGCGCCGGCCGTCATCCACTGCGTGTCGCCGTTCGTGATGACGCCGCCGCCGCCGTTCGAGTCGCTGTGCTCGAAGGTCCCGTCGATCATGTAGGTGACGGTCTCGAAGCCGCGATGCGGGTGCCAGGGCGTCCCCTTCGGTTCGCCCGGGGCGTACTCCACCTCGCCCATCTGGTCCAGGTGCACGAACGGGTCCAGCTCGGCAAGGTCGACCCCGGCGAACGCGCGCCGGACCGGGAATCCCTCGCCCTCGAATCCGCGCGGGGCGCTCGTGATGCTGCGCACGGCGCGCTGGCGGGCGGCCATCGGGTCGGGCTCGGGGATGCGCGGAAGGACGGTGATGTCGTCCACGACGATGGCGGGCATGGCGTCGATTCCTCTTCGGGTGTTGCGGGACGATTGCACGCGCAATGAATTCCGTCAAGATCAGGGCTCGCGCCGGGGTGGCTCCGTCGACGCGACGGGATCGGATCGCGCATCCCGTGCCGGACCGGACGGGCGCGGCCTTTCCGGGATCCCGGTACCATCGCGGGCATGGACGGACGCGCCGTCGACAGGCAGGCCCCCCGCCCGCGGGCAACGTCACGATCAGCGTGTCGCCGGCCCTGCCCCGCCGGCGCATCGCCCGGAGCGCGGGCGGGATGACCGGATGGCGATGACCCGGCCTCGGGGGCGGATGGCCCGCCCCGTCGCACCCGTCCCACCGACCCACGCCGACCGCCGGGGAGACATCGAGGGCCTTCGCGCCATCGCTGTCGTCCTCGTCGTTCTCTTCCACGCCTCGATCGGCGGCTTCTCCGGCGGGTTCGTGGGGGTGGACGTCTTCTTCGTGATCTCGGGGTTCCTGATCACCGGGCTCCTCTTGCGCGAGAGGCAGGCCAGCGGGACCATCTCCCTCTCCACCTTCTATTCGCGCCGCGCGCGCCGCCTGCTGCCGGCAGCCATCCTGGTCCTTCTCGTCACGCTGGGCGTGTCGATACTCGTGCTGCCGCCCCTGCTGATCCCCGGCGTCGCGACCGACACCGCCGCCGCTGCCCTCTACGTCTCGAACATGGGGTTCGCGATGCAGGCGACCGACTACTTTGCGGCCGGACAGGCGCCGTCCCCGATCCTCCACTTCTGGTCGCTCGGCGTGGAGGAGCAGTTCTATCTCTTCTGGCCGGTCATCGTCCTGCTTGTGGCCCGGGGTGCGAGCCAGCCCGGGCGACGCGTCGGGGTGGCATTGTTCGCCATCGCCGGCACCTCGTTCGCCTTCGCGCTCTGGCTGACATCGGCGGCGCAGCCGTGGGCCTTCTTCTCGCTGCCCGCGCGCGCCTGGGAGCTGGCGCTGGGTGGCATCCTCGCGCTCGCCGGGACGCGGCTCCGTCTTGTCCCGGAGCGGGCTGCCGCGGCGGCCGGCTGGATCGGCGTGGCCCTGATCGTGCTGGCCGGGACCGCGCTGAACGAGGCCACGCCGTTCCCCGGGTTCGCCGCCCTCCTGCCAACCGTCGGGGCGGCGCTGGTCATCGTCAGCGGGGCTCGCGTGACTGCCGCCGGGCCGGCCCGCCTCCTGGGTACGGCCATCCCGCGCTTCCTCGGGCGGATCTCCTACTCCCTGTACCTGTGGCACTGGCCGGTCCTCGTGCTGCCGGCCGTGGCGGCGAGCGTCCCGCTGCCCCTGACGGAACGCATCGCTCTTGTCATTGTCGCGGTCGTGCTGGCCGCGGCGACGTACCGGTGGGTGGAGGATCCGCTCAGGCGGGGCCGGTTCATCGGATCGCTGCCGCGTCGCAATCTCGCCATGGCCGGCGCCCTCACGCTGGCCGTCGCCATGATCTCCATGAGCGTGGACATCTCGAGTGCGGCGAGCCTGCACGGGAGCACGAGCGCCGGGACGCCTGCTGCGAACACCCAGCGGCTCGACGCGATCCTGAATGCCCTCGGGAGCCAGGCGCCGACGCCGCCGGCCGGAGGGGCTGCGCCGTCGGTCGCCGCGGCCTCCACCACGCCGACGCCCGACACGCCAACCCCCGGCGCCGCAACTCCGGCGCCGAGCGGACCGCCCGCCCGGCCGGCGACCCGGGACGCGCCCGTCCCGTCCGACCTGCAACCCTCGCTCGGTGACGCCCGGGGAGACTACCCCGCCTCCTACCTGGACGGCTGCCACACGCAGACCGAACAGCCGCCCTCGACCGCCCCGTGTCTGTACGGGAACCTGAAGTCCAGCACCACGATCGCCCTCTTCGGCGACAGCCACGCTCTCAGCTGGTTCCCCGCAGTCGAGCGCCTCGCCGAAGACCAGGGCTGGCGGCTCCTCAGCCTGACGATGTCGGCCTGCTCGCCCGCCGACATGCCGGTCTGGAACGCGAACTTCGACCGCGTCTCGGCGGCGTGCGCAAAGTGGCGGGCCAGCGCAATCGATCGACTGGTCAAAGCGCGCCCGGCCGTCATCCTCGTGACCGGGACGCGCGGGTTCTCGGTCGTCGACGGGTCCGGCAACCTGCTCTCCGGCGACGCACGGACCCGCGCCTGGGAAGCCGGGATGCAGCGCACCCTGGCCCGGCTGATCCCGGCGGCGGGGCGAGTGATCCTCATCGCCGACACGCCGCTCTCACGGATCGACCCGCCGGTCTGCCTCTCCGCGCACCCCACGAGCGTCCTCGCGTGCGCCACGCCGGTCAAGGACGCGATCAACGCCGCCTGGTTGCAGGAAGAGCACAGCCTGGCCGACGCGTCGGGCGTGGGCTTCATCGACCCCACGCCCTGGGTCTGCCCCTCGACCCCCTGTCCGGTCGTCCTCGGGGACCTCCTCGTCTACCGCGACGGCGGCCACCTCACCGCCACCTTCGCGGCGGCTCTCTCCGACCGTTTCGAGCAGGCGGTGCTGGCGGACCTGGCACGGCGCCGCCCCGGGCTGACCCCCTGACCCTCCGCTCCCGCGGCGAGCAGGTCGCGCGGCATCGCCGCGTCGCTCAGGTGGCTCCCAGGAACCGCAGGATGTTGAGCGTCAGGCGACCGAATCCCGGCGGCACTTCGTGCTCTGGCCCCCACCTCGGATCGAGCGCCCAGCCCCAGTAGAACGTGCCCGAGGCGAACACGCGACCGCCGCTCGGGAGCTCGCGCCAGACCGCATCCGCCGTCCACCGCCACGACGACTCACGTCCGGGCACCTGCCTCGCGATCGCAAACCGGTGGTCGTAGGCGCCGCCGAGCGGTCCCCACCACTCGGCAAACGGATAGACGCCATCGACTTCGCCGCCGGCGATGAACCCGAGCGAACCGTCCGCCGTCAGCCCGGTGCCGTCGAGGAGCCGGGGGTCGGCCCCGGAAGCGACGATCGAATAGCGTCCGAGAACGGACGTGATCCCTCGGTAGCGGACCCCGAAGAGCGGTTCGCCCATGAAGCTGCCCGTGTACGGGCCCCCGGGCCCGTAGGACTGGAAGGCGGCCCCGCTCCGCTCCTCGACGTCCCCAGGGGGCGGCGTCCCGTGGGGAGCCTCGGACGGATCCGGCGTCTGGCCGGGAGGCAGCAGCGCCGCTGGGACGGGCCCATTCTTGAGGCACAGGAAATCACGCGGACCGTCCGGCGATCCTGGGCCGAAGCTGACCGGCCAGTACGCGCTGTCCGCCGCGAGCATCGCGACGCCCATATCGCCAGCGGTGACGTGCCGGTCGATCCAGTCGTACAGCGGCACGCCCCAGTACTCGCTGTGGCCGTTGAAGACGACGACCCTGGGAAGCGGCGCAGCGTCGGGTGCGAGCGAGAGGTCGTAGTCGGTCGTGTAGGCCACGTCGAGACCCTGGCGTTCCAGCCACGAGATGAGCGGCAGCTCGAGCGAGAAGAGCTGGCCCGCGCCGTCTTCGTTCGCGTACGGTCGATCGAACGAGACCCCGAGCGCCCGGCGCACGCCCGGCGCCGGCTCGCCGACGCTTGTCTGGTAGACGCTCGACCCTCCCCAGTCGTTGTACGCCTGCCAGGTGAGGGCGTTCGAGACGACGAGGACCGAGTGGGCGGTGGGGCTGCGGAGCACGAACGGGATGTATGCCTGGACGTGCTCGCTGCTGTCCAGCCGGACGAGGTACACCCCGGACTGCCACGAGGCCGGGATGGGGAAGGAGTAGGTGGAGGGCCATCGGGCGGCGACCACCTTGGTCGTCGGGTCGTAGGTCGGCGTCGGCTGGACGCGACCGGGCAGGTTCCCGGCCGAGGCGACACGGACGAATGGGCCGTCGATCGGTGCCGCGCCCGAGACACGCCAGATCGTGAGATCGTAGGTCGGGGCCGTGGTGGAGACGGCGAGGCGGAGGGTGTCGCCCGGCAGGTACGACGGCCGCGAGGCGTAGCCCTCCAGGGCCGTCGAGGCCGTTGGCGACGCCTGGATCTGCCACGGCTGGGAGCCGTTGAACTCGAACGTCGGGCGCGTGAACGGGACGGTGTCGGCCGCGATGGTGGGTGACTGCCCCGGGGCCAGCGTCTGCCCCGGGAGGGCCGACGGTTGGACCACGCCACCGGTCGAGATCGGCAACGGCCCCCCTGCGGGCGCCGTGCCGGCCACGGTGCCGGGCGACGTCTCCGGACGAGGCGCCGTGGCGCCGAGGCAGGTGGCGAGGAGCACGGCAGCGACGGTCGCCATCGCCAGGAGCGCGAGTCGGACGCGACGCGGTCGATGGGGAGCGCTGACTGACGGCGTGTCCATTGCTGACGGCGTGTCCACTCGGGTTTGACGACCAGGTTCAGGCGGTGGGTGGCGTGGGGGGTGGTGGAGATGAGGGGACTCGAACCCCTGACCCCCGCGATGCGAACGCGGTGCTCTTCCAGCTGAGCTACATCCCCACGCGAGGCCGATCGCACGCGCTCAGGGGGGCGATCGCCGGGCGAGAGTGTAGCACGGCCCCCGGAGCCGGCGGCCGGGCCGGCCGGGCCGTCGTGGCACGCCACATGGCCCTTCCACATGTCGAACAGATGTTCTATCGTTGGCCGTCCGATGGGCCGCCACCCCGACCGAGCCGCCGTCCTCGCCTCCCTCCGGGAGCGCTGGGGCGCGGCAGCTCCGCGGCCGGCGACGGAGGTGTTCGGCGGTCGGCCGGTGCTGCTCCCGCTGCCCGATATCGGGGCGACGAGCCCCGCTCTCGTCGCGCCTCGTTCCCGACCCGCACCGGCCGCGACCGACCGGGCGATCCCGACGGGCTTTCCCGCGCTCGACGCGCTCCTCGCCGCCGGTGGTTTCCCGCAGGCCGGGACCGTCGCGCTCGCGGGGGCCGGCTCCAGTGGCGCGACGACGCTCGCGCTCCGCGTGCTCGCCGAGGCTCAGGTCGGGGGCGCGCTCGCCGCCTGGGTGGACCTCCCGCGCGCGCTCGACCCCGTCGAGGCGGTGGCCCGCGGTGTCAACCTCGAATGGCTCGCCGTGCTCGTCCCGGACGACGCGGCCCAGGCGCTCGCGATGGCCGGCACGCTGCTCCAGGCGCGCGCGGTGGACATCCTGGTGCTGGACCTGGGGACGGCGCGCGCGGGGCGGCCGGCAACAGCCACGCCGGCCCCCATGGCCCCGGCCAGGCACGGCCCGCGCCCGCCCAACCTCGCCGACCAGCTGGCTCGACTGGTCGCGTTCGCCCGGCGGGCCGGCGCGCTCCTCCTCGTCCTTCAGCCGGCCGATACCCCCGCGCCGCTCCGGGCCGCGCTCGACGAGGGCGCCGGCCTGCGCCTGGAGCTCCGGCGGAGCGGCTGGATCCGGCTGGGTCGCGAGGTCGTGGGACAGCGGACGGAGGTCCGCGTCGCGAAGGACCACCACGGGGCGCCGGACCGGCGGATCACGCTCCGGATCCTCTATGCGGAGGGCGGGCCGCGGGACCGCTGCCTGGCCCGCGACGAGCTCCTGGCGGAGGAGCCCGTCGCGGGGGCGCCGCCCGGGATCCTCCGGCCGGGCGCCGCCACCTCCGTCGAACCCATTTCCGCCGTCTCAACCCCACCGCCGCACGAGCCCCACCCATCGACCGATGCGCATCCTCCATCTCTCCTGGCCACATCTCGCGCTCCGGCTCGCCGGGCAGCGGCCGCCCGGGAACCTGCCCGCCGGACCGCTGATCCTCGGCGGGCAGCCGTGGGATGACGGCGTCGTCCTCGACGCGAACCAGGCTGCCCGGGATCTCGGGGTCCGGCGGGGCATCCCGCTCGGGCAGGCGCACCGGCTCGCCCCGGAGGCCACGTTCGTTCCGCCCGACTCCGGGGCGGATGCGACGGCCGTCGAGGCGGCGCTCGATGCGCTCGCGACGTTCAGCCCGGGCATCGCCGGCCCGGTCGACGCCGCCGATCCCGCGTTCGGGACGCTCGAGGTCCAGCTCGACGGCCTGGAACCGCTCTGGGGGCCGGAGCCGGTCATCGTCGCGAAGGCCCGTGCCGCCCTGGCGCCGCTCCTCCCGGGAACGCCGCGGGCGGGGATCGCCGGGACGCGGTTCGCGGCCGCGCTTGCCGCCGCCACCGGCCCGGGTCCGGTCGCCGTCCCGTGTGTCTGCGTGCCGCCCGGCGGGGATGCCGCGTTCCTCGCCCCGTTCCCAGCTGCGGCCCTCTCGCGCGACCCGGACGTGCGTGCCCGGCTTGCCCGGTTCGGCCTCGCGACGATCGGGGAGGTCGGCGCGCTGCCGCGCTCGGCGCTCGTGGCGCGCTTCGGGACCGATGTCGGCGCGCGGCTCCACGATCGGGCGAACGGCCGCGAGACAGACCCGTTCCACCCGCGCCGCAGTCCCGAACGACTCGCGCTGGGGCTCGCCACCGACGAGCCGATCACCGGGCTGGAAGCGGTCCGCTTCGTCCTGCGGCGGGTCGCGGGGGCGCTCGCGGCGCAGCTCGACGCACGGGGATCGGCCGCGGGACGCGCCCGGCTCACGCTCACGCTGGACCCGACGTTCCGGCCGGGCCGACTCCTGCTCCCCGGCGAGGACCTCCCGCGGCGGATCGTGGAGCAGCGGCTTCCGGAACCCTCCGCGGACCCGGAGGCGCTGGAACGACTCCTCCTCGCGCGGCTCGAGAAGGACCCGCCCGCCGCGCCGATCGCGCGCCTGGACCTGGAGCTGCTCGACATCACGCCCGCCGCCGGCCACCAGCTCGCGCTCTTCGTCCCCCAGGCGAACGCGGCCGCCCGGCTCGGCTGGCAGATGGCCCGGCTGGCCGTCCGCTACGGGGAGGGGCGGGTGGGCCGGCTGGTCCTCGCCGATTCCGAGGCGCCGCTCCCCGAGGCGCGCTGGACGTGGCGTCCCGTGGCCGCCGACGGCGCGGAGCCGGCCCGATGACGCGCCTCCTGCGCGAGCACCCGGCGGTGGAGGCGGAGCTGGACGAAGCAGGCCGCCTCATCGCGATTCGCTGGGCCGGCCGTCGCGAGCCGGTAGAGGTCTGCACGCGCTGGCGCGTCGACGAGGCGTGGTGGGGTCGCCCGATCGCGCGCGACTACTTCAAGGTCGTGGGAGGCCAGTGGCTCGCCCTCGTCTACCTGGACCGCGTGGACGGCTCGTGGCACCTCGAACGGCTCTACGACTGACGGCCCGTCGCGACCCATCGCGGATGCGCCGGCATCGTCGGCCGTGGGGCGACGCTCGCGTCAGGCCAGGAGCAGGGCCATCGCGGCGGGCTTCGCGCCCGAGGCGCCGGCCGCCACCAGCACGATGATCAGCCCCACGAGGACCAGGGCCAGGAGGCCGGCGCCCAGCCACTCGCGTGCCGTTGGTCGCATCGATCGCGCTCCTTTGCTCGGTCCGCCGGGTCAGGGCCGGGGGCAGCCCGCGCCATAGTAGACGCTCACGAAGTGGACGCTGCCGAGCGCGCGAACGGTCACCAGCGACCGGCAGCCCGGGCTCGCGCCGACCGCCGGGATCTCGCGGCTGCCGTCCTCCCCGGAAGTCGTCGCCCCCAGGGACCAGCCGGCCCCCGTGAGGGCGGCCTGGATGCGTTGCGTCGCCTCGTCCACGCTCAGGCCCGTCGTGAAGGCACCGCTCGACGGGCCTGCGACCGGGTCGGCAGGCTGGGCCGGCTCGGCGTCGGACGGGAGCGGGAAGCTCGAAGGCACCTGGTCCCAGATGCTGCCCCACGCCACCGTCACCACGCTCGCGGTGCCGGGAGCCGGCGTGGCGGCCGCGAGTGTCCGGGCGGAGGTGGACGCAGACGGGCCGGGACTCGAGGTGGGCGCCGTCGCGGGGCTCGCTGCGACCGCGCAGGCGGCCAGCAGGCCGGTCGCGGCGAAGAGGCCGACCAGGGCGCGAACACCGGAGAGGCGAGCGTGTCGTCGAGTCCCCATCGGCGCCATCCTAGTCCGCTGCTCGAGTCCGGGTCCACGCAACGTTCGGGCCACGACGATCGACCACGCCCCGTGTTGCACGCCCGGGTCTTGACGTCCGTAGAACAGATGTTCTATCGTTGCCCTGCCCCCGCCGGCCGCGCCGGCCGCGCCGCCGTCCCTTCTCGACGCTGTCCACCGGGTCGTGCCATGCCCGCGCCGCCCTATGCGGAGCTCCACGCGCACACGAACTTCTCCTTCCTCGACGGTGCCTCGCCGCCCGCGGACCTCGTCGCGCGGGCCGTGGAGCTGGGGCTCTCGGGCCTTGCCGTCACGGATCATCGGGGCCTCTACGGGGTCGTCCGCTTCGCGGCGGCGGCGGAGGAGGCGGGCCTCCACCCGGTGATCGGGGTGGAGGTGGAGCTGGCAGACCCGCTGGTCCCGGATCCGGACGGGCTCGTCATCCCGGGCCGCCGGCCTGCCCGCCGGGGTCGCCCGCCCGTCCCCGACGGCGCCCGGGACGAGCGGCCGCTCGCGGGGCTGCCCGCCAGGCCACGCCCGGAGCGCGCACGCCTGCCGGGCCACCGGGCAGCAACGAAGGAGGACCACCGCGGCGTCGGGGCGTCCCAGCGGGGACCGCACCTCGTGCTGCTCGCCCGCGACGCGACCGGGTACCGGAGCCTGTGCCGCCTCCTGAGCCACGCGAACCTGGCCGGGGCCAAGGCCGCGCCCCGGCTCACCCAGGCGCTCCTCGCCGACCACGTCGATGGGCTCGTGGCGCTCTCGGGTTGCCGGGAGAGCGAGCTGGCGCGGCGGCTCCGGGCGGGCGACCGGGCAGGCGCGCGCGCCGTGGCCCGGGAATATGCGCGCCGGTTCGGCGGTTCGTGCGAGACCATCGCCGGCGCCGGCTTCGTGATCGAGCTTGCCCATCACCTCCTCCCCGACGACGACTGGCTCGTGGCGGAGTCCGCGCGCCTGGCCGCGGAGCTGGGCCTCCCGGTGGTCGTCACGAACGATGTCCACTACGCGCGCCCGGGGGATCGCGAACTTCATGATGTCCTGGTGGCGATCCGCCACGGCCGGAGCCTCGCGACGCTCGCCGACCTGCGCACCCCCAGCGGCGAGCATCACCTCAAGTCCGCGGCGGAGCTCGCAGCCCTCCCTCCCGGCGACCCGGCCACCTCGGACGCGCGCACCGCGCGCGCCTGGGCCGAGGGGCTCGCGAACGCGGGCACGCTCGCGGCGGCCTGCAGCGTGGATCTCGGCTTCGAGCGGTACCGCTTCCCGGGCTTCGCGGTCCCCGGCGGCGAGACGCCGTTCTCGTACCTCGTGGAGCTCTGCCACGCGGGGATCCGGCGCCGCTATCACCCGGTGACGCCAGCGGTCGTGCGCCAGCTCGCCCACGAGCTCGATGTCATCGAGCGGACCGGCCTGGCCGAGTTCTTCCTCATCTGCTGGGACCTGATGCGCTTCGCGAAGGAACGCCGGATCCCCGCCCAGGGACGGGGAAGCGCCGCGGACTCGATCGTGGCGTACGCCCTCGGGATCACCCGCGTGGATCCCATCCGCCACAACCTCCTCTTCGAGCGGTTCATCAACGAGGGCCGGACCACCTACCCGGACGTGGACATCGACTTCTCCTCGGCGCGCCGCGAGGAGGTGATCCAGTACGTCTACGAGCGCTACGGCGCCGAGCACACCGGGATGGTCTGCAACCTCGTGACGTACCGGGCGCGCTCGGCGGTCCGCGAGGTCGGCACCGCCCTCGGCTTCCCGCGGCCCCTCGTGGACCGGGTGGCGAAGGCGCTCGAGACGTACGACTCGGTGATGGTCCGCCGGGACCTGGAGGCGGACGGCGGCTTCGCGGAGTTCTTCCGACGACCCGGTGAGGCGCGGGACGGCGACGGCTCGGCGGTCCCACCGTTCGGAGGCTCCCGCCCTGCGATCCGACCTGGTGGGCCGTCGGACGACAAGGGAGGCCCGGGCGACTCTCCCGCCAGCGTCGCGTGGCTCGCGCCCGCCGTCCCCGGAGTCCCGCCCCGGCCGCGCGGCGGGAGCGTGGCCGGCCTCTCGCCGTGGGAGCGCTGGCTGGAGCTGTGCGCCCGGATCGACGGCTTCCCTCGCCACCTCTCCATCCACAGCGGGGGGATGCTGGTCACGGCCGCGCCGCTCATCGACATCGCCCCGCTGGAGCGTGCCACGATGCCGGGCCGGGTCGTCGTCCAGTTTGACAAGCGAGACGTGGAGATGCTCAAGCTCATCAAGCTGGACCTGCTGGGCCTCGGGATGCTCGCCGCGATCGATGAGACGCTTGCGCTCGTGGAGCACGACTGCGCGGCGTGCGTGGACCTCGACCGGCTCCCGGAGGAGATCCCCGAGGTCTTCGCGATGCTCCAGGCAGCCGACACGGTGGGCGTCTTCCAGGTGGAGAGCCGGGCCCAGATGCAGACGCTCCCGAAGTCACGCCCCAGCTGCCTCGACGACCTGGTGGTGGAGGTCGCGATCATCCGGCCCGGCCCCATCCAGGGGAACGCCGTGCACCCGTACCTGCGCCGAAGGCAGGGGCTGGAGCCGGTGACCTACCTGCATCCGTCGCTGGAGCCGATCCTCCGCGATTCGATGGGCGTGATCCTCTACCAGGAGCAGGTGATGCGGGTCGCGATCGAGGTCGCCGGGTTCTCGCCCGGGGACTCCGACGGGTTCCGCCGCGCGATGGGAACGTGGCGCTCCAGCGCGGAGATGGAGAAGCTCCACGCCCGGTTCGTTGACGGCTGCGTCCGCGTCTCGGGGATGCCGCGGGTCGACGCGGAGGAGCTCTACCGCGGGGTTGCCGGCTTCGCGAGCTTCGGGTTCGCGAAGAGCCACGCCGCAGCCTTTGCTCGGACCGCCTACGAATCGGCGTTCCTCAAGCTCTTCTACCCGGCCCAGTTCCTCGTCGGCCTGGTCAACGCCCAGCCGATGGGCTTCTACCCGGTGGAGGTGCTGGTGAACGACGCGAAGCGCCACGGCGTCGCGGTCCTCCCCGTGGACGTCAACGCGTCTTTCCATCGAACCACGACCGAGTGGGCTGGTCGGCCCGGCTGGGCGCTCGCCGGCCCGGCCGGCGATGGCGGACGCCACGATGGCGACCCCGGGGAGCCGCTCCCCGCCGATGCCGGGATCGCCGCGCGGCCGCGCCCGGTGCGCTCGCCGGCCTGCGTGGTCCCGGCCTCCGCGGCGCGTGAGCGATGGGCCGCGGAGGGCGCCGTGGGCTGGGGCGTCCGCCTGGGGCTTCACCTGGTGAAGGGGATCGGCGAAGAGCATGCTGCCCACCTCGACGCGGAGCGCGCGCGCGGTCCCTACACGTCGCTCCCGGACGTCGTGGAGCGGACCGGCCTCCCCGAGGAGGTGCTCGAGCGGCTGATCCGGGCGGGTGCGCTCGACTCGCTGGGGCGGCCGCGCCGCGAGCTCCTCTGGCAGCTGCGGGAGGTGGCGCGCCCGGCGAAGGGGGCACCGCGGGGAGGCGGCCGTGTGGCCGGCCGGCCCCTGGACCTTCGGCTCCCGGCGACGCCGGCGCCGGACCTCCCGCCGCTCACGGAGCTGGAGCGGCTCGGCGACAGTTACGCGATCCTCTCGCTCGACGCGCGGCGCCAGGCGGTGGGGCTGTTCCGCCCCGCGCTGGAGCGGATGGGCGCGGTCACGAACGCGGCGCTCGCGGAGCGGCGGCCCGGCCGCGTGCGGGTCGGCGGCCTGGTCGTCACGCGCCAGCACCCGATGACGGCGAAGGGAACCGTCTTCCTGGCACTCGAGGATGAGACCGGGATGGTCAACGTCACGCTCTGGCCGGACGCGTGGGCACGCCTGCGGGGCGTGGTCCGCCGCAACGCACTCCTGGTGGTCGACGGAAGCCTGCAACGGGAGTCGAGCGTCGTGAACGTGGTGGCCCACGAGATCCGCCCGCTCGTCGAGATGGCCCGACCAGCCGGCGGCCCCGAGCGGCCCGACGGCGTGCGCCAGCTGGGCCACGCGGGGATGCGGCGGCTGGGCTGACGCCCCACGGGTCGGCCCGGCGTCACGCGACGCAGGGCAGCAGGCCGGATGGGCCGGTGGTCAGCGGCGCTT
>Ga0315268_10005551_pt1 | contig 13545 bp, 11 predicted proteins | sample C1_top_MG_FD_204535 | JGI IMG/M metagenome (GOLD analysis project Ga0315268, IMG submission 204535) | Sediment microbial communities from Yellowstone Lake, YNP, Wyoming, USA - C1_top | ecosystem: Environmental > Aquatic > Freshwater > Lake > Sediment | place: USA: Wyoming | collected 2017-08-01 | reverse complement strand
TACTTGAACCTGTGGGGCTTCCCCGACAAGTTCTACCGCAAGGAATCGACCGTCGCTGGCCAGATCACCGGCCTCGGCGCCTCGCCGGGCGTCGTCGAGGGCATCGCCCGGGTCGTCCTCCGGGAGGACCAGTTCGACCAGGTGAAGGCGGGCGATATCCTCGTCTGCCAGATGACGAACCCGGCCTGGGTCGTCCTCTTCACGAAGATCGTCGGCCTCGTGACCGACGCCGGCGGGACCGTGTCGCATCCGGCCGTCCTGTCCCGCGAGTTCGGCATCCCGGCTGTCGTCGGGTCGTCGGTGGCGACCGAGCAGATCAAGAACGGCGACCGGGTCCGGATCAACGGCACGACCGGCCTCGTCGAGATCCTCGCCAGCGCGGCGACCCCGGCCGGCCGCGTCGGCGACGCCCCGTCTGCCGAGGCGTTCGGCAGCTGAGCTCGATCCGATGCCCCGCAGCGCCTCGATCTCGCGCAGCGTCCTGAGCGAACAGGTCAAGGATCGCCTCCTGCAGGCGATCATGGCCGGCCGCTACCCGCCCGGGTCCCGCATCGTCGAGACCCGGGCGGCCCGGGAGTTCGGCACCAGCCAGGCGCCGGTCCGGGAGGCGCTGCGCGACCTCGAGGCGCTCGGGGTGGTGGAGATCGCGGCCTTCCGCGGGGCCCGCGTCCGCCGCCCGTCGGTCGCGGAGCTGCTCGAGGCGTTCGCGGTCCGCAGCGAGCTGGAGAAGCTCGCCGTCCGGCTCGCGCTGCCCCGGCTCACCGAGGCGGACATCGACGAGCTCGAGGGCTATCTCGCCGAGATGCACCGGGATGCCGCCGAGGACGACGTTCACGCCGAGGCCGCCGCCGACACGAGCTTCCATCGCCGGATCGTCGAGGTCGCGGGCAACTCCACCCTCGGCCGGCTCTGGCGCCTGCTCGAGCCGTTCTCACGGACCTACATTACGATCGTCGCCCCCGGCGCTGACCGGGGAGCCATCGCCGACCTCCACGAGCCGGTGATCGACGCCCTGCGGCGCCGCGACCCCGACCTGGCGATCGGCGCCATCGATCACCACTTCACGGAGGCCAGGTCCATGCTCGCCGGGCTGTGGGCGGAACCGGAGCCGAGCGCAACCGCCCATCGACCCATCCGCGCCCGCCGCGCGCCAGCTCTCCGCGCCCCGGCGGATGCCCGGCCCAGCGAGAGGACCACATGAGCGCCACCCCGCAACTGATCGAGGAGATGTCTGCCGGCGCCGCCCGCCTGCGGGTGGACGTGCACGGCGGCCAGCCGCGCGAGCACGTCCTCGACGACCTCAGCTTCCTCAACTACCGCCTGGCCGACGTTCGCATCTCGCCCCAGGTTACGCTGGCTCAGCCGGACATCGTCTGGGACCAGGACGGCGAGAAGGCGATCTGGTACGACGGCCACACGATGCACTTCAGCGGCCCGTGGCCGGCCGGGCCGATCCAGAAGGTCGTTGTGACGATGCTGGCTCTGCGGATGGAGGCCGTCGGCCTCCATCCGTTCCACGCCGCCGCCGTCCGCTACCGCGACCGGACGATCGTCTTCCTCGGCGGCGAGTCGAACCACGGCAAGAGCATGGGCCTCATCGAGGCCGGTCGCCGGGGCGGGCTCCAGGTCGCCTCCGAGACGTCCGTCATCGACGAGAACGGGATCGTTGTCCGCGGCTCGGAGGAGCTGTTCATCAGGAAGCGCACCGAGGGCACCGAGCGGGCCGACAAGGCCGCCCCGGACAAGGGCGTCGAGAAGTTCTGGGGCGAGCTGCCGACCTGGGGCTTCTACACCGAGCCGACGAACGTCGACATCGTCATCGTGCCGGCGATCGACGGCAACTTCGACCCCAGCAGCGGCGAGATGATCTCCTTCGAGCGCCAGTTCCAGACGCTCCACTCGCTCCAGAACTACTTCCTCACCAACGAGCTCCTCGCCCCTGGCTGGCCGATGCCGGTCGTCGACACCGACCCCCTGCGCAAGGCCCGGGCGGCCTTCGTCGAGCGCTTCTGCGAGCGCCCGTACTACTTCATCCGCGCCGCCACTCCCCAGGTGCTCCTGGACGAGGTGGACACGATCCTGTAGCGCAGAGAGGGGGCGCGCACGATGCACACCTTCGCCTACGCGCGGCCGGCGACGCTCGCCGAGGCGGTGGCCCTCCTTGCCGACCGCGGCCCGGACGCCCGCGTCCTCGCCGGGGGGACGGACCTCATCATCCGCCTCCGCGACGGGACGCTGGCGCCCGCGATCGTGGTCGACCTCAAGCGCATCGCCGAGCTGCGCCCTGGGATCCGCGAAGAGGAGGGCCGCCTCGTCATCAGCGCCACGACCGTCATGACCGACGTCGCCGCCGACCCGCTCGTCGGGCGCCACTTCCCGGCGCTGGCCGAGGCGGCGGCGGTGGTCGGCTCAGTCCAGATCCGGAACCGGGCGACCCTGGCCGGCAACATCTGCAACGCGTCGCCCGCTGCCGATACGGCCCCGCCCCTCCTCGTCTACGACGCGACCGTCGTCGCCGCGGGGCCGGGCGGGCCGCGGCGCATCCCCCTCGACGACTTCTTCGTCCGCTCCGGCGTGACCACCCTGGCCCGGGGCGAGCTCGTCACCGCGATCGAGCTGCCGATCCCTGCCCGGCGCATCGGTGCCGCTCACGTGCGGCGCACCCGGCGCCGCGGCCACGACCTCGCCTCGGTGACCCTCTGCTGCGGGGTGGACGAGGCCGGGCTGACCCGGCTCGCCTACGGCAGCGTCGGCCCGCGGCCGATCCTCGTCGTCGACGACAGCGGGCTGCTGGCCGATCCGGCCGCGCCCGCGGCTGCGAAGGCGGCGGTCTTCGAGCGGATGTTCGCCGCCGCGCGGCCGTCGCCGCGATCGATGCGCGCCAGCCCGGCGTACCGCCTGGCGATGCTCCGCGTCCTCGGCCGGCGGGCGCTGGCGACGGCGATCGAGCGGCTGGCCGCGGGGGAGTGACGGACATGATCGAGACGTGCCCTATCGAGCTCACGGTGAACGGGCGCCGGCGGGCGCTCGAGGTGGCCGTGCACCACACCCTCCTCGACGTCCTGCGCGACGACCTGCAGCTCACCGGCACCAAGGAGTGTTGCCTCGTCGGCGAATGCGGGGCATGCACCGTGATCGTGGACGGGCGCACCGTCGACTCCTGCCTCATGCTCGCAGTCGAGGCTGACGGCGCCGAGATCACGACCGTCGAGGGTCTCGCTCCCGAGGGGCGCCTGAGCCCGCTCCAGCAGGCGTTCCTGGACAGGGGCGCGGCGCAGTGTGGCTTCTGCATCCCGGGCCAGCTCATGTCGGCCCACGCGCTCCTGGCATCGAACCCGCACCCGACCGTCGCCGAGGTCCAGGAGGGCCTCGCCGGCAACCTCTGCCGGTGCGCAGGCTACCGGCAGATCAGCGCTGCGGTCCTCGCGACCGCCGAGGGTGCCGAGCGATGAGCACCAGCCGCATCGGCGCCTCGCCGACGCGCGTCGGCGGGCATGGACGGGTGACCGGGCTCCAGCAGTACGTGGCGGACATCCGGCTCCAGGACGTGCTCCAGGTCAAGCTCGTCACGCTCGACTGCGCACGAGCCCGGATCATCTCTATCGACACGAGCGCTGCCGAGCAGGTGCCCGGCGTCCACCTCGTCATGACCGCGGCGGACCTGCCCCAGCCGGTGCCGCGCTTCGGGCCCCAGTTCGTCGACCGCCCGGTCCTCGCCGTCGGCGAGACGAAGTACCACGGCGAGCCGGTGGCGGCGGTCGCCGCCGACACGAAGGACGCGGCCGAGGAGGCTGCGCGCCTGGTCCGGGTGGAGCACGAGGAGCTCCCCGCCATCTTCAGCGTGGCGGCCGCCCTCGACCCCGATGCGGTCCTCGTCCAGGATCCGGCGATCCGCCCCAACGACCCCCTGGCGCGGACGAACGTCCTGCGCGAGCACCGCTTCGGCTGGGGCGACGTCGAGGCGGCGGCGGCGTCCGCCGACCTGGTCGTCGAGGGCTCGTACGTCTTCCCCATGGTGACCCACTTCGCGATCGAGCCCCACGGGTTCATGGCGGCCCCGGACGGCGACGGGATCGCCGTCTGGAGCTCCATCCAGCACCCGAACTGGTTGCAGAAGATCCTGGCGAAGCTCCTGGACCTGCCGCTCGCCAAGGTCCGCGTCTTCGCCCCGGATCCCGGCGGCGGGTTCGGTGGCAAGCAGCACACCAAGTTCGAGCCCCTCGTCGCGTTCATGGCCCTCGAGACCGGCCGGCCCTGTCGCCTCATCCTCACCCTCGAGGAGACATTCCAGGCGGTCCGGCGCGTCTCGACCGAGGTCCACGTGCGCACCGGCTTCCGGACGGACGGCACGCTGGTCTTCCGCGACGTCGAGGCCAACTACCTCATCGGCGCCTACGCCGATATCGCCGACCGGACGGTCAGCAAAGGCAGCTACGCGTCCTGCGGGCCGTACCGCATCCCGGCGGCCCGGATCCTCGCGCGGAGCATCCTCTCCCACACGCCACCATCCACCGCCTTCCGCGGCTTCGGCAATCCCCAGCCGATCTGGGCAGTGGAGTCGAACATGGATGATGCCGCCCGCGCGCTCGGCATCGACCCACTCGAGCTTCGCCTCCGGAACCTGCCCCGCAAGGGCGAGGCCTTCATCCCCTACGACACCCCGGCCGATGGCGACTGGGAGCAGACGGTGCGCCGCGCGGCGGAGCTGATCGGGTGGGGGACGCCCCTCCCGCCCGGGCGCGGCCGCGGGCTCGCCGTCGGCATGAAGTCGGGGCCGACGACCGGCCTGTCGTACTCGACGGTCCGGCTCCTGGCCGACGGCAGCGTCGTCGTGTATGCCGGCACGTCCGACATGGGCCAGGGAGCGCGAACGGTCTTCGCCCAGATCGCCGCCGAGGAGCTCGGCGCGCCCCACGACTGGGTCACCGTGGTCATGGGCGACACCGCGGTCGTCCCCTACGACCAGCAGACCTCGGCCAGCCGCTCGACCGTCCTGATGGGCAATGCCGTCCTGCGGGCCTGCCGGGACGTCCAGGCCCAGCTACGGGCCATGGCCGCCCGGCTCCACGGGGTCGACGAGTCCGAGATCGTCGTCGAGCGCGGCGTCGTGCGCCTGCCCGACCGCGTGCTCCCGATCATCGACGTCCTGAAGCCCGGTCTCGGGCGGCTGGGCGGCGAGCTCATCGGCAACGGTGAGATGCGCAAGGACGCCGAGCCCGACCATCCGCTCGGGGGGAGCGCGGCCTTCTTCGAGTTCAACTGCACGGCCATCGAGGCCGAGGTGGACGAGGCAACGGGCGACGTCACCCTCCTCCGCCACGCCACCGTGTCCGACGTCGGGAGAGCCATCAACCCGCTCCAGGTCCGGGCGCAGGACGAGGGCGCCGCGATCCAGGGCCTGGGCCACACGCTCATGGAGCACTACATCTTCGACGAGTCGGGCCGGATCCGGAACCTCGGCGCCATCGACTACCGGATCCCGACCTCGATGGACCTTCCCCTCGAGCTCCTCAGCGAGACCGTCGAGAATGACGACGGCCCGGGCCCGTACGGCTCGAAGGGCATGAGCGAGGGCGCCCTGCTGTGCGTTGCGCCCGCCGTCGCAGCCGCCGTGCGTGACGCGACGGGCGCCGTGATCCGCGACCTGCCGCTCACTCCCGAGCGGGTGTGGCGGGCGCTCCAGGAGAGGCCAACCCGGTGAGACGGATGGAGGCTGGACGATGAGGTTCGGCACGGAGGTCGGCCCGATCGGCGGGCTGCCGCCGCAGCAGGTGGTGAAGGCGGCGCGCCTGGTCCGCGAGGGCCGGCTGATCTCGCTGGCGGCGGTTCGCTTCCCGGGCATGCCGCTCTTCCCGGGCCATCCCCCGTTCCAGGTCCTCAACTACCGCACGCCGCGCGGGATCCGGGTGACGGGCGCCCGGCCGTGGGGCCCGGTCAACGACGCCGGCCTGGGATACATGGCCGAGTACGTGATGGCGACGTCGCACTCGGGCGCCCACATGGACGCCCTCGCCCACATGACCGTGGCCGACGACATGCACTGGTACGGGGGTGGCAACGCCGACGAGCACCTGACCGACTTCGGCCCGGTCCACGGCGACGCGGCGAAGATGCCCCCGTTCTTCACTCGCGGCGTGCTCATCGATGCGCCGACCTTGCGCGGCGTCGACTGCCTGCCCCAGGGCTCGCCGATCGACGCCGCGGAGATGGACGCGATCTGCGTCGCCCAGGGCGTGACCGTCGGGCCCTGGGACGTGGTCGTCATCCGGACCGGCTACATGGGCCTCTGGCCCGACGCCGAGCGGATGGCCGCCCACAAGACGCCGGGCCCCGACATCTCCGCCGCCCGCTGGCTGCTGGAGCGCGGCGTCGTGGCGACCGGCACGGACACCGAGACCTACGAGGTCCAGCCCGCCCCGGACCCGGGCCCGACCGGCAACCCGCAACCGGTCCACACCGCGCTCCTGATCGAGAACGGGGTCTACATCATGGAGAGCCTCGACCTCGAGGAGCTGGCGCGCCAGCGCATCTACGAGTTCCTGTTCGTCGCCCTGCCGGTCAAGATCCGCGGCGCCACCGGGTCGATGGTCGATCCGGTGGCCGTCGTCTGAAGGAGAGACGCCCATGCCCGCGACCATGCAGGCGCTCGTCGTCCTCGAGCCGAACCGCTTCGAGATCCGCGAGGTGCCGGTGCCCGAGCCGGGGCCGAACGAGGTCCTCGCCCGGGTCCGGGCCGTCTCCATCTGCGGCACCGACGCCCATCTCGTGCGCGGCGACTACCCGGGCTTCTGGCCGCCGGCCTTCCCGTTCATCCCCGGCCACGAGTGGGCCGGCGAGATCGTCGCCCTTGGCGCAGGCGCGGAACGGTACGGCTGGAAGGTCGGGGAGCGCGTGGCCGGCACCTCCCACGACGCCTGCGGCGTCTGCCAGAAGTGCGTCGAGGGCCGCTACAACCTGTGCGAGAACTACGGCCGGGCGGGGCTCCACAAGCAGTACGGCCACAACGTCCAGGGCGCCGATGCCACCTACGTCGTCCAGGGTGTCAAGACGATCTTCGCCCTCCCGGACGGTCTCTCTTTCGACGAGGGGGCGGTCATCGACCCGGCCTCGATCGCCCTCCACGTCGCCAACCGGGGCAACATCGCCCCCGGCGACACCGTCGCCATCACCGGCGCCGGCGCGATCGGGCTGCTCGGGGGCGACGCGGCCCGGATCCGGGGCGCGGCCCGGGTGATTCTCATCGAGCGCAACCCGGCCCGGCTGGCCAGGGCGGCCGCGATGGGCTTCGAGACCGTCGATTCCAGCTCCGGCGATCCCGCGGCCGTCGTCCGGCAGATGACCGGCGGCCTGGGGGCCGACGTCGTCCTCGAGTGCGCCGGCGTGCCGGTCACGGTGCAGTGGGCGCTCGGGATGCTCCGCCGCGGTGGGCGCTGCGCCGCGGTCGGGATCCCGACCGTCGGCGTCGAGATCGCGATGCAGAAGATCGTCCTCGACGAGCTCGAGCTCGTCGGCTCGCGGGCGTCGGCCGGCGAGATGCGCCGGGTCATGCCACTCGTCGAGCAGGGCCGGATGCGGGTCCGCGAGGTCATGACCCACCGCTTCGCCCTGGCCGACTTCGGGCAGGCCCTCGCGACCTTCAACGACCCCGGCAGCGGGGCGATCAAGATCATCGTCACCCCCTGAGGCCGGGTGGATGCCCCCGTGACCTACGTCTACGCCTTCGACCACCGCCACGACCGGCCCTTCCCGGAGATCAAGGCGCTGATCGGCAGCAAGGCCGCCAACATCGCCACGATGGCCACCGAGCTCGGGCTGCCGGTGCCGCCTGCCTTCACCATCAGCACGGCCGCCTGCAACGCCTACCTGGCGGACGGCTGGCCGGATGGCCTGGAGGACGAGATCCGCCACCACGTGGTGCGGCTGGAGCAGCTCGTGGGCCGGCGGTTCGGCGACCCGGCCGACCCGCTGCTGGTGAGCGTCCGCTCCGGGGCCCCGCTGTCAATGCCCGGGATGATGGACACGATCCTCAACCTCGGCCTCAACGAGGCCACCGAGACCGGGCTGGCGGCTGTGTCCGGCGACCCGGCCTTCGCCGCCGACTGCCACGCGCGGTTCCGCAAGCTCTACCGCGACATCGTCGGCGTGGAGGTGGTCCCGGAGGACCCCTGGGAGCAGCTCCGCGGCGCGGTCGAGGCGGTGTTCCGCTCCTGGAACAGCGAGCGCGCGTGCACCTACCGCGCCCGCGAGGGGATCAGCGATGCGCTCGGGACCGGGGTCACCGTCCAGACGATGGTCTTCGGCAACCGGGGTCCCGATTCCGGCACCGGGGTCGTCTTCACCCGCAATCCGGCGACGGGCGAGAACGTGCTCTACGGCGACGTCATGTTCCGCGCCCAGGGCGAGGACGTCGTCGCCGGCACCCACAGGACGGAGCCGATCTCCTGCCTTGACAGCCGGATGCCGGAGGTGGGCGCGGAGCTCCGCCGGTACGCCGAGGCGCTCGAGCGCCACTATGCCGATTGCTGCGACATCGAGTTCACGATCGAGCAGCGCACGCTCTGGATGCTCCAGGTCCGGGTCGCCAAGCGCAGCCCGCAGGCGGCCCTCCGGATGGCCGTCGAGATGGCCGAATCGCCCGATTTCCCGCTCTCGCGGGCCGAGGCCGTGCGGCGCGTCGCCCACCTGCTCGCGAGTCCGCCGACCACCACGACCGAGCGGGTCGGCGTCGGCGCGGCGCTGGCGACGGGGCTGCCGGCCTCGCCGGGCGTCGCCTGCGGCGAGATCGCGCTGACCCCCGAGGCCGCCGTGGAGGCGGCCGACGCCGGCCGGCGGGTGATCCTCGTCCGCGCCGCGACGTCGCCCGACGACGTCCACGGCATGGCCCGGGCGGCCGGAATCCTCACCTCCACCGGCGGGCTCGCCAGCCACGCGGCGGTGGTCGCGCGCGGTTGGTGCATCCCCGCTGTCGTCGGTGCGACGGCCGTGCGGCTCGGCGACGGCGCCGTCACGATCGGGGGCCGGACCCTGTTGGCCGGCGAGACGATCACGATCGACGGGGCTACCGGCGAGATCTTCGCCGGTGTCGCTGCCGGCACCTCCGAGGTCGTGCCGGAGGCGGGGAAGCTGCTCGGCTGGGCGCGCGAGCTGGGGATCACCATCGGCGAGCCCGAGCCGACGGCCGTCCCGCCCGAGCCGACGGCCGTCCCGCCCGAGCCGACGGTAGCGGCGCTCAGCATCGACGATGTCGTGCGCGCCCTCGCCATCAAGGGCTACGCGACCCCCGAGGGGATCGCCACGGCCCTCCTCTGCAGCGTCGACGATGCGAGCGCGATGCTCGATCGGCTGACCGCCGACGGCCTGGCGCGGATGGCCGCGGGCTCGTTCCGGCTGACCGCCGACGGCAAGGCCGTCGGCAAGGAGAAGCTCGCCGCCGACATCGAGCGCTGGGGCGTCGCCAACGCCGGCGCCGCGCTCGACACGTTCGTGGCCCTCGACCAGCGGATGAAGGACACGGTGACGGCCTGGCAGATGCGCGAGGTCGACGGGGTCCAGGCCGTCAACGACCACTCGGACGCGGAGTACGACGCCGGCGTCGTCGCCCGGCTCGGCGCCCTCCATGCCGACGCCACGGCGTGGCTGCGGCCGCTCGTGGCGGGCCTGCCTCGCCTCGCCGCGTACCTCGAGCGCCTGGAGCGGGCCGCTGCGGCCGTCCGTGGCGGCGACGGCCGCTATGTCGCGTCGCCCCGGGTCGACAGCTACCACGGCGTCTGGTTCGAGCTGCACGAGGACCTGATCCTCCTCGCCGGCCGCAGCCGGGCCGGCGAGGTGGCGGCCGGCCGCGCCTGATCTCGAAGCGGTTCGGCTCGAGGACGACGAGCGCCTGCAAGGCCGCGGGCCTGGCGAGCCTCCTCGGGCGGCTGGCGACGCGGCGGGCTGGTCGGGGCGGTGCGATCGGCAGCAGGCGTGCCGCGCGAGGCGCTCCCGCGCTCGTCGCGGCGGCGGGATCAGGCCCCGGGCCGGGCGCCGGTGAGCGTGTCGTACAGGGAGCCGGCGTTGCGGTTCTGGATGTACTCCATCATGTAGCCCTGGCCGACGTCGACCGGGCCGAAGCGGTCCTTGAAGCTGACCCGGGCCACGGTTTCCTCGCGCGTCCAGCCCTTCGCCACCGCGATGGCCACCGCCGTCTTCCACTCCATGAGCTGGGAGCGCTGGACGTCGAGGTACTGCTTCGTCGTCAGCGGGCCGTGCCCGGGCACGATCGTGTCCACGTCGAGGGTCCGGATCCGCTCGAGCGCGGCGAGCCACTGCTCGACGTCGGAGGTCATGAGCCACGTCTGGCAGCCGGAGAAGATCGTGTCACCGGTGAAGACGACCCGTTCCTCCGGGACGTGGACCGCGAGCTGGCCCGGGGTGTGACCGGGCGTGTGCAGCAGATGGAAGGTGTGGTCGCCGACCCGGAGGGTGAGGTCGCCGCTGAAGACGATCGTGCCCTTGTTCGGGTCCCGGTAGTACTCGTCGCGGTCGGGCCAGAGCGCCACGCCCTCGGGATCGTCCAGGTCCGTGCCCTTCGCGGCAGGGGTCGGAAGCGCCTCGTAGGCGTAGGCGAACGGGTCGAGCTCCGGGTAGACGACCATGAAGCGGTCGTAGAGCCCCTGGTGGTTGACCACCCGGCCGGCGCCCTTGAAGTAGTAGTTGCCGAAGATGTGGTCGACGTGATGCTCGGTGTTGATCAGGTAGCGGATCGGGCCATGCGCCTCCGCCTCCTTCCGCATCTGCACTGCCTTCGTCGGCAGCTGCGGCGTGTCGATGACGACGACGCCGTCCGAGGTCGTCACGAAGCTCGGGTTGCAGCCACGCAGCTTCGTCGTCGTGAAGACGTTCGGGGTGACGTTCTCGAGCATCGGGCGGGTCCCCTGGCTACTGGGTGGCGGTCAGGCCACCGTCGATCCCCAGGATCTGGCCGGTGACGAACGAGGCGGCATCGGAGCAGAAGAAGAGCACCGCTCCGGTCAGGTCGGCGGTGCCCCCCACCCGGCCGAGCGGGATCCGGCTGACGACACCCGCCATGAAGGCCGGGTCATCGAGGAGCATGGCCACCTGCGGCGTGTCGACGAACGTCGGGGCGATGGCGTTGACGGTGATCCCGTGCCTGGCCCACTCGGTCGCCCACTGGCGCGTCAGCGAGCTGATGGCGCCCTTGGCGGCCACGTAGGCCGAGTAGCCGGCGTTGATCCCCAGCGAGGCCCGGACCGATGAGATGTTGACGACCCGCCCGCCCCGGCCGCCGGCGATCATCGCCTTCACCGCGGCCTGGGTCGCCAGGAGGGTGCTCCGCACGTTGAGCTCGTAGATCCAGTCCCAGGCGTCCCGCGGGTACTCCTCGGCGGCGAAGAGGACCTTGCCCGCGCCGCCGCCGACGCAGTTGACGACGATGTCGAGCCGGCCGAACCGCTCCAGCGTCGCGGCGACGATCCGCTCGCACTCGGCTTCCTTCGTCACGTCGGCACCGAGGGCGAGAACGTCCGGGCCAGCCTGGCGGATCTTCGCCGCCGCTGCCTCGGCCCGCTCGTCGGTCACGTCGACGACGGTGACACGAGCGCCGGCACCGGCGAGGGCGCCGGCGATCGCTGAGCCGATCGCTCCGCCTCCACCGGGGACGAGGGCGACCCGGCCCTCCAGGCTGAAGACGTCGAGCTGGCTCATCGCGCTCCCTTCCCGGACCGTGGGTCCGGCCCCCCGGCTGAATCGCGTATCATCGATTATCGAGCATACGGCACCTCCCTGCGCCGGTCAACGGGCCCGCCAACGGGCCCGCCAGGGGTGTCGTCAACGGGCCCGCTCGAGCCGGGTCGGGCCGAGGACCCACCGGGCGCGGGCTGGCTCGGGCGGCCCGGACCGGCCAGGAGCGCTGCGCCCGGCCGGGAAGACGGAGGCAGGCGATGGACGAGGGCGAGGCGGTCGCTCGGGCGCGGCAGCTCTTCGTCGATGAGCGCAACGTGTACGGCTGCGCTGAGACCGCCTTCGTCGTCCTGAAGGCAGCGTTCGGCCTGCCGGACAGCGCCGATTCGTCGCCGGCCATGGTCCTCAACGGGGGCATCGCCTACAGCGGCGGGATGTGCGGCGCCATCACCGGGGCGGCGCTGGCCCTGGGCATCCTTGCCGAGCGGCGGATCCCGGACCACCGGCTGGCGAAGCAGGCGGCCCGGCGGATCACCGCCCGGCTGATGGCCGACTTCGAGGCAGAGCACGGGGCGGTGGATTGCCGGGCGCTCACCGGCATGGACCTGCGGACCGAGGCCCAGCACCGGGCCTTCATCGACAGCGGCCTGTGGCGCGGCCGCTGCATGCGCCAGGTCGAGTTCGCGGTCCGGGCGCTGGCCCCGCTGGCCAGCGAGGCCGCCTGGACGCAGGCTCTGCGGGAGCTTGCCCGGAGCGAGCGGTGAGCGACAACCGCCCGTCCAGCGGCACGCGCCGCCGCATCGCCCGGGCGGACGGCGGTACGCTGCGACAGTGATGATCCCCGTGCCCGACCGCCGACCGGCCCGCAGCATCCGGACCGCCGAGCTGCTGGCCGTCGGCAGCGAGCTCACCGCCGGCGAGACGCGCGACACGAACGGCGGCGAGCTGGCCGCGTCCCTCGCCCTCGCTGGCGTGACCGTGCGCCGGATCACCGACCTGCCCGACGACCTGGCCCTCGTCGTGGCCGCGTTCCGGGACGCTCTCGCGGCAGCGGACCTCGTCGTGGCCACGGGCGGCCTCGGCCCGACGCCGGACGACCTGACCCGCGAGGCGATGGCCGCCGCCATCGGCGAGGAGCCGCGGGTGGACCCGGAGCTCGAGGTCTGGCTGCGCGGCCTGTTCGCCCGGCGGGGGATCCCGCTCCCGGCGCTGAACCTGAAGCAGGCCTGGCTGATCCCGTCGGCGACGTCGATCCCGAACCCGAACGGGACCGCCCCCGGCTGGTGGGTCGACCGCCCCGACGGGCGCGTCGCCGTCCTCCTGCCCGGACCGCCGCGGGAGATGCGACCGATGTGGTCGGACTGGGTCCTGCCGCGCCTCCGCGAGCGCGGCCTCGGCGACGGGCGCCTGGTCCGGACGCTCCGGACGTACGGGATCGGCGAGTCGCAGGTCGCCGAGCGGCTCGGGGAAGAGATGCTCCGGAGCGCCAACCCGGTCGTCGCCACCTACGCCCGGGCGGACTGGCTCGACGTCCGGATCTCCGCCGTGGACGAGGTGGATCCGGCGGGAGCCGTCGTCCGGCCGGCCGCGACACTCGTCGAGGAGACGGCCGCCCAGGTCGGCGAGACGCTCGCCGGGTTCGTGCGGGCCGAGGGCGAGACGACCTGGGCGGACCTGGTCGCCGGCGCTGCCGGGCGGGCGGGCCTCCGGTTCGCCGTCGTCGAGGCCGGGACGCGCGGCAGCCTCGGCGCCCTCCTGGCCGACGTGCCGGCGCTCGCGCAGGCCCTGGCGCTCGGCCCGGAGATCCCGCCCGACGTGCTGGCCGGGCGCCTGGCGGAGGCGGCCGCGGACGTCGCCCGGGCCGCC
>Ga0315268_10005550_pt1 | contig 13545 bp, 8 predicted proteins | sample C1_top_MG_FD_204535 | JGI IMG/M metagenome (GOLD analysis project Ga0315268, IMG submission 204535) | Sediment microbial communities from Yellowstone Lake, YNP, Wyoming, USA - C1_top | ecosystem: Environmental > Aquatic > Freshwater > Lake > Sediment | place: USA: Wyoming | collected 2017-08-01 | reverse complement strand
CGACGGACACGGTGGCGAGCAACAACACGAGCTCGCTGGCGGTGCAGATCAACGCGAACGTCAACCTGACGTTTGCCACACCGCCGACGCCTCCTGCCATTGAGCAGATGGGCGAGACGGGCACGGCGAACATCCCGGTCATCAACAACGGGCTGGATAACGCGGCGGCGGGCTGGAACGTGGTCATACAGTACGGCGCGAGCGTGGCCGGCACCGCGACCGGGCCGGCGCTCGCGGCTGGAGCATCGACAGTTATAAATGTTACACAAACCGCGCCGCAACTTGGTCCGGCTCCGCAGAGCGTAGCCACCACGGTGTCAGCGATCCTGAACCAGAACGCCGCGATCGCGGAAACGACGACGGCGGACAACACCTTCACGGCGCCGATCACGCTGGTGGATTTCACGGCGACGACCACCGCCAGCACGGCGACGTTCGTGGCCGGACGCACCTTGTCGAGTCCGCTGACGACGGCGACCACGAATCCGAGCACCTATCCGCTTACGCTGATCTACTCCGCGACCGGCGTTCCGAGCGGATTATTCCTCAACAGCATCAACGGCCAGCTTTCGGGCGCGCCTACGGCGGCGGGGACTTCGACGATGGCGGTCGCGGTCTCGCAAAGCACGGTGACGCACGCCGCGGGCAGCATCGCAGTGGCGGTGGTGCCCGAGATCGTGGTCACGCCGGTGGGCTCGCTGCCGACCATCATTCCCGGCCAGACTTTCACGGTGCAGCTGCACGCCACCGGCGGCGTGGGAACCATCAACCTGACGCCGACGCTGCCGACCGGGATCACGCCGGTATCGACGCTGGTGACGACCCTGGACGGCTCTGGCAACGTGACGTGGCAGTTGCAAGCCTCGTTGAGTGCGCCGGCTGGAACCGTGACTTTCCCGGTCCAGGTGACCGATAGCGGAGTACCGGCGACGAACACGCCGGCGGCGAACTTTACCTACACGCTGAGCGATACGGTGACCAGCCAGGCAGACTACGCGATCCAGTCGATCGCCGTCAGCGGACATACTGCGCCTTATACCGGAGCGAATGCATTCCAGAACGGGGAGAGCCTTTCGCTGACGGTGGTGGTCATCAATAACGGCAACAGCAGTCCGACCGGCACCCTGACGCTGACGGCCGGCTGCTCGCCGGGTTGCAGCGGCAGTTCGATTGGCACAGGCCCGGCACCTGCGGCAGGACTGACATCGACGATCTCGATCCCACTGGGAGTGATCAATAACGCCGCGGGAAGCTATACCGGCAGCGTTGCCGTCACCGCGGCTCCGGCGGGCTCGTTGTTGGGCTCGTCCACCTTCCCCTTCGATGTCGTGGATTTCTCGGGGACCCTCACGGCTGCGTTACCGGTCGAAAACTTTCCAGTGGGAGGGGTGGGCGTGATCCCGTTCACCTTCACGGTTGCCGGCACGACGCCACTGCCGAGCATCCCGTTGACGATACAGTCGACGGTGGTGACGGCGGGCGTGATCTACACCGGCATCACCAATCCGGTGGCCAACGCGACGAACGTGACGATAAGTGTGAACGCTTCGGGTTCGGTGGTATCAGGCAGCAGCGAAACGGTGTCAGTACAAGGCGACAATAACGGCGTGTTCAAGACGCTGTGGAATCAGCCGGTGCGCTATTACACGGCTTCGCTGGCGCCGCAGACCGGCGTGAATAACGCTTCCAATCCGTACATGCTTCCGATCCTGAGTGCAGTTCCGACTACGCCGAGCGTGGTGACGCTGCAGTTGACGGGCAACTTCGATAACACGCTGCTGAACGGCTCCAATATATCGGTGCTGAGCACGCCAACGGGAGTGACGGCGACGCTGGTGAATAACACCGGAGTGTCGTCGGGAGGGCTGGTCGATCTCCAGCTCTACGCGTTGACCGGAGCGTCGGGATTGGGGACGGTGCAGCTGCAGGCGACGATCCCGCAAACCAATCCGCCGCAGACGTTCACCTATTCGTTCTACGTGAACAGCCAGCCGGTGGTGGACCTGTCGGTGCTTTCGATCACGCCGCAGACGACGTTCTCGGCGAGCGATCCGTGGCTGGTGGGCGAAGCGACGACCTTCGATGTGGCGATTGAGAACGTGGGTTCTTCGACCAGCAATGGCAGCGACAAACTGACATTCTCGATGAACGGGCGCGTCATCACCCTAGCGGGGCAGACCATCCCGACGACAGCGCCGTTGTCGACCACCCACATTCCCATCACCCTCAACCTGCCCGATTATCCATGGGGCTCGCAGGTCTCGGTGAATGCCCAGATCTATCCGAGCTTGCCGGACCCGAACACGAGCAACAATTCGCTGGCGGTGCCGATCACGGTTGCGACTTCGGATTGGCAGCTGGTGGTCAACGGCGCCGGATCTTCCGACTCCAACCCGCTGTTCATGAACGTCAATACAGGCCCCTACGGCAACGCCACGGTCTCGGTGGTTCCGACCAATGGTGCATCGAGCTGGAGCACGGCGATCAACCTGATGGCGGGGGCGACCTCGACGGGCTTCTCGATGACCATGACGGGAGGCACGGCGATCACCTCGATCTCGCAGACGGCTTTGGCGATGGTGAACGCACCAACCCTGACCTCGATCGCATCGGGCGGCTACTTCGCGCAGGTGTATGGCACGATGGGCAACGTCCAGCGGCAGGCCACCATCCACATCAACGTCAGCAACGCGAATATCACCGATCCAGTGACGCTGAGCGGAACCGGGCCGGGAGGTCAAGTCGGGATCGTCGCCCTCAGTCCGGCGACGCCGACCGCGACCGTGCAGGTGAACGGCCCGTTGGCGGAGGAGTTCAGCCTGACGCCAACCTGTACAGGAACCTGCTCGGCGACTCCGAAAGTCGATCTGACGTTTACGGAGTCGATGACGCTGGAGGTCATTGATCCAGCCACGGCCGGGAATACGACCCCGACGCAGATCCTCGGATTCGCGGGAGCGGCGATGAACTCCGTCAACAACGCGGCCTTCTCGCCGGTGCTGAACCCGGATGGGACGGTGAATCCGGCGGCGAACCTGGTCAACGTCAGCCTGAATAACCAGACCTACACGAGGACGGCGCCGTACCGGACACCGTCGCCCGATCCGGTCGGCGGCAACGTCTACAACATGATGGTCAACGTCGGCGACATCGTGGTGAGCCCGAGCGTGGCCTGCCTGGCGGTGGCGCCGAATTCTTCGGCCAGCATGAACATCCAGGTGGTGGCGGTCAACAACTTCAACGCGAACCTGACGGTGGCGTGGTTCGACGGGACGGGCTCGGCGCTGTCGCCGAGCATCCTGTCGGTGAGCGGTCCGGGCAGCTACGCCTACTCGGGCGGGTACGGCACGCAGTCGTATACATTCACGAACAGCAATTCGACGCCGGGTGGCGCTACCATCGTGATGATGGGGCTCACCTTCTCGAGCAAGAGCCTGCCGATCTCGACCACCAAGTATTTTCCGATGGCGTTCGATACCTCGGGGACGGGCAGCTTCTGCCCGACGGTGCCAGGAACGAGAGCGATGGGAACGCGTGTTTACGGAGCGGGCGGCGGTGGCGCAGGCACGGTCATCCGCGGCTTCTACGGCAAGCACAACGGGACACTCCTGGCGGGCACGCAGCGGGTGAACGTGGCTCCATCGGGGATGCCGGATGTGCAGATCTCGGCCAGCGACATCAGCTTCACGCCGTCGGTGGCGAAGCCGGGAGACAACGTCGAGGTGCGCTTCAAGTTGAAGAACACCGGGGCGGCGGCGACCAACCTGCCGGTGGCCTTGCAGATGAACGGCACGACGGTGGCGCGCGATACCTTTACCGTCCCATCGAGCGGTTCGACGCTGGGGGCGCTGCATTGGGACAGCTCACGCTTCGTCGCCGACGCGACGACGCCGCGTGGCACTCCGGTCCCAACCGGGCGAAAGAGCCGCATTGCCGCACGGCCCATGCCGGGCGACGGGAATCCCACGGCGAACCTGCCGCAACTGATGGTGGTGATCGATCCTGAACACACCATCGCGCAGGCGTCGACCCTCAACAAGTCGGCGATCGTCAGCCACTTCCGCATGGAATCTTCGGAGGTCGCGCAACTGGCGGCCAGCGGCGGGGTGCGCGGCGAGCGAGTGATGATGGAACTCGGCGACGGAGTCTGCGCCGGCTTCCGCCTGGCGAGCGGGCCGACGATGAGCTGTGGCGGCTCCAGTGACTTCACGATCACGGTGAAGGACCTGGGCAACGGACAGTATGTGCTGGAGGCTCCGGAAGGCATCGCCGACCTGGGCATCGGCACCGACGCTTCGAACGCCAAGTACACGGCGCAGGCGCTGGCGCAGGCTGGCCACACCTACGCCATCCAGATGGCGAGTGGACAAACCGGCTTGATGACCGTGCACAGCATCTCCAACCGTCTGCAACTGACGGTGCAGTCGCAGCGGCTGTTCCGCAAGGTGGGAGCCGTGAAGGTGATCAAGAGCATGGGCAACTCGACGGAGATCGCGGAACCTGGCGACATCAGCGGCGGCAACGGCCGCAACCAGGCGACGGTGTTCCTCGACCTCGGTTACCAGGTACAGTAACTTTGGTGCGACAGCCTGCCGGAAGGGCAAGAACTTTTCCGGCAGGCGGCGTTTTAACCAGGAAGAGGGCAAGGAAGGTGATGAACGTGAAACGCATATCGATGCTGATCCTGCTGGCGATGACGCTGGCCGCGGTGGCCTGCGCGCAACAGAGCTCGACCGGCGCACAAAACACGCCGCCGTCGACGGCGGCGCAGCCGACCACGCCTCCGGCAGCGACCGACCAGGAGAAGAAGGACCAGGACAAGAAAGCCAAGCAGGATAAGAAGAAGAAGGACAAGAAAGACAAGAATTCCACGCAGCAGGATGTGCAGGACACCTCCGTCTTCAGCCAGCGCGAGGCCAACGACGTGCTGGGCCAGATCCGCGACGGGCTGGAAGGCCACAGCCAGCGGTTGATGCTCGGCGCATTCGACGGCGACAACATGGACGGCTATCTCTCGTTCGAAGACCAGATCGAGGCGTTCTTCAATCGCTACGAAGGTTTCCGGGTGAACATACGCATCATCCAGAGCTCGGTGGAAGGCAACAAGGGCATCGTCACCGCCAGCTTCCAGATGGAAGCGACTCCGCGCTCGGGCAACCCGCTGCGCCGCGAAGGCCAACTGCGTTTTGAACTCGAGCACGGCAAAAAAGGCTGGAAGGTCGTGGATGTGAGTCCGAGAAGCTTCTTCCAATAAGCAGCGCTTAGCGCTTTGAGCTTAGCGCTTAGGAAAAACAACCCCGGTCGAAAGGCTGGGGTTTTCTTTTGAACGCGGAACGAAGAACGCGGAATGCGGAACGGAAAACCAAGTACGAAGTGCGAAGTACGAATGCGGAAGTAAAAGCGAACAACGAGGAACGAAGAACGTGTAACCAGCGACTAACGACCAACAGCTGACGACTACTTCGTGTAAGGTAACAGCGATGAGTTTGAAGCGGGATTATCCAGAGCGTCCGATCGTTGGAGTGGGCGGAGTGGTGGTCGATGGCGAGCGCGCGCTCGTCGTCCGGCGCGCCACCGAGCCGCTCAAGGGACAGTGGTCGATCCCCGGAGGCATGCTCGAATTGGGCGAAAAGCTGCGCGACGGCCTGGTGCGCGAAGTGATGGAAGAGACGGGACTTGAGGTCGAAGCCGGCGAAGTGCTCGACGTCTTCGACTCGATCTTTCCTGACCGCGACGGCCGCACACAATATCACTATGTGTTGATCGACTACCGCTGCGCGGTGCGTGGCGGCACGGCCACGGCTGGCAGCGATGTCAGCGAGGTGCGCTGGGTGACGGACGCTGAACTCGATGGGCTGGGGATGAAAGAAGTGACGGTGGGGGTGATCAGGAAAGCGTTGAACGCGGAACTTTGAATGTGGAATGCGGAACGTAATCGAAATCATTCATCGGCGCTTTTCAGTTCTGCATTCCATGTTCCTGGCTCCACGTTCAGAAGAAACAACGCCCCGCAGTGTAGCGCTGCGGGGCGCCGGTTAGCTGTTAGGGATTGGCCTGAGGCGGGGTCACTCCAACGCGGCCCGGCCACCCAATGTGCCGGCTTCCAACGTCATAGCGTTACCCTGCGGCAGATCCCGAATCGAGCCCGGGTTTCTGGCGAGTTGCTAGAGCGAATCCGCCCTAAGCCTCAGCCACCTCACTGATCTGGAATTGTCCGCTACAACCATCTGAACTTTTTGACATCCGACCACCTCCTCTCCAGTGATTTCGACATCCTACGCCGGGGATTTTGGGGTCGTCAAATCGAGCGACAGCGGGAAAGTGCGAAGTACGACTTACGCATACGGAAGGAAAAGCTTACCTCTCGCGGCGGGAAGTACGGAATGCATAGATCCTGACGTCGCGAATCCGGAAGGATTCGCTCCTCAGGATGACAAGCAATAGGGCAGATCGCTCGCTGCGCTTGTGATGACAAAACCGACGGACGAGACTCTAGCCTTTCCACGCGTAGGCGCCATCCTGCGGCAGGCCGATGTGTTTGAGCACGCGGTTGGCGAATTCGCGGGCCATGGCATCGAGCGACACGGGATGGTTGTAGAAGGTGGGGATGAGCGGATAGATGGTGGCGCCGGCGTCGGCGGCGAAGGTCATGTTGCGGAGGTGGATCTTGTTGAGCGGAGTCTCGCGGACGCAGAGCACCAGCGGCACGCGCTCCTTGAGGCAGACGTCGGCGGCGCGCTCGATGAGCTGCGCGGCCAGTCCGTTAGCGATGCGCGCCAGCGTCCCCATCGAGCAGGGAAGCACGATCATGGCGTCCACCGTGTAGCTGCCGCTGGCGATGTTGGCGCCGATGTTGTCGTTGTTCTGCTGCACGGTCTTGCGCGGCGCGGTGCCAAGCAGTTGCTCGGCGAGATTATTGCGGCCCGAGAAGCCGAGTTCCTCGGCGATCACGCGCAGGGAGTTCTCCGAGCAGACCAGGTTGACGGCGGCGACGCGGGCGTCGGCCTCGAGCAGACGCAACATCTCGCGGGCAAAGATCGAGCCGCTGGCGCCGGTGATGGCGAGGGTGATGTTGCGCGGCTCCGCATTGGGCTGGGTCGGCATTCAAGACAAGAGTAGTTGTTCCTCTGCCGTGAGAGCAATAGGAGTGATGGGCGGGCACCGATGGAAAGAGAAAAAGCCGGACTCTTGTCCGGCCTTTTCCGTGGCTGAAGGTTGCCCTAACAGCAGCGCGCGATGACGCCTTCCTCGATCTTGGGCGGACCAAAGGCTTCCTCCGGGATCGGCTCTCCGCGCAGGGTCTTGGAGATGCGCGAAGCAGCGCTGGCGACTACGAGGATCACCCCGGTGATGAACAGCGTCATCAGCACGGAATCCAGATAGCCGGTGAAGATCGTCACCTTGTTGGGGACCGCACCGGTAGCGGTGACGGTCATCGGCCAGAAGATGTTCTTGATGGAGAGCACCCCGGCGCAGACCGTGGTGACGCCGACGAAACCCATCGGCAGGCCGGTGATCCACGCGTATTTAGCCCTTCCCATGTTGACCAGGAACGTGGTGGTCACGGCCAGGGCTATGGTGGCCAGCAACTGGTTGCCGGTGCCGAAAAGCGGCCACAGGGTGGAGATGTTGCCGGTGTATATGAGAGAGCCCCAGGCAAAGCAGACCACCGTGGTGGTCATCAGGTTACCGGGGAGCCAGTGAGTGTTGGCGAACTGCGGAATCGCCTTGCCGATCAGTTCGTGCATCACGTAACGGGCGACGCGGGTCCCGGTGTCGATGGTGGTGAGGATGAACAACGCCTCGAACATGATGGCGTAGTGATACCAGTAACCCATCAGCGACGACATGCCGGGGATGCCACGGAAGATCTGGGCCATGCCGACGGCGAGCGAAACCGCGCCTCCAGTGCGTCCAGCAAGCTTCTCACCGACCTCCTTGGAGAACACATCGAGGTTGGTGGTGGCCAACCCGAGCTTGCCAAAGACCGCGGGCGTGGTGTTGATGGCGAAGTAGTCGCCCTGCGACAGGGAACAGGCGGCGATCAGGCAGAGCACGCCGACCATGCTTTCGCAGACCATCGAACCGTAGCCGATGAAGCGGGCGTCGCTCTCTTTGTCGATCATCTTGGGCGTGGTGCCCGAAGCGACCAAGGAGTGGAATCCGGAGATGGCGCCGCAGGCGATGGTGACGAAGAGGAACGGGAAGAGCTTGCCCTTGATGATCGGTCCACCGCCATTGACGAACTGCGAGAACATCGGCATCTGGATGTGAGGATGGACGACGAAGACGCCGACGATCAGGGCGATCACGGTTCCCAACTTCACATAAGTCGAGAGGTAATCGCGCGGTTCGAGCAACAACCACACCGGCAGCACCGACGCGATGAAGCCGTAGAGGGCCATCCCGATGGTGATCTGGTGCGGGGTGAAGGTGAGGATGTGGGCGTAAGAGGAATCGGCGAAGGTCTTGCCGAGGATGACGGCCAGCACCAGCAGGACGACGCCGAAGGCACTGGGCAGCCCGATGGTCACGTGCCCCGGATTGCTCCTGAACATCCATACACCCATGACGAGCGCGATGGGGATGGTCATGCCGATGGTGAAGACGCCCCACGGGCTGGCGGCCAGGGCGTTGACGACGACGATGCCGAGTCCCGCGAGGGTTACGAACAGGATGAGCAGCACGGCCAGCATCGCGACCAGTCCGGCGAAGGGTCCGAGTTCGGTGCGGGCGACTTCGGCGATGGATTTGCCCTTGTGGCGCATGGAGGCGACCAGCACGGTGAAGTCGTGGACGCATCCGCAGAGGACGGCGCCGAGCAGGATCCACATGAATCCCGGCGCAAAGCCGAATTGTGCCGCGAGGGTCGGACCGACCAGCGGCCCGGCGCCGGCGATGGCCGCGAAGTGATGTCCGAAGAGCACCCACTTGGGCGACGGCACGTAGTTGTGGCCATCCTCGTACTTGTGAGCGGGAGTGATCCGCGCGTCATCGAGGGTGAGGGCTTTGGCAGCGATGAAGGCGCTGTAGTAGCGGTAGCCAAGGGCATACACGCACAGCGCGATCACGAGGAAGGGTACGGTACTCATGCCACCTCCGGGAAGATCGGGTCGAGGGACGTTCGACGGACCTCTGACTTTTTCGCGTCCGCTAAATCTCAAACGCAGCCCTGGCCGGAGTGGAAGTCCGGAGGGCCGCGAATTGGTCAAGGATTGTATCGCTGAACCGATAGGCCGCAAGCAGGAATTGCAGGGTCCGTGTACCCGCCACTTAGCGGCCTAAACTGGTAAGCTGAATAGGCATGGGTGAGAAGGAATTGAAAGCGCTGATGGACGCCGTCCGCGAGGGGAAGATCTCGCCGGATGAAGCGGTCGAACGCCTGCGCGGCTTTCCCTTCGAAGACCTTGGATTCGCCAAGGTAGACCACCACCGCAATCTACGGGTGGGCGTGCCCGAAGTCATCTTTGGCCCGGGAAAGTCGCCCGAACACATCGCCGAGATCTTCGGCAAGCTCGCGGGCAAGGGCAATAACGTCCTGGCCACACGGGTAACGGCCGAGCAGTTCGCCCAGATACAGGTCCGGGTGCCGAAGGCCGAGTTCGCCGAAGGCGCGAGGGCTGCGGTGCTCCGCCAGAATGCAGAGATCTTCGGCAAAGGAACGATCGCCGTGGTCTCGGCCGGGACGAGCGACCTGCCGGTCGCCGAAGAGGCGGTGATCACCGCCGAACTGATGGGCAACGAGGTCGCCCGCATCTACGATGTCGGCGTGGCCGGGCTGCATCGCCTGCTGGCGCACGGAGAAGCGCTCTCGACGGCGCGGGTCATCGTCGTCTGCGCCGGCATGGAAGGCGCGCTGCCGAGCGTGGTCGGAGGCCTGGTCGGAGTGCCGGTCATCGCCGTGCCGACGAGCGTGGGTTACGGCGCCGCCTTTGGCGGGATCGCCGCCCTGCTGGGCATGGTCAACTCCTGCGCCTCGAACGTCGCGGTGGTCAACATCGACAACGGCTTCGGCGCCGCCTACGTCGCTTCCATGATCAACCGCCTCTAGGAAGCCAGGGCCAACCGCGCTCCCGACGCGGAAAGTTGCATCCCGGGGCCATTTGTTGTTATCACATCTATTATGAGAAAGTCCCTGGCGGAGGAGATCCAGCAGAGCAAGCCCTTCTCCAGCTTGCAGACGGAAGTCTTCCTATCCATGCAGCGCACGGCCGATGAACTGCAATCGCGCGTCGCCGCCGTACTGAAACCCTTCGGGATCTCGGGAACGCAATACAACGTGCTGCGCATCCTGCGCGGCGCCGGGCCCAAGGGGCACCGTTGCAGCGAGGTCGGCGCTCGCATGGTCACCCGCGAGCCCGACATCACCCGCCTGCTGGAGCGCATGGCCAAGGCGGGATGGATCAGCCAGAGCCGCGATACCAAGGATCGCCGCGTGGTGATGACGCGCATCACCAAACAAGGCCTGAAGCTGCTCGAGGAGACCGACAAGCCGGTCACGGAACTTGATCGCACCCTGCTGGCACACATGGGAGAAAAGAAACTGAAGACTCTGCTGGCGTTGTTGAACGAAGCACGCAGCCAGGAATAGGGTCCCCGGAGGTCAACATGAAATCTCGTGCGGCTTCGTTCCTCGGGATCGTGTGTCTTGCCGCGATCACCTGTGCGGCGCAGGAAATGGCGCCACCCAAACCCGAGCGCCTGGAGATACATTCCAAGATACTCAATGAAGACCGGGTGGTTTGGGTGCGCACGCCGCCGGGATACCAGCAGAGCAAGAGTGTGTACCCGGTCGTCTACCAGACCGATGCTCCCGGCCACGTGAATGAGATCGGCAGCACGATCGACTTCCTGGCGGAGCAGGGGCGCCTGCCTCCGCTGATCGTGGTAGGCATCACCAACACCGACCGCACACGCGACCTGACGCCGAGTCATGCGGATCTGAAGAACCGTGACGGCACCGTCTCCGCGTATCCGACGAGCGGCGGGGCGGATAAGTTTCTCGATTTCATCCAGGCCGAACTGATGCCGACGATCGAGAAGCGCTACCGGACAGCCCCGTACCGGATCTTCTCCGGGCATTCGCTGGGCGCACTTTTGGCCATACACACATTGATCACCCGCCCCGATCTGTTCGACGCCTACATCGCAGTGAGCCCAAGCCTGCAATGGGACAATGAAAGCACGCTCCAACAGGCGCAGGCGTTCTTCGCCGCGCACAAAGAACTGAAGAAGACGCTCTTTTTCTCACTGGCCAATGAGGGCAGCCCGCCGAGTCCGATGGGAGACGCCTTCGAGCAATTCCGGAAGACGCTGGAGGCAGGCACGCCGCAGGGATTCGCATGGGTGTCAGAGCGCTATCCGGATGAAGACCACGGTTCCACGGTTCTGCGGGCGCACTACGCGGGACTGCGAACCGTTTTCTACGACTGGCAGGTGCCCCGCGATAGGAAAACGGGGCTACTGGGTGGTGGGATGACTGGAATCGAGCAGCATTATCGAGGGCTGTCGGCGCGCTTCGGCTATCCGATCCCGGTGCCGGAAAGAACCATCAACGACCTTGGTTACCAGTTCCTGGGCTCGAAAGATTTCAGCGAAGCGATTGCCGTCTTTGACCGCAACGTAAAGCTTTATCCAGAATCGGCTAACGTTTACGACAGCCTCGCCGAAGGCCTCGAGGGAGCAGGAAGATTCGAGGCAGCGGCGCAGAATGTGCAAAGGGCCATCGAGTTGGCGAAGAAGAACAATGACGCGTCCCTGCCCCAGTTCAGAAAGCACCTGGAACACATCGCGGCCGAGGCCAAGGCAGCCGGCGCAGCTTCGAACCCAGTGAAGTAGAGGCCGCGGCGCTGGAACGTGTGATAGGGCCGGCTTGCGCCGGCCCTTTTTCTATTTCCTCTTCTTGGCGGCCTTCGGCTTTCCGCGGCTGCCAAAGACTCGCTTGAAGATCTTGTCGACGTTGCGCAGTTGGCGCTTCAGGTCGAAAGCACCTTCGAGGGTCTTCTTGTCGACCTTGGAAGTGATCTCCGGATCGGAGGCGATGAGCTCGCGGAAGTTCAGCTCCTCGCGCCAGGCGAGCATGGCGTTGCGCTGGACCATGCGATAGGCGTCTTCGCGCAGCACCCCGGCCTCGACCAGGTCGAGCAGGAGTTGTCCGCTGAAGACCAGGCCTCCGGTGGAGTGCAGGTTCCGCAACATGCGCTCGGGATAGACCATCAGCGTGTCGATCAGGTTCGCGGTCTTGTCGAGCAGGTAGTCGACGAGGATGGTCGAATCCGGCAGGATGATGCGCTCCACCGAGGAGTGCGAGATATCGCGCTCATGCCAGAGGGCGACATTCTCAAACGCCGCCTGGGCGTTCGACCGCACGATGCGGGCGAGGCCGCTGATCTGCTCGCACTGCACGGGATTGCGCTTGTGCGGCATCGCCGACGATCCCTTCTGCTTCTCGCTGAAAAACTCCTCGGCCTCGCGCACTTCGGTACGCTGCAGGTGACGGACCTCGGTGGCGATCTTGTCGAGCGAGCTGGCGATCACCGCCAGGGTGGCGGCGTAAAAGGCGTGGCGGTCGCGCTGGATGACCTGCGACGAGACCGCGGTGACATTCAGCCCGAGGCGCTCGCAGATGGCCTTTTCAAGTTTCGGATCGAGGTGCGCCGCGTTGCCCACCGCGCCGCTGAGCTTGCCGACCCGCATCTGCTCGGCCGCCTGTTCGAAGCGCTCGAGGTTGCGCTGCATCTCGGAATACCAGTTCGCGATCTTGAGCCCGAAGGTGATGGGCTCGGCATGGACCCCGTGGGTGCGCCCGATCTGCGGCGTGTGCTGGAACTCGAGGGCGCGGCGCTTGAGGATCGCGATGAAGCGGCGCAGATCGTCCGTGATCAAGGCCGACGCCTGCTTCACCAGCAAGGCCTGGGCGGTGTCGACCACGTCGTTGGAAGTCAGGCCGTAGTGCAGCCAGCGCGATTCAGGGCCGATCTTCTCGGCCACCGCGGTGGTGAAGGCGATGACATCGTGCTTCACCTCGGCCTCGATCTGGTGGATGCGCGCGACGTCGAATCCGCCTTTCGTGCGAATGGCGCGCGCCGCCGACTTGGGCACCAGCCCGGCTTCGGCGAGGGTTTCGCTGGCGGCGATCTCCACCTCGAGCCAGGTACGGAACTTGTTTTCGTCGCTCCAGATGCGACCCATCTCCGCACGCGTATACCGGGATATCAAGAGGAACTCCTTGCAGGTAGATTTACGTTTGAACCGGGAACTCCTCATTTTACAATCCCGCCACGCCGCCGCCCCCGGCGAAGCTTGGACGGGGCAAAGTATATCGTGATACGATATAAAGAGGTCGCAGGATGGCCCCCGAACGCGAGCAGGATCCGATCGACTACCAGGCCCTGGCCGAGTTCCGCTACCACATCCGGAAGTTCATACGTTTCAGCGAACGGGCGGCCCGGGAAGCGGGCGTAGAGCCGCAGCAGCACCAGGTCTTGCTGGCCATCAAGGGCATCCCCGACGGGGTGGAACCTTCGATCGGCGAGATCGCCAAAC
>Ga0315268_10005549_pt1 | contig 13546 bp, 11 predicted proteins | sample C1_top_MG_FD_204535 | JGI IMG/M metagenome (GOLD analysis project Ga0315268, IMG submission 204535) | Sediment microbial communities from Yellowstone Lake, YNP, Wyoming, USA - C1_top | ecosystem: Environmental > Aquatic > Freshwater > Lake > Sediment | place: USA: Wyoming | collected 2017-08-01 | reverse complement strand
TTTTCGCCGGATCTTTTTTGATTTGTTCCAAGACTTCATACCCGTTTTTTTTGGGAAGAATAATATCCAGCAAAATCAGATCGGGCGTGCTCTCTGAAATCTTCTTGAGACCTTCTTCCCCGTCAAAGGCGCTGATCGCTTCATAACCTTCTTGGCTGATCATTTCTACCAAGGCGTTTTGGAGAGAGCGGTCATCTTCGATGACTAAAATTCTTTTTTTGCCTGGCTGATCCATAAATTTTTATTTAGTATTTAATGCGCAAGATTTAACTAGCAATAGGTGTATTCTCAGGAATCGGCAGACTGACATAAAAAGTCGAACCCTTGCCTTCTTCGCTCTCGAACCAAACTCTGCCCCCAAAATATTTCAAGATAGCTTTTACCAGATATAAGCCGATCCCAATTCCCCCGGTTCGAAATTTGGAAGAATTGTTGCTGCGAAAAAATTTTTCAAAAACTCGGCTATGTTGATATTTGGGGATACCCACTCCATGATCCTTAACCGAAAAAAGAATTTCTTTATCTTTTGAAATGAGCTGAATTTCCACTTTTCCACCTTCGTGCGAATACTTGATGGCATTCCCAATCAGATTCTCAAAAATGACTTTCATTTTTTTTAGATCGGCCATAACCCTGGGAAGGTTTTCTTCGATTTTCAACACCATTTCTACCTTTTTAGGTTTCGCCGAATGTTCGAGATCCCGAACGGCTGTCTTGGCTAAATCAGCTAGATTGAGAGGTTGCTTCACAAAAACTGATTTGCCCTGATCAATATGAATCAGCTCTATGAGATCGTTGACGAGCTTCAGCATTGTTTCATTGGCTTTCTCGCAATTTTTGATAAAAAGCTGCTGTTTTTCAGAAAAAGAGTTACTCGATCCTTCTTCGCCCTGAAGAATTTCAATATTCCACTTGATAACCGAAAGCGGGCTGCAAAGCTGGTGCGAAATAATGGAGATGAATTCACTCTTGATTATGTTGGCCTCGGCGACTTTTTCGACTCCTCTTATGATTAGGCTTCCAATAGTCAAAATTATAACTGTCACTAGGCTAACTGAGATAATCGTAACGGTCTCAGTATAGAAACTCTGGGAGACGATATAGGTTGCAAACATAACCACGATCGTCAATGTTCCCATAAGAAGAAACAAGAAATTGGGACATTGCCAAAGCCCGATGTTATATTTTCGGCAGCGAGCAACGAAATTCAATTCGCTCAGAAATTTCCAGGCCATATTTTATTTTATGATTAAAAATTTATCTTTTTCTACGGATGAAAAAAGAAAACGACCCCCATAATAGCGTAAGCCGCCAAAAGCTGCAGGCCTTCCAGCCAGTTGCTCTCGCCGTCTTGGGTGATGAGACCCGCGATCATGACTGAAAGAACAATAGCTACCAGCTCAAAAATATTGAAGACTAGATTCATCGGATTGCGGAACATAAGGCTGATCAAAATCAAAAGGGGCGCAACAAACATCGCGATTTGAGTGGCGGAACCGATGGATATTTGAAGCGCGAGATCCATTTTATTTTTGAGGGCCATTGTAATAGCCGAGGTGTGTTCAGCCGCGTTTCCAATGATAGCCACAAAAATCACACCAATGAAAAGCTCAGTCCAGCCAAAACTTTTGACCAGGGGTTCGATCGATCCGACTAATATTTCACTCATCCAGGCCACGAAAACCGTTGCCGTGAGAAGAATCACCACGCATTTTGCCACGCTCCATTTCGCTTCTTCATATTTTCCGACCTCTTGGGTATAAAGATGCCTGTGAGTATACAGAGAAAACAAGAGGCTAGCCCCGTAAACCGCGAGCATAAAAATTGCCACAAAAATGCTCAATTTCTGAATTACCGGCTGCCCCACTGCCGGAGCAGTCTGAAAAAAAATCGCCGGCATGGTGAGCGCAATTACCGCCAGAAGCAATGTTGAAGCGCTTGCCATGGCCGCGGTCTTGTTGAATTTCTGTTTTTTGTATTTGAAGCCCCCAAAAAGCATAGCCGCTCCCAAAACCAGGAGGAGATTTCCAATAAGAGAACCTGTGATCGAAGCCTTAACCACTTCGACCAGCCCCGCCTTCAGAGCAAAAATGGCAATGATGAGCTCAGTCGCGTTTCCAAAAGTCGCGTTGAGAAATCCACCCAAGGCTGATCCGACATGGACCGAAAGTTCTTCGGTGGCTTCGCCGATAAATTTCGCGAGCGGAACAATGGCCAGCGCCGCCAAAAAAAACATCATTCCCGCCGGAAGACCTAAAAAGTGCGCCACCACAGCAACTGGAACCAAGAGAAGCATCCAGAAAAAAATTTTGTCGAGCATTTCTTTGGTGTTTATTTTTTAAACAAGGTGCTTTTCAGAACTGGGGAAAATGATGGCCGAGAAGAGCTCGGCAAGCTGCCGCTTTTTGGCGAGCTAGCTACGGATGACCTGTTGAATCCGCCAACCTGCGGCCGATTTCCTCCGGCGACAATTTGATTTCCGGTCCGCAGAGAATTGTTGAATCGGGGCGCAAAATTGGCAGACGGATTAGTTGATCTTGCGGGCTGGGGACGATCCACGGCGGGATTGATTTTCGAAGAATCATTTTTTGAAGCCGCCAAGCCGCAATCCCAAGTCGAAGAATATTTATAACGGTTGCTCGCAGACGAAAAAAATTTCTTGCCAATTTGCTGTGCTTCGTTTTTGCTGATATATTTTCCCCGACCGCTTCGAAGTTCCCCAAGAATTTCTCTTAGTTCATCCTTAGTGACACCTCCGGCTTCTTTCTGTTTCAGCTTGCCGTAAAATTCTTCACGCTCCCTCGTCTCATCGAGAGCTTTGGCGATATCTTTGTCAGCCAAAATTTTTTTCATTACCGGGCTCTTGCTGGCCTTGTTGTATACCATGCTTTTTTGAGAATACACAGGAGCCTTTGTAAAAATTCCCATTTTTGTTTTTTTACCCTTTAAAATAATTTTGCCAAGCAAAATTGTCCCGACAGAGTCGCGATAAAGGTCAGATTGATATTTTACCTCTGAATTATACCACAAATTCAAGAATTATGCACGGAGAAGCCGGAGCATTTTTTGATTCTTATTGACAAGCACTTTTTCTCTAATGTCCAAAAAACCCTCGGGCAATTTTGTCAGGAAGTTGAACCAGCGATATTCCCGCGTCTCGGCAAAGTTTTTGAACTTTTTCGTCACCAACTGACCCCGAAGTCGAGAAAATCATTCTGATACCCGCATCGATAAGTGTTTGGGGTCCATCGATAAAAGGAAAGAAGCTGTCGCTTGCAGCTGCTGCGCCCTGAACGTCATGCCCGGCGTCCCGGGCGCGTTTTATAGCCAGTTCTGCGCAACTCACCCGATCCTGCTGGCCAACGCCGTTTCCGATCAATTTCGCGTCTTTTACCAAAGTTAGGGTATTCGAATTCGATGTCGCAGAAACCGCCCAAGCTAAAAGCAAATCAGCTTTGACATCTTCGGTCAGATCGCCGAATATTTTTATTTCCGGATGATTGAGATTGAGTATAAAAGTATAATTCGGTTGAGCCAAAAATCCGCCCCTGACATAGCGAAATCTTTTCATCAAGTCGAGGTTGTCTTTGCCGAGACTGGCGAGTCCCGGATTAGCCACTAGTCGGCACTTATCTTTTTTTCTTCTCATCAGCGCAATGGCTTTCTCGGAGAAAGCGGACGCGACTATTCCGTCCAGCAGCCTCCGCTCGCTTTTTTCCATCAAATGAGTGAGGATTGTTTCGGCTTCGGGTTCATCAATTTCAAAATTGAGCATCGCGAGTCCCCCAAAAATCGCCCGCGGGTCGCCCTCGATGATATTTTTTATCACTTTGATCTTATCTTCGCCATAAGCCGCTCCGCAAGCATTGCCGTGCTTTACCGCAACCCCAAAATATTTAGCGGGAATATTATTTATTTCAAAAGCCGCAGCGATATGGGTCAAGGCTTGAAGCATCCGATCGATATCGCAGATGTTATTGTAGCTCGGCGCCATATCAGTCAGGACTTTGAATTTATCCAGCGCCAAGGAATCATGATTTTTAGCTGAATATAATTTTCCCGGCACTTGATAGGCATTCTCGCCGTAGAGAGTTTCTGAAATTTGCTCGCCGAAGAAACCGTTATAATTTTCTCGGGAATGAAATTGGGCTGAAGCGAGACAATATTTCGCGACAATATATTCCGCTTTGGCTGCCAGTTCTTTTCTTTTTTCTTTATCAACATCTCCTTCCTTTTTCAATGATTCAACAATTTGGGATCGATCTTCCCAATCGCAAATCACAATCCGTCCCCCTTTGGCTGCGGAACGCAATAGGGTTGGTCCGCCGATATCGGTCGCTTCGATCACCGATTCAAAATTTGCGTCAGATTTCTGAATCGCTTCTTCCAGGGGATATAAATCCGCGCAGATAAGATCAATAAACGGAATTTTTAGTTTTTCTAATTCATCCATATCTTCTTTCACGCCCGTTCTCGCCAAAAGCCCGGCGTGAATTTCCCGCGACAAGGTTACGACTCTGTGTCCGAGAATGTCTTTTCCCCCGACAATTTCCGCTGTATCTTTGACTTTTAGGCCCTTTTCAGCCAGATATTTGGCCGTCCCGCCTGACGCCAAAATCTGCCAGCCCATTGAGATTAAGTCTGCGGCAAATTTCTCAATATTTTCTTTATGATAAACAGAAATTAGCGCGGTTTTTTGCATAAAATTAATAACTCAATCATATATTTTCAATATACAGATTTTCCTAGAAAAACAAAAGTCCGATAAGCAAAGCACGAATCAGACTTTTAAAATATTCTATTTTATAGCTGTTTCTTACATCATCTTCGCGTCCGGAAACGGCTGCATCATGCCGAATTTGTTTCCTTCCGGATCCTTGGCATAGGCGAACATTCCCACCCCCGGGATTTCCTGAATTTCTCCCATAACACTCCCGCCGTTTTTCTTGACTATATCCACGTATTCTTTGATATCCGGCACGTCGAGCGTGTTCACCACTTCTTTCATCTTCTCGTTTTTTTTGTATATTCCGCCGTCGATTCCCATCTTTTTCTTGTCGCCGGTCGCAACGAGCCAATACTCCATCGGCCCGTCCCATTTTTTGATTTCCCAGCCGAAAGTGTCCGTGTAAAATTTGGCTGTTTTTTCCGGATCCTCGGCCGGTATTTCGAAGTGCACAACTCTGGGCATATAATTGATATTAAAAATTAGCCGATCGCATCTGCTTATTCATACAATGCATTGAAAAAAATAATTTCAGAATAAAAACAGAGATCGCGAGAGCGATCCCTGTTTAATGTAATATTCTACTCACTTCTAATTTATATCCCCCCGCCGACACTACGCTTTGGTGGGCAAGCATGCCACTATTACATCATTCCGCCCACCCGCCTTCGTCCCGCTTAGCGAGACTTCGGACGGGCAAGTATCCATCCCATGTTTAATTACATCCCCATTCCCATCCCGCTCATATCAGGCATAGCCGCATTTTTATCTTTCTTTTCTGGAATGTCGGTGACGACCGCTTCGGTGGTGAGAAGCATTGCCGCCGCGGAAACTGCGTTCCCCAGCGCGCTCGTCACAACCTTGGTCGGATCGATGATGCCAGCTTTCAGCATATTAACATAAGTATTTTTGTCCGCGTCATAACCCATTATCCAATTGGCTTTCGGATTCATCTCATTCATGTGGTATTCCATCTCGACCTCGCTGCCAGTTTCAATATCAACTTTCTTGCCCTTAGCAGTTTTTTTGAGATACGTTTCTTGGAGATCCTGAATGCGGGAAACTACCACTTCCGCGGGCTGTCCGGCGTTCGCAACAATTTGTTTGATTGGAGCACCGAGCGCATCAACCAGAATTTGGGTCGCGATCCGGTCCTCATGAGAAAGATTTTTCTGAAGATCAGCTCCCAGCTTCACCGACTCGTTGAGCAACGCGATTCCCCCACCGGCCACGATGCCCTGTTCAAGCGCAGCTTTCGTCGCTTCGACCGCGTCCTCAACCCGATGCTGTTTTTCTTTCTGTTCAACTTCAGTCGCGGCACCAACCTTGATAACGGCCACTCCGCCGGAAAGCTTCCCGAGCCTCTCTTGAAGTTTTTCTCGGTCAAAATCCGAAGTCGCTTTCTCGATCTGGGTTTTGAGCTGCGCCACTCGGGCATCAATATCTTTTTTCTTGCCTTTTCCGTCCACGATGGTCGTATCGTCCTTGGTCGCAATCACTTTTGCGGCTCGGCCCAGGTCTTCGAGCGTTACATTTTCAAGTTTCATTCCTCTTTCTTCAGAAATCACCTGCCCGCCGGTGAGAACCGCGATATCTTCGAGCATGGCTTTGCGGTTGTCCCCAAAGCCGGGCGCTTTCACCGCCAGAACATTCAAAATTCCTCGGAGCTTGTTGACAACGATTGTCGCGAGCGCTTCTCCTTCAACTTCTTCGCCAATTATTACCATTTCTTTCTTTCCGGTCTGGGCTAGTTTTTCGAGTAGTGGCAAAATTTCGCTGATCGCCGAAATTTTTTTGTCCGTAATCAAAATATGCGGATCTTTGAGCTCCGCTTCCATTGATTCAGCGCTCGTAATCATATAGGGCGAAATATATCCCTTGTCGAAGCGCATCCCTTCCACTACCTCGTCCTGCAGTCCGAAGGTTTGCGACTCCTCAACTGTGATCACGCCGTCTTTTCCGACTTTCGCGATGACTTTGGCTATCATTTTGCCGACTTCCGCGTCTTGCGCCGATATGGTCGCGACTTGCTCGATGGCATCGCCGGAAACTTCTTTTGAAGACTTTCGAAGGTCAGCCGAAACCCTATTTGAGAGTTTGAGAAGAGCGTTTTTGAGCTCAATGACGTTGATGCCTTTCGAAATAAATTTGGCGCCAGACTCAACGATTGATTGAGTGAGGATCGTCGCGGTAGTCGTTCCATCTCCGGCCGCGTCGTTGGTTTTGTTGGCTACCTCTTTCACGAATTCCGCACCAATGTTTTCGAACTTATCCTCGAGTTCGATTTCTTTGACGATTGTCACGCCGTCGTTAGTTATCATGGGAGATCCGAACCCACGGTCAAGCACTACGTTTCGTCCTTTGGGGCCCAGCGTCACACGGACCGCGTCCGCCACTTTGTCGATGCCGGCTTTGATGCGCCGTCTCGCGTCTTCGTCAAAACGAATTTGTTTAGCCATAGATTTTTTGATTAATTATTTTCGCTTTTGCCAATTAGCACTCGAACCCATCGACTGCCAATCCACAATAAATTATTATATTGAATAATTTTAGACTGTCAACTCTCCAGCCCCTTCACGAAATTCTTGGTGAATTCTTCGTCAAGCCGCGGCTCCGGCAGAAAAACCAGGTTGTCATCATTATATTCTATGTATCCCCCGGCTTTGTGGGTCAAGGGATTTTTTTCAATCCTCGCGGTTTGTTTTTTCTTCAACCAGGTTTCTATTCTAGTGCCTCCCAGAAAATTTATCAACCGCTCGAGCCCGTTTTGCAGTACTCGGCTCGCATGCGTCGCCTCCACGTATCGGAAGGGTTTTATTTCATCAAAGGAATAATTGGGCTTATATCCGCCGATCCATTGCCGGTTAGATTTGCCAAATTCTTCGTAAAAATCAAATCCCAAAAGCGGATAGAGAAAACTGTATTCACCGGCCGCGAAAAGGCCCTTTTTCTTTATCTCGAGACTTTGGGTGGCAATATAATGATTGAGACATATCCGGTCTCGAATTTTGTCTCCATAGCGACGCTTCCCTAAAATATGGACCATCCCTGTCACCAACAGCCGTCCGGTCCAGATTCTTCCCGACTCGAGCGCGACCAGAAAATCAATATCGCTTTCCGGCTCGCAATTTTTCATCGCCACTGTTCCTGCCAGAGCCACCATTCGAACATATGGCACAAATCGTAGCCACTCTGCCACCTTTTGGGCGATTTTATACTTTTCAATTGAATTTTTATCTTTTTCGATTCGTCTCTCGACTAATTCTTTTCGCCCGCGCAAAAAATAAAAACCGCGATATTCCTCGATGTGTTTGGTTATTTCCTCGGCCTCGAGCGCCTCAACGATGTCACCCAACGAACATTTATCATTATCCATTACCTCTCCATCAGCCACGGTCAAATATTTCCAGATTTCAAGCGATGTAAGCGGAAAGTCTAAGATATCATAATAGGAAATAGTATTCAGTATATTTTTCGAAAGTCGAGATTGCACTGGCATTAGGCTAAAAGCTAAAAAAACAGAGTGTAAAGTCACGACGCATCGCAGTATTTCACTTTAAGTTTTGAATTTTGGGCTTAGCGCATATAGCGCGCAGTCCAGGTCTTGGCTTTCGCGAGTTCTTTCGGAGTCCCTTCAAAAACAATTCGCCCGCCTTCATCTCCGCCTTCCGGTCCGAGTTCAACCACCCAATCGGCCGCGCGAACAACATCGAGGTTATGCTCAATCACCAAAACCGTGTTTCCTTTTTCAACCAGTTGATCGAGAATCTTGAGAAGTCTCGCCGTATCTTCGAAATGCAGTCCAATCGTCGGCTCGTCAAGAATATAGAGAGCTCGCCCATTGGTTCGGCGCGAAAGCTCGGTCGCAAGTTTGATGCGCTGAGCTTCCCCGCCCGAAAGATGCATCGCGGACTGCCCGAGCTTCAGATATCCTAGTCCCACTTGGCTTAAGGTCTTGAGCTTCTCAACCACGAGCGGAAAGCGATGGAAAAAGCGGAGAGCGTAATCGACGCTCATATCCAGCACTTCGGCAATATTCGCTCCTTGATATTCAATCTCAAGCGTTTTGGAATTGAATCGCGATCCTCCGCAGGCTTCGCAGGGCGCCCAAATATCCGGCAAAAGATGCATTTCAATTTTCTTTTTTCCTTCCCCCTGGCAGACCTCGCAGCGGCCGCCTTTCATATTGAAGCTGAACCGCGAGGGAGCAAAGGATCTCTTCTTGGCTTCTTCGGTTCCCGCAAAAATATCCCGAATCAGGGAAAATACGCCGGTATAGGTGGCTGCGTTCGAACGGGGAGTCCGGCCTATCGGAGATTGATCAACGCTCACGACTTTCTGAAGATTCTCTTGTCCCAAGATCTTCGAATGCTTGCCGGCCGGATCTTTGGCCCGCCAAAAATATTTTTTGAGCGCTTTGGTCAAAATTTCTTCAGTCAAGGTGCTTTTCCCCGACCCGGAAACTCCGGTCAGAACAATGAATTTCCCCAGGGGGAAAGTGACGTTTATTTTCTTGAGATTATTTTCCTCAGCGCCGATAATTTGGATTTTTTTGCCGTTGCCTTTTCGATAATCTTTCTTCACATAAACTTTTTTTGTTCCAGCCAAATACTGGCCAGTCGGGTTTTTAGTTGAGAGCAATTTTTTCACCGTTCCCTCAAAAATTATTTCACCGCCATTTTCCCCCGCGCCCGGGCCCATATCAATCACCCAATCGGCCTCTTTGATTACCGATCGGTCGTGTTCGACTACAATCACGCTGTCGCCCTCGTTCTTGAGTTTCTTGAGAGCAGCAATCAGGCTTTCGGTGTCCCTTTCGTGAAGTCCGATTGACGGTTCATCGAGAACGTAGGCAATGCCGGTGAGCCCGGAGCCAATTTGGCTCGCCAGTCGCACCCTCTGCGCTTCGCCCCCAGAAAGTGAATTGGAGCTTCGGGAAAGCGCGAGATAACCCAGCCCCGTCAGGCACAGATTGTCAATCGTTTTTTTGATTTCCTGACTGACTTCGGAAAATAATTTTTTTTGAACATCTGAAAGTTTTTCTTCGGCCAAGAGCTTTTCAAAAACGTCAAAGAATTTCGAAAGATGCAAATCCGAAAGATCCTGAATAGATTTTCCACCAATTTTGACCCCCAATGCTTCCGGCCGTAAACGTTTTCCCTCGCAAACCGGACAGGTTTTGATGAGCATATACTTTTCAATTTCCGACCGGACAAAATCGGAACTCGCGCTTTTGTATTTTTGTTCCAAAAGATGCACCAGCCCATCAAAAGCCAATTCAGAATCTCCAAAAAGGATGGCCTTGAGACCATTCGGGTTCATTTTTTTGATCGGTTGATTGAGCGAAAATTTGTGTTTCTTGGCCAGGACTTCAAGAATCTTCTGATAACCATTGAGATTTGATCCTCGAAATCCAAATCCGCTCAAAGGCTTCAAAGCGCCTTCCCGGATCGAAAGGTTTCGGTTGGGAATAACCTGGTCGATATCAACTTCCAGCTTGGTCCCGAGCCCCGAACAAGCCGGACAGGCCCCCTCGGGGCTGTTGAAGGAAAAATGGCGCGGGGTTATTTCGGGAATTGTGAATTGGCACTCTCCGCAGACCAGATAGCGATTAAAGCGGCGATCGATTTTTTCATCGGAAAAATTGACGATGACTTCTCCGCCGCCGAGCTTCATCGCCGTTTCAATGGAATCAATAAGTCTTTCTTTGTCCTGGAAATCGCTTGCGATCGTAATGCGATCCACCACAATTTCAAGCGTGGAAGAACTCTGATGATCGGCATTCCGGACGTGAGAGATGCTCACGACCTGATCATTAAATCTCACTCGAGCGTATCCGGACTGTTCGGCTTGAGTGAGAGCTTCTTTGATATTCACTCTTTCGGAGGAAACCGGAGCCAGAATCAAAAGTTGCGCTTCCGCTTTTCCTTTTCGTTCCCGCGCCAGCTCTTCGGCCAATTCTTCAGCTTTTTTTTGCTGAAGTTCATGGTTGCACTGGGGACAATACGGAACTCCGGCCTGTGAAAAGAGAATTCTCAAATAGTCGTAGATTTCGGTCATCGTCCCGACGGTTGAGCGCGGCGAGCGGTTGACATTGGTTTGATTGATAGCGATGACCGGAGAAAGATTTTCGATCTTGTCGACATCCGGCTTGCCCGACACATTCAAAAATTGCCGCGCGTAGGCGGAAAGATTTTCGACGTAGCGGCGGTGGCCTTCGGCGAAAATGGTGTCAAATGCCAAAGAGGATTTTCCCGAACCTGAAAGTCCGGTGATCACCACGAATTTCTCGCGGGGAATCGACACATCAATATTCTTGAGATTATTCACCCGCGCACCTTTGATGATGAGATTGGGTTTCCTCATTGAGAAGTATGCAAAGATAAACAGCTAAGTGTTCATTGTAGAGTAGAAAACAAAAAAAGTAAAGCCCCGCCGCGGGGCAGGGTTTTACTCAATAGTTTAGCCTTACATATTGCCTGTTTTTGCTATACTCCCTACACCTCAATCACCACCGGCAGGACCATCGCCGTCAGGATTTTGCTTCTATCCGTCCGCAAGCACCAGAAGTTGAGATTTACCGCCTGAAAACAATCAAGCCTATATTCTCTCCCTCTTGAATTTTATTCGGGAGCAGTTCTTTTTATTGAACATCTCCACTAGACAAAAGCAAGCAGTATCCCCCCAAGATAACACACTTCTGCAAGCCGTAGCCGACAGAACTCTGGTTATATTTCTTGAAGAAAGAGAGGACGACAGCAATCCGTGGACGGCTGTGCATTAGCCCGCTCGTTGAAAGTATAGCAAAAAAAATATTAAGGCAAATGAAAAGGGGTTATCCGTAAAGTGGATAACCCCAATTTTGAACCGACCGTCTTCGGCGGAAGTTTCAAGTGAAAAAGAGGAACAAGCTTTCAAGTCTTCAAGGTTCAGCTCTGCCGGAGAAAACCCGAGGCCGAACCGAACTGCTTGTTGGTATTGTACGCCCAGTAGGTGTTGAAGAGAAGCCTGCCGTCGCGCCAGTCGAAGTCGGGAGCGCGCGCGAACTCACCATCGCCGTCAGGAGCGAACTCATCGCCGCCGCAGTCAATGTGCAACTGCTCCCGTACCTGCTCCCGTTCGGGATGAGTAAGGAGCATACACCCGATAGCGAAAGAGCCGAGGCCGAACTCGTTATCGGCGAAGACTTCGCGAGCCCTGCGAACGGAGCATCCACGGTGGAGCAGTCCAAACTGGGCGGGAAGGATAATGATGTCGCCTTCCTGCTGTTCGCAGAATTTAGCAAACATCTGCTCGGTTCTCTCCGACTGGCGGAGATACTTCTCGCCGAGCTGACCTTCACGCCAGTTTTTGAGCGTTCTGCTTTTACCGATGAGGGCAAGCACTTTCTCCACGGCCTTGCCATAAGTCTTGGCGACTGCCTGCCATCTCGGAATGGCGAAATAGCCATCCGCTCCCTCGGGAAGCTCGGGCAGGCTTTTGGCATAAGCCAAGGCTTTCTTGCCATTCAGGCCGAAGAGTTTGGAAAGCACCGCAATCTGTTCGGCGATGGGCTTCACGGCGTAGTTGTCAGGATAGGTATAGGTGGATTTCACTTCTTCGTCGGCAAACTTGTTCCGCAGAAACTTGTTGCCTGCTTCCACCATAGCCTTGGCGACACCGCCGTTGCTCCTAGCGAGCTTCAAAAGCTCCAAGGTTGCCCCAGCGTCTTCCAGTGCTTTCAGGAATACCCCGACAGCACCGAAACCAGCCTTCCAAAGTCCAGGTTCAGGAGTTGCCATTGACTTTCTCCCTCTGTTTTTTTGCCCTTGTCTCTATGACTTTGAGCGGATTTTATTCAACTCTGTCTCTTTGGATGAGACGAGCATTTTAAAAGCCAAAAATGACGTCCAAAATGCCCATCTTATTGCAAATATGGATTACAAGGAACCAACAGGTTAGATTAGTCTATATCAAGCCCTTTGTCAATACCTAGCCTCAATCACGACCAGTAGAAATACTTTACTTATAAATAATTCTTTAGGATTTAACTACCATATATGGTAGTGAGTTTTCAATCTTTAGCAATGAGATTCGCGAGCAGAAAATGGAGAGGATATTTTTTCCGAAGCCATTTTCGCGAATAGGGCAAATCGCCGCTGCCGTCCCATTTTTTGCCGGCGTATTTCTTTTTGTATCTCTTGATTATTTCTTTGTATCCTCCAAATCCCTCTTTAAGCCATCTCTCAACACTGGCAATATTGCCGAAACCAACTTTCATCTTGATTCTTATCTGATCGTGCGTTTCTCCTTCCATCAGCATTTTGGCAATCTGTATCCGCCGGGAGAGCATGACAACCTCACTCAAAGTCAAAAGGTCTTTGAAAAAGCTTTTTACTTCGTCCCTCGTCTTCAGCTGCGCCACAACCGAATAAAATTCACCCAAATATTTCTTCTTTTCAAAGTCCGAAAGCTCATGATATCTCACTTTCATAAAATTAGGCTTATATTGTTTACTACTATATATAGTAGTAAATTCATCAGCTATAGTCAACCATTTTCTTTTTTCAGACAAAATGTTTACTACTATATATGGTAGTAAACATAACTGATCTTATCGCTCAAAGATTCGGTATATAATCAAAACCCGAGAGCCGTGCCCTCGGGTTTTCAAATTGCGTTTTGTGTTCAGCTTTCTGCGATTACACCTCAATCACCACCGGCAGAATCATCGGCCGGCGCTGGGTTTTGTTGTAGAGGAATTGTCCCACCACGTCGCGGATTTCGTCTTTGACGTAGGTCCAATTGATCGGTTCATTTTTGGCGGTCGTTTGATGGACG